>JAAUYH010050449.1_pt1 | contig 15987 bp, 11 predicted proteins | sample 7278061 | NCBI WGS metagenome assembly JAAUYH01 (sample SAMN14350203, study PRJNA611818) | marine sediment metagenome | isolation source: surface marine sediment (0.6m) | place: French Polynesia: Moorea | collected 2018-08
CAGGATGAGAGCGCCATCGTCGCGTATCGTGCCGGACATCATCGTTCGCTCGTCGCCGGTATCGACGGCTGACCAGGTCTCGCCTTCATCGGTCGACCGGAACACGTTGCCCCTGAGGCCGAATACCAGCAGCGCGCCGTCGCGTGCAGCAACGGTGCCGAAAAACGAGCCGCTGTAGCTCGTCTCGATCCTCTCCCAGGTCACGCCGTCATCGAGCGAACGCAGCACGGTCCCGGCCTCGCCGGCCACGAGCAGCGTACCGGCCTTCGAGCGAGTAATGCCGTAGAGATGGTACTTGTCCAGGTTGTCGAGGCGGTTGCTGTCCACGACCCAGGTTACGCCGCCGTCGCGGGTGCGCAGGAAAACGCCGTAGGCGCCCAGGGCGAAGCCGTTGTCAGCGTCGTAGAACCACACGTCGAGCAGCGGCGTCGTCATGCCGGTATCGATGGCTTCCGTAGCCTCCTCGATCGCAAACTGGCCGTCTTCCAGGGCCCACTCCAGATCTTCGCGGGTCTCGTCCGTGGCTTCGGCCAAGTCGGCGCGTATGGCTTCGACGCGCTCTTCAAGCGCGCCAACGGAAAGCTCGGCGACGTTTGATCCCGTAAGCTTCGTCTGCCAGCTTTGCCCGTTGTCCGTCGAATGCAGCAGAAAACCGTCGTGTGCCGTAGCCCAGGCATCGTTGTCGCCGGCGAATGCCACGCCGGTGATCGCCAGGGACACGGGCACATCGGAGTTGGACCAGGTCGCACCGCCGTCGTCCGAGAACAGTATGTAGCCTTGCTCTCCGGCAACCAGCAGCCTGTTGCCGTTACTGGCCGCGTCGAGCAGAAGGCCCTGTTCCGCCAGCTCTGACTTGATCGCCGGCAGCAGCGCAAAATCGACGGCTGCCACGTTTCGCGCAAGCAGCAATGCAAGCAAGGACAGCAGGACCGCCGCCGAAATGGCGACGGCCCTTGCAGGCAGGAGCTTGTTGTTGTTCTTGTAGGCTCTAATAGACCTCATCACCACCCCCCGTGGCGTTTATCTCGGCTTAGCGTCTCCCGGCACGGCGCAGTGCAGCAGGTGTGTATTCGCGTTCTGTCGCCTGGTACTCCCACTGATATTGATATCCATTGATCTCGTTGTCGAGACCTATCGGCAGGTAACGCCCGGAAATCAGGTCGTGCGAGACCTCGACGGCGTACCACGGGACCTTGACCTGGTAGTGTGAAAGGTTGTGCGCTTCCTTGACGCGCCACATTTCGCCGCGACCGTCGTAAAGATCGGCAATACTGATCTGCCAGGTGTCCTCGTCGACGTAGAACGTTCTACGAGCATAGACGTGACGCTGGCCTTCCCTGAGCGTGGCTTCGACAACCCAGACGCGGTGCAGCTCGTAGCGCAGGTAGTCGGGGTTCATATGACCCTGCACGAGGACGTCTTTGTAGGACTTGCTCTTGTCCATCAGCCTGAAGGCGTTGTAGGGGATATACAGTTCCTTCTTGCCCAGCAACTTCCAGTCATAGCGATCGGGAGCGCCGTTGTAGAGGTCGAGGTCGTCGGCCGTGCGCAGGCCGTCCGATGCCGTACCCGGCCCGTCATAGGCGACGTCCGGTGCGCGGCGAACCCGGCGCTGACCGGCGTTGTAGACCCATGCAGCACGCGGCTCGATCACCTGGTTGATGTTCTCGTGCACGAGCAGTACGTCGCCCTCGAGGCGCGCAGGCGCCTTGATGCTCTGCTTGTAATAGAACAGGCGGTTCGCAGGCGGATTCGGCAGGTAGTTTGCAAACGTCAGCTGGTCATCGAACACGACCGGGCTGAAAGCGCCACTGGCCTGAACCGGAATCTGCGTGTAGGTGCGTCTTACGCTACCACCGCGATAGCGCAGCACGTGGTTCCAGACGACCTCGATGCCTGACTTCGGGATAGGGAACGGGCAATACGAATCGACGTTCGCCAGCCCATTACCACCGTCGGTCGTCGTAGCCGTCAGCGCGTCCTGCTTGATTTCGCCATACAGGCTGTCCGGGTATCCGGCCGTGCGGTGGCTCGTGTAGACCGGCATGCGGAAGGTATCCGGATAGCGTTTGAGCAGCGCGATCTGGCCCGGGGAGAGGTTATCCTCATACTCCGTATAGTTTTGCGCCGTTATCGTGAACAGCGGCTGCTCGTCCGGAAACGGATCGACCAGCGGCTGGCCCTCGACGTAGGAGGCCGGCAGTTCCGCCATGCCTCCCGTCCATGCCGGGATCGTGCCGGCATCATTGCCCGCACGCTCCGCCCCCATAGGCGTGAGTTCGCTACCGCCGAGTCGATCGGCTTCTGCCTGTGTGAGTTCCGCGACAGCGCCCTGTGCGATCAGGCTGAGCGCCGCTGCGATAGTGATACTGGTTAGTGTCTTCATGCTTTTGCTGCTCCTGGTAATCAATATCTTCGGCGAGTCAGAAACTCACGGATACGCTAAAGGACAAGAAATCACGATCGACGATCGTGTTGTAGTCGCCACCCGAGAACGACGTGTAGTCGAGGGAACCGGTATAGCGATTGAGGTATTCCGCCTCGATGCCGACCGACAGCGCCCTCGCGCCCTCATTGAAGTTACTGTTCGGCGAAACGCCGTCGACATCGTGCGACCACGCGAGCTTCGGCGTGAGGTTGATGCCGGCGAACACGTCGTTGTACGTGAGCGATCCGCGAATCCGGTAGCCCCACGACGAGTCGGTGACGTAGCCCTCGTTCGTGCAGTTGCGCGTGTTGGCGTTCGGCACGATCGGGTCGATGAGCTGGTCGAATGGCGGTGGCGGGAAAAAGCCCTCGCAGGTCAGATCGCCGGGCAGCGGGATGCCGAGCGACGCCAGCGGTATGGGTGTGAAGGCGCCCATGCCGTAGATCGGGTTACGGCCATAGCGCTGCACCGATTGATCCGCCAGGCTGCCGACCCAGTTGGCGCCGATTTCGGCCGCGAATGAAAGGCGGCTGGCACCCATGACCTGGTCGAAGAAGCGGATGAACGTGACCTGAGCCTGCGTTACCGGCAATCGGTCGTAGCCGGGTGCCGGGTTGCCCGGACCCACCGCGAATACTCTGGGCAAGGCCGTCGACCACGGCGCGTAACCTACAGCTCCCTGCAGGATTTCGGTGGTATTGATCTGCACCGGTTGCTCCGGCCGGTAGCTGATCTCACCCGAGATCGCGAAGCCTGCCAGGTTGGTCGCGAAGCTCGCTCCCCAGAGCTCGATGTCTTCGGGGAACTCGGCGAAGTACTGCGGGTTGCCGCCAAGCACGTCGCCCGGGATGAACGGCCAGGGCCGGGGCCCCAAAGCGGCTTCCAGCGCCGCAAACACCGGAGGAGGAATCGCCGCGTCGGGGACCAGCGGATTCGCCGAGGTGAAGCCGCCGAGTAAAGGAACGCGGCTGTGGTAGTTGATGTAGTACAGGCCGAATTCCGATCCCGCGAGTTGCTCTGCGAAGTAGCGGAGGGCTATTCCGTACTGGCCACTGTCATCGGGCTCGATGTCCGGTCGCCGCGTGATGAACAAGCCGCCAGCCATCTGTGCCTGGTCGCTGAGCGCATTGGTCAGCGTGACGACGTTGCAGCCCGTGGCGGCGACGTCGGCGGTCGAGAAGTATGTGCCGCAGCCGTCGATGACGGTTTTTTCCCATTCGATCTGGTAGAACGCATCGATACTCAGCGCATCTGTCGGGCTCGTGGAGACCGTCAGCATCGCTACCGGCAACAGGCCTTCCTTGATCTCTGCGCCGGGGCGCCTGAAGGCGGAGACGTCGATCGGGTTGATCGTGTTGATGCCGTTCTGGATGAACGTGCTCTCGCCCCAGCTCGCGACCTGCCGGCCCAGCCGGATGTCCAGCGGTGCCTGCGACTCGCCGAGGTACCATGTGCCGTAAACGAACGCATCGAGCAACTCGATGCCCGAGGCCTTTGCGAAGCTGTCGAATCCGCCGTCGGCCAGCGACTGGTTGGGCGTGTAGAGATTCGCGGAATTGCCGTGCGGTAGCTTACCGTTCTCCAGTTCTTCGTCGTACCAGTACTTGCCGCGAATCAGGACGCCGAAATCGCCTTTGCGAAGCTCCAGGTCGTGAACGCCCTTCAGGATCAGCGAGTAGATGTCGCCGTCGTCGTAGTTCGCCGTGCCGTCGTCTGCCGTGCTCGTCGATGCCATGCCGAATCCCGGCGCGTTGCCGGGCGTGATAAGCAGTGGTTCCCTGTCCGACATCCGCCAGCTTCCGCCTATCGATATTTGCGAGTTGAAGCTGCCTTCGATCTCTCCCCACTGAAATTCGAATGCCGCCGCAGGAACGCTGAGCGCACACGATGCCAGCAGCACCCCGATGGATGCGTTTCTAAGTTGACCGTTCATATCCACATGTCCCCTGAATTGGATCTGTTCGTTCTTGTTTCGGCCACGACGATTCCGACCTGCAACTACGGTCAGACTACGGATAGCCGCGGATACGCTTATTCGCTCATATCACAGCGGTTATTGTCATTCGGGAAAACCGAGGGTACCTTCAGCGCTGCCCGATAAGCCAGACGAGCGTTGCGGCACCGATCATGATACCCGGGGCGGCGACCACGAGCTGAGCAACGTGCAGCTTTCGGCGGGCCTCCGAAACCTCGCCCCACAGGCCCATCCAGCCCCAGGCGGCCGTAAGCAGTGACCCGCCACCGAGACCGACCAGATAGAGTGCCCCGAGAATCACCGCATAGGCCAGCGCGTACCCCGTGTCACCCTGCGAGGCGCCGCTGCCATCGCTGCCGAGCCAGGCGATGACGAGCACCGGAAACAGCCAGCCGCCCAGTAACCCGACAATCAGCAGCCAGTTGAAGAAAGCGCTCTGGAACAGGCGCTGCGGCAGTTGCGCTGCGACCCTTGCCGGCACGACGAGGCAGGCAACCAGGCAGACCACCGCCACTGCAATCGCGATCGCGCCCAGTTCGTCCCCGGAGAGATGGCCGCCCGCCAGCGTCTTTACGACCGATGGCAGAAACCAGAATACGACCGGCATGGCGATGACCCACGCCGCTTTGCCGCGCAGCGGAGGGTGGCGCCAGAATGCCCAGATTCCGGCCAGCATGCCGAGAAAAAGCACGAGGTAGGTCAGCAGGAACAATGGCAAGAGGCCGAAGTCCCCGCGGCCGGGCACCGACGCGATCGTCAGGGTCCAGAAGCCGCCGAGCAGCACCTGGACGACCAGTACGATGCTCAGGAAGCGAGGCAATGCCTACTCCGCGGCAGGCCCCGGGTAGCGCTCCCTGAGTATCCGCTTGAGAATCTTGCCGGACGGGTTTCGTGGAATGTCATCACTGAATTCGACGGCTTTCGGGATCTTGAAGCGCGCCAGCTTTTTCTTGCAGTAGCCGATGATCTCGTCAGCGGTCGCCTCCTTGCCCGGTGCCAGCGCGACGATCGCCAGCGGCACCTCGCCCCATTTCTCGGATGGCAGGCCGATGACGGCGCATTCGAGGATCGACGGGTGGCCCGTCAGCACGTTTTCGATCTCGGCAGGATAGATGTTCTCGCCGCCCGAGATGATCATGTCTTTCTTGCGATCCTGGATGTAGACGAAACCTTCGGCATCGACAGTGGCGAGATCGCCTGTGTACAGCCAGCCGTCGCGCAGCGTCGCGGCGGTGGCCTCGGGCTGGTTCCAGTACTCGACCATCACGTGCGGGCCGCTGACGATGACTTCGCCCACGCCGCCGACCTCGACGTCGTTGCCGTCCTTGTCGATGACACGCACCTCGGTATGGAAGAATGCGGGCCCCGTCGAACCGGCCTTGCTGATCGCGTCCTTTGCGCCAATGACGCAGGCCGGGCCGCAGCTCTCGGTGAGTCCGTAGACCTGGTGGATCTCGACGCCGATGCTCGAGTAGTCCTCGATCACCGCGACCGGCACGGGTGCGGCGCCGCTAAGGAACCATCGAATGGTGGAGAGATCGGCGGACTCGCGCCTGGGCGATGCCCACATCATCTGCAGCATTGCCGGGACTAGCAGGCCAATCTGACAGTGCTCGTTTTCGATGACTTCAAAGACTCCGTTGGGATCGAAGGATCGAGAAATGACGAGTTTTCCGCCCCCGTGGATAACGGCGATCGCAGGCAACAGCGCGCCGACGTGAAACAGCGGCATGACCTGCAGGTAGTTGTCGCCGAAGCGCATGTCGCAGGTCATGTGGAAGGTCAGCGATCCCCAGGTCGTCGTATCGTGCGTGTGCACGACGCCTTTCGGCAGGCCGGTCGTTCCCGAGGTGTACATTATGAACAGGCGGTCGCCACCGTCGGCCTCGATCGTCGGTTCGTCAGCCGAGGCAGCCGCCATCGCGGCGTCGTAATCGTCCGCCCAGTCCGCGCGGGAGGCATCGTCACCGACGCGGATCCAGTCGCGAACGTCGATGTCACGACCCTGCAGCGCTTGAGTGGACTCGTCGAATTCCGAATCGAAGATCAGCGCGACCGATCCCGAGTCCTTGAGAATGAACTCGAGCTCGTCGGGTACCAGCCGCCAGTTGAGCGGCACGATGACCGCCCCGATCTTGGCGCAGGCAAAGAAGCTCTCGACGTACTCGACGCCGTTCATCATCAACAGTGCGACACGGTCGTCCTTGCCAACGCCTTTTTCGCGAAGCACGTTCGCGATGCGATTGCAGCGTTCGTTGAGCTCGGCGTATGTGAAACGGCGTTGCCGCTCGACCTCGACCAGCGCCTCTTCGCCTGCGGTCAGGAGCCCGCGCTTGGTCAGAAACAGTCCCAGATTCGATTGCATCGTTCTTCCTCCACGAGCCTGCGTTTGCTGTTATAAAGCTAGTCTCACTTGCTACACTGATTTTCCGTCCGGATCAAACGTACGATGGCCAAGCTCTCAATACTCGACACGGCGTTCCTGGCGCTCGAAACCGAGGCTAGCCCGAAGCACGTTGCCGGGCTCGGGATCTTCGAGCCAGTCGGCAAGCCGCCTGACCTGCGCGGCCTGATTGCCGACATGAAGAGTGTGCCTGCAGAGGCACCTTTCAATCAGAAACTGGACCCGTCGCTGGTAGCGTTACCGAGCTGGGTCGAGGATCCGGATATCGACCTCGACTGGCACGTACGCCACGTCGCGTTGCCGAAACCCGGGAGCATGAGCGACCTCATGGAGTTCGTGTCGCACGTACATTCGACACTGCTCGATCGCTCGCGGCCGCTATGGGAGTTCTACCTGGTCGAGGGCCTGGAGCGCGGTCGGTTCGCGACCTACTTCAAGATTCACCATGCCTACATGGACGGCGTGACGCTTTCGAAGCGGATCGTCGACACGTTCAACGCAAATTCCGGCGACTCCGCGATTGTCCCGATCTGGGGCCTGAAGGTAGAGAAGCGGAAGATCACCGACGAAGAGCAGGGACTGCTCGTGCAGCTGACTGAAAACCTCAGGTCTGCGGGTGTCATAGCGAAAGCACTACCCCAGCTGGGGTCCCTGGCGGTGGACCACAGCCTGAAGGCGCTGGGGCTCCGGAAAGACGGGTTGCCGGTGCCATTCACGGCACCCCGCAGCCAGCTGAATGAGAGGCTGTCACCGGCCCGCGAGGCGGGCGTCGCGAAACTCGCGCTCGCGCGTGTCAAAAAGGTCGCGAAATCTGCCGGCGTCACGGTCAACGACGTGCTCTTGTCGATCGTTGATGGCGGATTGATGGCTTACCTCGACAGTATCGGACACTCCGCCGACGAGCCGCTCGTGGCACAGATGCCGATATCCGTCCGCAACGACGGGGCAAAGAGCGCCGGCAACCAGATAACGATCGCGCAGGTCGAGCTGGCGACCGGTATACGAGATCCGATCGCCCGATTACAGCGCATCCACGAGCACGCGACCGAGGTAAAGGAAGAGTATGGCCGCATGTCGGAATGGACGGCGTCGACGTACACGGTCATCCTGCAGACGATTGCGCAGATCGCTGATCTCGCCGGGGCCGATCGCTTCATGCACCCGCTCGGCAATATCGTGATCTCGAACGTTATCGGAGAGCCTGAAACGAAGTACCTGGCTGGCGCAAAAGCCGTAGGCATGTACCCGATCTCGACGATCGCCCCGGGGCTGTCGGCAAATATCACGTTTTACACCTGCGGCGGCGAAGTGAACATCGGCATGATCGCCGGCCGCGAGGCAATCGGCGATGCGATGTTCGTAACGGGCAGCATGGTGGCAAGTTTCCTGGAGCTCGAATCGGCACTGGGTCTGAAACCGGCGGCGAAAAGGAAAAGCAAAAAGAAGCGCAAGAAGACGACGAAGAAGACGGCCGCCAGGAAGACAAGCAACTGAAGCGGAGAAATGAAATGGCCAAGACAAGCAAGAAGAAGGTAAGTAAGAAGACGGCGAGCAGGAAGGTGACGAAGAAGAAGGCGGCGAAAAAGAAGGCGGCACCCAGAAAGACGGCGCCGCGGAAGCCAGCCGCCAGGAAGGCGCCGGAGACGACGGTCGAAAAACTTTCCGGAAACGTCAAGAAACTCATGCTCGCCAATCTCGGCCTTTACGGGAAGGTCCTCGACGAGCTCCAATCGCAGGCCTCGCGTGCTGCGAAAGTCATCAAGGACGCACGCAGCAATCCGTCCAAGGTCAACAAGCAGCTCGTCAAGCGAGGCGAGGCGCTCGCCGATCAGATCACCGATATCGTCAAGCAGTCCGGTGCCCCGATCTCCAAAGAGCTCGACAAGCAGCTCAAGGATCTCAGAAAAGCGATCGACAAGCTGAAACACACTATCAAGCGGTGATGTCAGACGGCGGCGCGCCAGAGTCGTTCACCCAGGCCGAGCCGGAGCTCGGCAACACGTTTGCAAGCGATCTGCTGCTGCAGTCTGTCTTGCAGCGGAAATTGCCCGATCCGGTATATCGACGGGTCTGCGACGAATTTCTCGCGCTCGGTGAACGCATGGCGGGCGACGTGCTTGCCATGTCGGAAGAGGTGGACCGCAATCCGCCGTCCCACGTCCCGTTTGCGCCGAACGGCAAACGCATCGACCACATCCAGGTGTCCCCGGCGTGGAACGCGCTCGACCGCGTGTCGGCCGAGGAAGGCATGATCGCGACGGCGTACGAACGCGCGTTCGATGACCTTTCGCGGCCGTTGCAGTGGGCTAAGCTGTACCTGTTTCACCCGTCGAGCAGCTATTACACCTGCCCGCTGGCAATGACCGACGGTGCAGCGAAGCTGATTGAGAGGTTCGGCGACAGCCAGATGTTTGACGAGGTTTTCGCCCACCTGACCTCGAGGAATCCCGATGAATTCTGGACCTCGGGCCAGTGGATGACCGAGAAACGCGGTGGGTCGGATGTCGCGGGGTCGGAGACTATCGCGCGCATGCAGCACGGCGAGTGGCGACTGTACGGCGATAAATGGTTCACGTCGGCGACGACTGCACAAATCGCGATGACGCTCGCGCGAGTCGAGGACGAGACAGGACGGGTCGTCCCGGGTTCGCGCGGACTCAGCCTGTTCTTCGTCAGGCTTCGCGACGATTCCGGCCGACTGCAGAACATCGAAATCTTGCGGCTGAAGGACAAGCTGGGGACGCGCAGCATGCCTACTGCGGAGCTGCGGCTCGCTGGCACGCCGGCTACGATGCTCGGAGCGCAGGGGCAAGGCGTCAAATCGATTGCAACGCTGTTCAACGTAACGCGCATCGACAACGCAGCTGCCGCCGTCGGCACTGCGCGCCGCATGCTGGACCTGGCCCTGGACTACGCGACGAAGCGGAAGGCGTTCGGCAAGTCACTCAGCGAGCACCCGTTGCACGTCGAGACACTCGCCGATCTCGAGACCGAATTTCACGGCGCATTTCATCTTGGCATGTACGTGTCGACACTGCTTGGGCGAGAGGAATGCTTCGCGGCCTGGCAGGAGCGCGCAGCCGCTTCGGAAGGTTATGCCGGCATCATTGACCAGGCGGACAACGCGGCGCTGCTGCGTTTCTTTACGCCGCTGGCGAAACTCTATACCGCCAAGCAGAATTTGCGAATCTGTTCCGAGGTCGTTGAAAGTTTCGGCGGATACGGCTATGTCGAGGACTCCGGGCTGCCGAAGCACCTCAGGGACGCGCAGGTGCTCGCTATCTGGGAAGGCACGACAAACATCCTAAGCCTCGACCTGCTGCGCGCCATTGCGAGAGAATCCGCGTTCCCCGTTTTCGTCGAAGATACGAGGGCGAGGCTGGAGACAGTTACACAGCAAGACCTCGCTTCGGCGCGGGACGCTGCTCTTCAGGCGCTCGAGCGCTGCCGGTCGTTTCTCGATGCGGCCCTAAATGCGGGTGGTGACACACTCGAAATCGCGGCCAGGCAGTTTGCGTATCGCTGCGCGCGTGTCGCGATCGCCGCGCTGCTGCTCGAACACGCGCAGATTACGGGAAACTCCCGGTTGTCGCTGGTAGCGCGCCGCTGGTGTGAGAGCCGCCTTGGCGGCCTCGAGCTTCCATCGCCCGGTCGGGCGCAGGAGTCGGCGCAAATCGCGTTCAGCGCCTGAGTCGCGTCAACATTTAGTCGCAAATCCGCTGTATAGTCTCCTGTCAGCAGGAGGATTCGCATGTTGCCGCACCAGGACGTTGTTGCCGAGATCCTGGACCTCCCAGACGGTCCGGAGATTGGCGCGTTTTTCGATTTCGACGGAACCCTGATTTCGGGGTATTCGGCGTTTGCGTTCATCCAGGAGCAGGTCCGTCGTGGCCACCTGTCTCCGCGCGAGCTCGCCGAGCTCGTCAGCGCCATGGCGAGCTTCGGCCTTGGCAACATGGGTTTCTCGGCGATGATGCTGGCGACGACACAGTTCCTGCGTGGCATTCGCGAGGACAGCTACGCGGCGTTCGGCCGCGAGTTGTTCGAGTCGCATATCGCCAAGCAGATCTACCCGGAGTCTCGCGCGCTCGTGCAGGCGCACCTGCGCAAGGGCCACACGGTCGCGATCATCTCCTCGGCCACGCCCTACCAGGTCCAGCCCGCCGCCGAGGACCTCGGCGTCGAGCACGTCCTGTGTACCCGTCTGGAGGTCGATAGAGGCATGTTCACAGGCGCGGTAGTGCGGCCCACGTGTTTCGGCCAGGGCAAGGTGACGGCGGCCGAATCGCTGAGCAAGCAGTTCGGCGTGGACCTCGACAAGACCTATTTCTATACCGACAGCTACGACGACATCGAGCTGCTGGAGCGCGTCGGCAACCCGCGACCGCTGAACCCCAACAAACGCCTGCTGGGCGTTGCCGAGAGTCGCGGCTGGCCTGTGCGCCGTTTCGGCAGTCGCGGCGACCGGAGTCCGGCGACGTTGCTGCGATCGCTGCTGGTACCGGCCAGCCTCGTCGGGTCTTTCCTGGCCGGTCTGCCCATCTGGGCGCTGACGGGCTCCAAGCGCGACGCGCTCAACTTCTCGGTGTCATTGTTCGCCGATACTGCGAGCGCCCTGATCGGTCTGAACCTGAAGATCACGGGAGAACACCACCTCTGGTCGGATCGTCCCGCAGTGTTCATCTTCAATCACCAGAGCAACGTCGATCTCGTCATCATGGCACGCCTGATGCGTCGCGATATCACGGGCGTGGGCAAGCGGGAGATCCGCGACATGCCGGTCATTGGCCGGGTCATCGAGGCGGCAGGCGTCGTGCTCATAGACCGCAAGAACACGGCGAGCGCGATCGAGGCGATGAAGCCGCTCGTCGATGCCATGCGCATCGAGGGCAAGTCCGTTTGCCTGTCACCGGAGGGCACGCGCACGATTACGCCGACGCTGGCGCCGTTCAAGAAAGGCGCGTTTCATCTCGCGATGCAGGCAGGCGTGCCGATCGTGCCCATCGTGATTCACAATTCGCTCGATGTGCAGCCCAAGGGCGACATGTTCTATCACCCGGGTACGGTCGAGGTGGAGGTATTGCCGCCGGTCGAAACCAATGAATGGAACGTCGAATCCATCGACAAGCACGTCGCGGACGTCCGGAACCTGTTCCTCGAGAAACTCGGCCAGGCAGAAGCGCCGAACGTAGTGCCAATCAAAAAGAAGAAAAAGCGCGCAGCGGCCAAGAGCAAGGCGCCGGCGAAGCGCAAGACGCAGGTTGCGCCCGAAACTGCCGAAAAACCGGAGTAGCAGCACATGGACCAGCTAAGTCCCCAGGATGCCCAGTTCCTGTACATGGAGTCGGATGACAACCTGACGCATGTGACGACGGTAGTAATCCTCGATCCGACGTCGGTACCCGGCGGCAAGACCGTGCGGTTCAAGCAGATTCTCGAGCACGTCGAGACGCGTTTGCACATGAGCCCGCTTTTCAAACGCAAGCTCGTTCGCGTGCCGCTGGAACTCGACTTCCCGTACTGGGTAGACGACGAGCATTTCGACCTCGAATACCATGTCCGCCACGGGCGCCTGCCCGAGCCCAACGACTGGCGGCAATTCTGCATTCACATTTCGCGCTACCACTCGCGTCCGCTCGACATGCACCGCCCGCTGTGGGACATGTTCGTCATCGAGGGCCTCGACAACATTGGCTGGCTGCCTAAAGGCAGCTACGCCATCGCAACCAAGATTCATCATGCGGCAGTCGACGGCACTTCGCTGATGGGTTTCTTCGCAGCCGTAGCCGACATCGACAACAAGGGAACTCCCGCCGTGCCACTCAATTCGGCAAGGCTCCGACGGAGTCCCCGACCTGGCCTGATCGACATGGGCGTGCGCGCGGCATGGCATGCGGTGCGTTCACCGATAGGCATCATCGACGGGGTCATGCGCTCGGCACCGAGCATCTACAAGCTTGCGCAGAATGCGCTGTCGAAGCAGGAAAAGGAAAAGCATCCGGTTCCCTATACGCGGTTCAATACCTCGGCCTCGCCGCACAAGATGTTCGACGGCACCGGGTTCGCGCTCGCCGACCTCAAAGCGATCCGCAAAGCCGTTCCCGAGGCGACGATCAACGACATCGTTCTGGCTATTTGCGGCGGTGCTCTGCGACGCTACCTCGAGCACCATGACGAGCTACCCGACGAATCGCTCGTTGCCTGGGTGCCCATCAATGCAAGGCAGTCGCGTACCGCCGATGCCGACACGCCGGGCAACGATATTTCGGCAATGACCACGCGGATCTTCACGAACGTCGAGGACCCGGTCGATCGCCTGCGTCACATCCTGCAGTCGACGAAGCGCAGCAAGGCGGCGAAATCGGGCGTATCAGCACGCCTGATGACCGATCTCAGCAAACACGTGCCGGCAGCCACCCAGGTCATGGCCGGCCGCATGGTCATGCGGGCCGGGCTTGCTTCCCGCATGTGCAACCTGTTCATTTCGAACGTACCGGGCCCGCAGGAGCCGCTGTATATGAACGGCGCCCGCCAGGTCGCGACTTACGGCCTGGCGCCGCTGGCGGAGGGCATGGGACTGTTCATTGCAACACCCAGCTACAACGGCCAGATGACGTTCGCCGTGACGTCAACGCGGGATGCTCTGCCTGATATCCGATTCTTCGTCGAGTGCATCGAGGAATCGATGGCAGAATTGAAACGCGCGACGAGACCCGTCAAGAAAAAGAAGAAGAAAAAGACCGGCTGATGAAGTCGCGGTATGCGGCCGCCGTCTCTTTCGGGCATTCGATCATCGGCACATGACCGACGTCGTCGAACACGACGACCTCGTTGTTGGGCAGCCGGTCCTTCATCGAATCGACCGAGCTGACGTCCAGTATCTGGTCGTGACTTCCCCATACGATCAGCGTCGGCACCTCTATCTCGTGCAGCCGGTCGTCCAGTGGCCGGTTGACGATGTCGTCGTGCATGAGCCAGAAGATCGGGTCGATGAAGTCACGCTGGGTCACCGCCTTGTCGCCGAGATAGTTGAGGACGTAGCGCGGAAACGGCAGTGACTTGTATGCGATTTTCTCGAGCAGCGCGGCAAATTCCTCGACGGAGTTGACGACAAGGACGTTATCGCCGCGATCCGCGGCAAGGAATACGTCGCTCTTGTTCGGCATGCTCACGCCCGCATTGTTGAGCAGCGCCATCGACTTCAGGCGACCCGGGAAAGCCAGCGCGAACTCGAGCGCAATGTACCCGCCCATGGAATTGCCGGCCAGGTGAAATCGGTCCAGGCCCATAGCATCCACGAAAGCCGCGAGGTACCGAGCCTGGTCCCTCGGCCGGTAGTCTTTGCCCGGCGTCTTGTCGTTGTCGCCGAAACCCGGCAGGTCGGGCGCGATCAATCGAAAGTCGCGGCGCAGCACGCGCGCCAGGAGCGACCAGTTGTCCTTGTCGGCGCCGAATCCGTGGATGAGCAACATCGGCTCGCCCGAGGGGTTGCCGCCTTCGAGATAAGGCCAGCTGGTGCCGTCGACATCGATCGTCCTCGCTTTCATGCCGCAGGCGACGCGAATGAGGCGAATCGTCACCACGGCGAGCTGGTTCGGAAAAGCGACGCGCAGGATGACGAGCGCGAGTAGTACCCCGACGCCCAGGTAGACCCATATTGACGGCATCGGTCAGCAGCCTGCTAGCTGGCCCGGCGCGTTATTTCGCTGTTGATCCGGACGATACCGCGGTCGATATTGGCGAGGATCGCGTTGAGCTTGCGGCTGATGCGCGTCTGTACCCGGATCTGCTCGATCTTCGGCCACGTGGCGCGCTCGCCCATCTCGATGAGGTCGACGACCTCCTCGATTGGCCGGTGCGCAAGCAGCTTCATCGGGTTGAAGAACCGTTTCTCCGGCAGGATGTTGATATCGCCAACGTAGTCCTGGTTGATGACACCGAGAGCGACATTGGTCAATCGCCCGACAAGCGGGTTGAGTTGCAGTGGCTTCTCGATGATCGATGCCCCGGCGTTGAGCCATTCGCGCGCTGTGGCTCTCGCTGCCTGTTTGACATGCGAGATGGCATTTTGCTTTTTGCCTTCGTTGTCAGAGACGAACGGGATCATGTGCGGATTAACCTGGCTGACGATGAAGTGGTTCACCCCGTAGACGCGCGCCAGCCGCTTGGCCGGCAGGTCGTCACTGATGGATCCGTCAACCCACCGCCGCGACGGCAGGTACGGCTGCCGCCGGCCGCGCGCGTTCTTCGCCGCCAGCTTGACGGCCGGGAAAAAGCCCGGGATCGCGGTCGACGCCATGACGGCTTCGCGCACGTAGACGTTCGGCGTCGTGATCGCGTTCAGCAGGCGCGATGTCTGGTGCTTTTCGGCCGCCGCGATGGACACGTTGAGGTGTCGCCCCGTTTTCTTGAATGCCTCGAGGAACGTCAGGTCCGGGATGAAGCGCTTGATGATCTCGTAGAGCTCGTCGGTATCGGCGACTTCGGGCTTGAATGCGTCGAGATGGCGCAGCAGGCCTTGCTCGCGCTCGATCTCGTTGACGAGGTTCTCGGGCTTGAAGAACTTCTTGATGGCCCGGTCGTTCTGCGTGCTGACGAGCCCGCCGACCAGCGAGCCGCCGCTGCTTCCGGACATGATGTCGGGCAGCAATTCCGCTTGCCAAAGCGCCTTGACGACACCGACGTGGAAGAACAGCAAAGAGCCTGCGCCACTCATCATCAACGCCGTGCAGCCGTTGCAGTGTTGCGCGCGCCTGAAGAAATCCAGGCGCTCGTCGAACGGAATGTCGCATTCGTCGCTGGCGATCATGTCGAGTGCCGAGACGACCTCGGTGACATAGTCATCGATGAGTCGCTTGGTGCCGAACTTCGCCTTGCCGTGCAATCGGCCGTGGCCCATGCCGTCGATGTTGCCGTGCACGCCCTCGTTGAGCGCGAACAGGACACCGGCGCAGTCACCCTCGGCCTTCATTTTCTTGAGGCGCTCGAAACGCCGGCGGATCGATTCGTAATCGAAATACTTGGATTCGTCCGACTGCTTCCACTTGTCGACGCCACTGGCCTTGTCGTGAGCCTTGGCGGCCTCGCTCCACTCTTCGTAGCTCGTGGCCATGTCCATCGTGGCCTGCAGGCGCTTGGTTGCTGAGAAAATCATAGGATTTCAGTCGCTTATCGAAGACA
>JAAUYH010255536.1_pt1 | contig 15987 bp, 8 predicted proteins | sample 7278061 | NCBI WGS metagenome assembly JAAUYH01 (sample SAMN14350203, study PRJNA611818) | marine sediment metagenome | isolation source: surface marine sediment (0.6m) | place: French Polynesia: Moorea | collected 2018-08
AATCTTGCTAGACTTCCGCGTGTCAATTCTTGTTCCGGTACCGACGAATGCACAATATGCAGCATACTGCTCCATGCTACCGACCGAGTGATGCGAGCAACAAGTGTCGATGGCGACGCCGTGAAAATTCCCCCGTTCGTACCTTCTGGAGCGTGGTGTATGCACCTTCTTCGAGACGGCGTGCACCACGGCGTAATCTTGCAGCTCTGCAGTAAAACAAGAGCTTGCACAAGTGAAATTGGCACACGGTGTAGAGGCTTCCTCGGGCGAATCATGACACCCGAATTGTTCAAGAAGGCCATCAAGCTCCATAGAGAAAACGTCAGACTCATTCGGAGGCTCTTCTTCTTCATCCTGATCCATAAGCGTATCCGCAACGAAAGCACGAAATTTCTTGTTCCGACGCAGAGCTGCTAGCTTTTCCTCCGCCGAATGGTTTGTTGACCAACAGCCTGACTTTCCGCAGACGTAGCATGTTTTTCCAGCGGTGCCGCTTGTTTTCGACCTGTCGAAGCGCTTCCTTGAAGTGAACAGAGCTGTGAGAAGTGCACTCTGATTTTCATCAGTGGGTCTTGGCGTCGCAGTCGAGATTGACGTGTGCAGGTCTGCGATTACACCTTCAACCGTAGCAGCTACCTTCTGACGGGCAAGTCGACATTCGTCAATTCCGGAACACGCGCTGAGCAGCTTATTTTTCAGGATGACATCCGAACGGTACTCCTTTGGAAGGCAGTACTGCAGTTCCTGCAGTCTTGCAATCATCTTGTCGAGCGACTCCTTCTTGGAAAGGGTAGGATTTTCCTTGATATAGCTGGACAGCGAGGTGGATTCCCACTCCTGCGTCATTGCGAGTGTGCGCTCCTCGGTGAGGAACCTCGACTTGACTTTCTCGATCATACAGCCAAAGTCCTGTACGACGCCCTTCACATGGGTGAAATAATATTCGAGGGCAACCCCAGTAAGCATCAGCGAAAATGCTCGAGGCTTTTCCTCTTCAGCGATCCCGCATTGCTCGCACCTCTCCACGAAGATCTTCACTTTCTTCTCGAGATTATCGCGGATGCCGCCAGAATATTTCTGGGTTTCCTGTGCGTACGCCTTCATCATGCTACTCAGAGCATAGCTTGAGCGTGAAGAAGCAGTGGGTCCACTAGCAGATGATGTTGCAGCGTTCATCACTGAAGAATTCTGGTGAACACTATCTTGTTGGCGTGGAACCACTCTGGCGATGGAAGTAGATACATTTCCGGCTCCGGGTGAAGATGCTTGAACACCAACTGGTCCTACTGAGGTTCCTCCTTCCACTGGTCCTCCGGTTGATGGCAGCGGCCAATTGAGGTCTTCTCGGCGAACTCTGTCCAGTGCGTACGCAATATTCAAACCTTGACCGACCGGCACGAATACACCGTGCGAACGCAAATGGTCGCGTATATCCCGACGCAAATGCTGTGGTAGATTTTGGAACATCACGGCAGTGAAATCTTGGAAGTCCTCCTTGTAGTACTCCTTAAGAGTATCATTGACCCATCTCAACTTCCGGATCCGGTAGACATCCAAGCAGTACTGCGCGTACTCTTCTTCGACGTCTCTGTCATGATTCTGAGGAAGACCTCGTTTGAACTTTCCACTTGGATCCAAGTTCGATAACAGGGTACTGATGTCCTGCTGATCTGCCATGGCAAGATATAGCCAGAGAGACTGATCAGTGTGGCAACAGCAGGTACCTGAGAAAGAAGTGGTGCGACGAGCACCAACGTAAGGGACAACACAATCTCACGGTCGTGTTTATTTCCTTACTTCTTCTTCTCTCCCTCTCCAGGTACTGACGACGCCTATGCTACTTAAGCAAGCCCGCTTGGCAAATGTCAATGTAAAATGGCGTGGCACTCCAATTCAGCTACAATGTAGGATATCGTGAAACCACAATGGAATTGACTAACCCAATTCATTACGGACCATGTGCGGTAGTTCGCGAATAAGGTATCTTCATTGCGACAGTTTTGAACGTTCTTCGTGTTTGGTTTTCGTAATTAAATTCAGATCCGCAAACATCCGCACAATTCTATCGGTTTTCCGTGAAGTTAGTCCCCATAACTTTGAAAGCATACTTTTTGGCATCGTCATTTGCTTTTCAAGAACGCATAGGGAACGGAACAGGCTCTGTACGTTCACATTTGGCAAGGAATTCTCAGCCCATTGTTCACACTGGACAAGGCTGGCTTCTACAATATAAGACAGCGCATGGTCGTACAACTGAGCACTACTCTCTTCATCGTCTGGCAGTTTGTCGCGTTCAAGCTGACGCGCGTAGACCTCAAATCCCTTCTCAATATCTTTCAGCTCGCCTACAATGCATCCCAATGCATGTCCTGCCATACACAACGCGAGTTGTAAACCAGCACATATGTTAAGAATCGATGTAACGTATCCTTCAATGTCGAGTTCCTTCAGTTTTTCATTGTGCCCCTTCCCGAACGCGACTTGACAGAGAAGGTTACGAGCCCTCTCTTTCTCAGAAAGTAAAGGGCCGAATGTTTCAAAATCGGATGAAACCTCTTTCGCAATTTTTAGGTCCCGTGTGGATACCAGAAGCCTGCTATCTGGTGAATCTCTCACCAACTGCCTCAAAAGCGATAGGTACCCAAACTTACTGGTAGGTGACCCCCACAAATCATCGCATACAAGTAGTATTTCCTTTTTACCCAGCCAATTTGCAGCTTGTTTCGCCGTTCCTGCCAACGTCGACTGTTCTTCGATCTTGTCTGCTGTGCTCAATCCACCAAACTGGCGGATACACCGCTCAAGTTGTTGCTGTACATTTCTGTCTGTTGCATTTTGTCCAAATTCCAGATAACAGATTCCGTCAGGGAACGCCTCCATCACCTTTTTCTGATGGCATATGGCACGTAACGCTGTTGTCTTCCCAACCCCACCCATGCCCTGCATCGCATTGTCACGGTTGGAGCCAACGGCCACCGTACCGTCCGCACTATCTTCATTTTTCGACGCCAGCAACTTGTGTAACAATCGCCCTTCCTGTGCTTTGTCCGTATCAAAATTAAGTACCAAATTAGACGGCAACAACGGACGGCCGAAGTACGCTTTGAATTTCTCTTCTTCGGTTTTTGGTGGACAAATCGTTTGAAGTGTTCGAAGAACTTCGATATTGAATGCTCCTTGGAGAGCTTGCTGTAGACATGATTCAATTCTGTCCAAAGCTTCAGAGATAGATTTGATTTTAGCGAACCGGCCAAAACCGGTCTTTTTCAATTTTCGGGAGAGTTTACCCCAGCCTGAAGATGAACCAGCTGACGACGGGTCATGATCGTCCAGTTCCTTCAGTAGGGTTGTTGCTTTTTCGACATTCCGGTTCAGGTTTTCTTTCAACACTTTAGTTATGCCGCTTTCGACACTTTCGAGTGGATTTGGAGAAGTACTGTCTACTCCCTCCTTAATTTCCTTAACTACCTTCTTCAATTCCGCCTCAATGTTCTCAACTACCTTCTTAATCTGCTCCGCGAGTTCGTGTAACTTGCCGAGTCTTGTTCCGACATCATCTTTCGAGTTTTTCCGACGCTTTTCCAAGTTCTCCAACCGAGCGCACAATATGTTGAGGAGACCGATACTACCGTTGACGGCGCTAAATATTGCAAATCCAAGAGCGACACCTTCCATTCGTCAGTTCGGGTGCAATGAGAGGGTAGGTTGAATCACGGCTCCAATGGCGTGAATATTAGACGCTGTAAAACAAGGAGGCTGTCCCTCTCTCTACAAGGTGGAGGAAATCGACTGTACTGTACAGTAGAAACTGCAACAAGGGTGCTGAACCCCTACACAAGAAATATTTACTGTTAGTACGTATTCTCGTCAGCATCCTTGTTGCAGTTACTGCTAATGCTGTACTGCACAGCTGTGTTGCATGATGATGGCGTTGTCAGGTCCTAAATTTAACCAAAAGTTTAGTCGGGAGAATATGGCGAAAAGTGACGTTTGGCATAGCTGACATAGTGCCCGATGTTGGTTTCATACCTTTTGGTACAGCGCAGTTTTGATTGAACGAAAATTGCAAAAAGCTCTTAGATTAAACGAGCACCAATTTCATTTGTGATAAAAATGATTAAAAACGTATTGTTTTTAAATTCAATACTGATGAAATGATAATGCTGCTTTATATAATTGCAAGTGAAGAAAAATGTTTAAATGGATTTAGGTAAAATATTCTCATCATCTCATCTGGATCGCAGGCAAAAATCAGCAATTTAGTCATCCGTAAGATTGCCTGGCTAGCAGTGCATTCAGAAAAAAACTGCGCTTATTCCGTCTCCTTGATTGAGAAAGAGCTACAAAAGCAATTTCTCCAGTCCAGTTCTTCCAGTATCAAAAAAAGACAATAAAGAATCTCATAGATAGTGATAAGTTTAAGTAGTTAACTTTCTTACAAAAATTTTAATTTTCTCAAAGGTTACTGAAATTCTTGTACAGTGCTATTCAATGTGAAAGGTCGCAAGAGAGAGAAAATTAAATCATTGATAAAAAAAATAGGAATGCAATTCCTATTACTCTGGAAGACCTTCCCTAGGTCAAATATTTTGTCATCGAAAATGGATCTATCGAATTCATTCAATTTGCTCAATTACAGCGCCTAATATTTTCAAGTTTAACGATGCATGTACGATCCAGAGTAGCTGCGGAGCATGCAAGAATCACTGGCTACAAAGGATGGGTAAGTAATGTAGAAAAATTCGAATGATGGTATTCTGTGCAAAAATAAACAAGGTCGCATAAAAACGGAAAGGCGTATGGAAGAAATACGGTCAACCATCACAGAAAATCCACATCAAATCTTGCAGAATATAGAGTAGACTGGCTCGATGCTCGATTCCGTCCGACTAATAATCCCAAGATTTGATACCAACATTGCCGCAATCGTTTCTTCTTTAATTGCTCCTAGAACTCCTTTTGCGCTGCGAAGTAAACGAAAAAATATAAAAAGCTACATGCTGCTGTACCGCCTTCTTGAAAACGAGGGGTGGGCCACCTAACCATTAGCTCTGAACTGGCATGTGGTGGGATGATACCGTTCTTTCTATTTTTTCCTCAGAGATTCTTCTTCAGCACTCTGGTCGCGATCAGTTTTTAGCTCAGGATGCTGCTGAATTAAAGCTGATATTTCATTATTGGGGAGACGAGAGAGCTTGTTGTGAAAAAAACCTGATTCACGCTGTCCTCCTGTGACTATTTGAAAACTGTACAAGTGTTCTTTCGCCAGTGGCGGCATCTACGATTCCTCTAGTATTACATAATCAGGGTTGATGGACTAGCGTTATACTGTAGAAGTATCTGGCTGTCGGAACACTCTTGTGTTACTAGAAACAACAATCCACAACAGGGAAAACAAAGAACTGTTAGCCACCGACGTAATAGATTCTTCAATAACAGCAAACAGAATCCCCTGAGGGTGAATAGACACTGGCTGGCCACCGACACAACCTATGCGTGTCAATCCCCTGTGGGAAGATAAGCGACGATTGGCCACCGACGCAACCGAACGCTCCAGTAAGTATCCCCCACGGTGTAGCTGGGATCTCACCACGACAAGTCCCCACAACAGGGTAGCCGACTGCCTTTTCAACAGCTTGGAGTTCTGGGCCGACTGTTTGGAGGCAAGCGAAAGCTTTTACCCAACTGTGGGTGAACGAATGGAATCACTCCCGAACGCAGTGTTGCAGTTGAAGATAATCGATGATCCACCTAGGGTGGCCGTCGTCGTCGTTTTATTCAACTACTGGATGCAAGAAAAATATCTACTACGAATTATCATCCATTTATTGGACAGTAATCGAGCCGGTTCGCAAACAGGCATCTAGTTGCATCAACACTAATTCCGCCTCCTATCTCAAACTAAATCATCCCACCGGTGGGTCTAAGTTGTTAAGTAGCTCTCTCACGACATGATTATCTTCGCCATCGTCTTTCATCGCCATCCCCAAAGGGGTAGTACGACACAGGCAATATCGCCCCAGATTTCAATGGGGAGGCCTAAGTCGCTCATTTCATCGACCGATATATCGCAAAGTCCGACTTCACTATCCTTGACTATCGAAGCCAGTTATCAGGCTCATTCAACATGTAAAGACAGCATTGTTGAAAATCACTTCATCTCTAATCGAAAATCTAAAAAGTATTAAAGTTGTCCGAAGGCGAGATCGAATAGACCTACAAGAACCCAGCAATAATGATGCAGCTATACCGGACATATTTGACACAGTGCAACGGAGCTGCTGAAATTATGAGTGGAACCACTGGACGAAGGGCAGCACTTTACTGTAATCCACGGACATGGACCTAAAGTAGTAATTGGAACCTGCCGGCCTGCTAACTGGTTACGAAACAGAATATCATATAAATTACGATAAACAAGATCCCACTACTAGAATGGAACTCGAGACCATAATCAAATTTAGACGAGTACCCTTGTTTGGCTAGATAAGCTTCGTATTCCTATGCAGATCCAGGACAAACAGCCGCAAGAACAGTATCGACATTCCTTTCCAGTCCGCTTCGTAGCCATGAGCAATGAAAAAAGATAGATTCGCGTATTCATTCCAAGCGTTCATCAAATGAGAGTAGTGAGAGACATTAGAGACAAACTTCCCAGCATCACATTCTGTTTCGATCATCTGTCGAGAAAAATAGAACAAAAATTGGTATCTAACGAATAGCAGGGGCATATGAACCGTGAAGAATACTAATATGAATCAATAAGTACTATCGAGCATCAAAAATGTCCAAACACCATGAAATTTCGGGCCAAAGTTACTCTGTGGTCGTTCCCAACTCATTATTCAAAGCTCAAGAAACCTAGAATGGTGCACGACAACCGGTTTGCACACAACACCTTGATCGAGAGGAAGATATGAGATAATACCACTAAACGTGCAGGACAGAGCATTTAATATTTCTTTTGAAGTTCCGTGCCAAATTCATCAGCCCAGAACAGAAATGTTATTTTTGCAAAGAGTAGATCTCCAACTTTACAAGATAAATCGACCCATATCGTGTAAGTGCACCAGTAGCCTCGCGCAGCAGCACTATGCCCTCACCACATTCTGTGTGGTAATCATCACAATAATCGAAGTTGCAGTTATTTTAAATGCATACATTTACGAACACTATTAGTAGAATTGTCCACGGAGCACCCAGAAGACAGCTTTTTGAAATCGAAGTTTAAGTTCTCAATCCAGTAGTTCATTGACGTTTTCTATTTTCTGTGAGCTAAATGCATTCGTAGGACGGAGCATCGATTAAAACTGAGTTTTATTCAAATCAAACAAGAATTATATGCCAGAAGCTTCATTCTATCACACTGTATGGCTCATGGCAAGCCAAATATACCACCACCGGAAATCAGAGCAGACAATAGAAAGTGACATCAGACGAACAAGAACTCAACTTTGTTGATCATTCACGGTATGATTAGATTGTCGGCGGGCTTTGTACTTGATTACATAAACACAGGCGGATCTATTATTTACAGAAGTTGGAAAACATTCCGAAGAAAACTAACATTCTTTAAGTGCCTTTCATCCGAAACATCACCAAGGCAACCATTCACTGGCAGTGTTGGGTATCTGCGAACCTTATTAATATACATTGTTAGCTCAATCGATGACTCCTTTGGCTAAAGAAGCCAAGTGACAATAGTTTAGCACGGTGTACTAACTTGTTGATGTATCAATTATCAGGAGCTCCATGCCAAGAGACCAGCTTTAAGGTGAGAGGGGCGAAAGAGCCGGACTAATCTCAGCTTTGATGCTTAGTCACAGACCGAGGGAGCCAATTATTTTACGCAACGTAATCAATCAGCGCTCCAGAGCTGCGACGAAAAAATCTAAAGCCCGGCATCCTATAGCGCTACTCTGCGGAGATAGCGCAAAATAACCAAACCAAGTAGAGCATTCAGTACTAGAGTATGATGTAAAACACCTTACTGGTGTGCTGGTGTGACTGTAAAACAACTTGAAACCATAATTGCTGGCCCGAGGAGGTGCATTCACCAACTGGCGAGCATAATGAGATGGTATCAAGCTAGAAATGTGGTTTGCAGCAATGTAAAGAGACCACTACAGGATGATTTGACATTTCGAAAACCTTCCAGTGAGCATATCCAGAACCAGAAACGCAACTTCGTCCCTTAAAACAGTCGTAGGGAGCGCTAATCAAAAGAAGTGGTGGTTTTGAAGCTGAAAAGACACCTCAGCAGGAAAAGTTTTGAGTCAGAAGACTCCCTGTATTTACCCCATGGATTCTTGAATCCACATACTGCAGTTCGAACCAAAATTGCTACACTACCTAGAATAGCAAAAATTGCTGAGGTACTAAAAATGAAAAACTCAGACAGGTACTAATTCTTCCCCACCAGGATAAAAAAACAATAAAGTTTGAAAATTAAAATCTATACCCTTTGTAAGGCAGAATGTGTTTTTCTAGGGAATGTTTTTGGAACAGTTCGAAACCCCATACATTCTGGTACACATTTAAACTTCATTGCCAAAGTGATAACGAAAACGTGTAATTCAACTTTTCTTGATGATCCGAGAAACAAATTGTACGCCACATGTAGTCTTATACTGCCGATTGCACTGATCGATCCATAGCTCAATGTTCTAATGTACTCGTATATATATATTTGAATATACTGCAGTTGGTGACCCCCATTTTTACCAAACGCATTGGTAGTTACAAAAACATAATGTGAGGTCCCGCGTTTTGGTAGATTGTATTACTGTGGGTGGTTGAAACTCGCCTACTGGTGTTCGATTCAGTGATCAGATGGAGAAACCCTGGTGAGACCAGTGAATGTCAGATGACAAACACGAAAGAGGAAAATAATCCCAATGCGTGCGCCGATACTCGGTTAGATTGATAGATAACTTCAGGAATTAACAGATGTGTGTGCGTTCTCCCGTAAATCGGTTCTGGGAATAATGCAGCATAGAGATTTACCAGGATGTAGCGTTTAGCGTCATGCGCCGGGGCCAAGTAGTCGCCTAAAACAACTTGAACTCAGCTCGAGTTCCACAGCTGGATAGCTCCCCCGCAGAAATTCGAAAATGTCGTCTATTTATTTCAGACACCGAACGAAATACAAACCGTCCTCAAAAGATACTATACTCTAATAATTTGAACTAAACAAACCTATAACTAAAATTGGTACTAGTCGCGTCGAAAGAATTGCAGAGATGCTCGAAATAAAATGCGTATTCTATACTACTAGATAGATCATTAAGTTTTACATTGGCGAAGTATGTGCTTTGCTTCAGATGTCTTGATAAGCATAACGTAATCAAGCATAGTGGTCACTTTACTCGTTCTTGCAACACCTGCATGCTGAACAAATTTCGATAAAACCAGCAAAAATTCTGACTACCTCGTCTAAATTTTCGACACGAGCCAAAATTCGAGTGCGGGATCAGCAGACGCTACTTGGAGAGAATAATATATTTACTGTCGCCTTTTTATAGAACTGCAGCCTCTATCCTTAAGAACGTAAATCTACTAATCTTTAGATATGAAAAGCTTGGAATTGAGGCACAATGAGCGCTTGTTCTAGGGGTATATTACTCCACTCAGATGATAGCATTAAATCAGGTAGTACTCTACCTAACTATCAACTTTATTTATTTGGTGTCTATTGTATAGGTGTTTGAGATGTTTATGGTTGTTCATTCACATCGATTGGTTAATACTTGGAGTCTCAATGAGCTGTGCTTGCGCCACAAAGAGAAAGAAGACAGAATCCTTCTATCAAAAAGAGCAGATCAGCAAGAACAACAGCTGATGCGCATTCTACGGTATCCGGCTAGCCGACGCTGGTGAATTGCGTCATGATGTTGTTCAGCCAGCGTGTTATGGTATTATGCAGTGTATTGTAGTTTTCATAGCTATGTTATGTTGAGTTCGTGTGTGTTTGCTAGGTCTGTCTGATTCTGTCGAACCTGTCTGGTTTTGGTTGGATTCAGGGGTGACCATTGCTTTCTCACCCACCATCATATTGCAGTTAAACGGTACCTGTTCTGGTGGTATTTTTCCTCTTAGGTTTCTGCGTCGCTTTCTCATTTTGACCCCTTGCTTCGCTTGCTGAGTCAATTTCGCCATTAAGTTGTATTTTTATTTTTGAGTCTTCAAGTAACTTCTAATTCATGAACGTAGGTTTGATCATGAGAGAATATCGTGCGCACCCGTAAGTTATGAATTAGCACGCGGTTGCCGTCGGCTGCCAAAGTAGTCCTTATGAATATTCCCGATGGTGTGTTCGACGCTGTTTCTCGTGTGTCAATAAGCCTAGATCTCTCTCTAATTATTTGTCTATCTACTACTTTTAACTCAATAAACTTAGATTCGGATCTGATGCAATGCGGTTCTGTCCAGTCTTATAGTTCACGATAATCCATAAAAATTACTGAATAAGGTCAAGTATTTCTGACTGGAGAAAGTACGGTCCTTAGTGAAATTAGTCTGGCTATGCTGTCTAATACTCAATATCATATTCAGTACTACTCTAAGAAAATTGAGTAGTCCATTTATGAAGTTTAGGATCCACTATTCAACAAAAACGTGGGATAAACATCTTGAACTCTTCAGAGAGCAGCATTCTATCTCTGTTCCAGAATTCGCTTCATTTGCACACCTATGAAATGTTCCTATTTATTTTCTTTACATGAAACGGATCAGAAGTTAAGGGCTATATGATAAATCTCGTTCAAAACTGTTGGAGATGGAGCGACTTAACGGTTTAGCGACTGAACCGGGTGTGGAGTTTCATGCTTCATGTAGCATCGTCATTGGATGCTGAGTTGTGGCAGACGATATCACTGTTTGTGGTATCAAAGGTTTAGTGCATGAAACAGTTTAGTTCATGCACTATACTGGTATAGTTCATGCACTAAATAATTAAGTGTATGGATTACAGTACGCAGTTGGGACATTCTGTCACTCACAGCTGATAATTTAATCAGCTCTGTGGCCGCCGTCGTAAAGGTAACAGGTTTCACGCACACGCTGTTTGACCTACACACCACTTTTGTTGTGACAAAAACAGAGCTTTGTTAGACTATGCGCAGCTAATGTGAGTGCATCCACATCAGAGATCGAATAGCACGCATCAATTACTAATTTTCGACCTTGTACGGCGTTGGACATGATTTTGTGAAATTTCCTCGTATAATAGTGGGCGTGAACTCTGTTGCTGTTTCAAACCTCGAATTTCATAGTAGAATAATTTATTTTTCTGTAAATACTTGAGTTTTGAATAGCCGGTCAACTCGTGCTCGTCCATAGCCACCCAAAAAGTTCATTTATTTATGTCCACCCACTTGTACAGTCTAACGAAAAACATGTACCACATTCCGAAAAGCGTCATAATCAACGTTCTCAATTATCGGTAATATCGTTATACTAATTTCACGGTGTAGGGTAGCATGATTTGTTAAAGTTTTCTAAATTAGAGTTGACCGCTTTGAGTTTGCGTGTTGTAGTATGTGCTTGTATCAAAATCGAATTGATTACAGTAGAGATATACATAGGATACCAGCCTGTTTTCGCAGCTTGTCTTATTATCTTTTCAGGGACCGGACAATACGATACGTGTAGCAGTAAATTGTCTTTTCGGTGATCGAAGTGAGACTGAGAGCTGCGATAATGCAGCGAATAATGAGGTATGCCGTTTACGTTTCCTCGAGCGTAGCTAACCTTCAGGGTAGTAGGTTTGGTGCTGCTTACATTGAGACATTTCGTCGACATCTATTCATGAATCCAGAGTAATCTGAACTCACACCAATACCCTTCGATCTTCTTCTTTGCTCTAATATTATGTACTCCATAACACGATTATTTCACGTAGTGCGTAGTTGATCGGCTTTTCCTGAAGCGCTTGTATCAGACTTGTATAAATTGTTCGAGGGACAGCATTCTATCAACTACGCTTAACTATTCCATAAGTTTACTTCCTTGTGCAAGGTTGATTCTGGCAGTACATTTGCTTCCATCTAAACATAAGCTAAGTATGCTCTCTCAAATAACAAATAAATGGAATACCTTAATAATTGCTGGTCCGTTAAGAGATAATATTAAACGTTCTGTTCAACACGTACACTTGCCACTTGTTTTATTACAGTTTTATGATTCGTGCTCTAATGCGTGACGTGCCTTCCTCGTTTATAGGCATCGCTCTCACAAACGTGACGGTGCATTGAGGCGAGGTCTGCCAGGCTTAAAACGAAGACACCTTGTATAGGGTTCCCTGTCTACAAATCACATCATGCTTTTTTCTCTATCTAGGGTGACATATTCAGAATTAATAGGGAACAGAGTTCTAACCCCCAGACATCACGAAGCATCACGAGCGTGATGTGAGTACTCGACAGAGAACGCCAGTACCTACAGTACTTGTTTTTTCGAGATTCCGGGTTCACTACTGTACCGTACAGTGCACAAAAAATCAAAGTGTTCACAGCACTGAGTGCGATCACCTACGCTCTGGATCATTGAAGTTTCGAACCTGAACACAATCGTCACTCATTCTATTGGAGGCAGTGAAATTCACAGCGAACTGATTGCGATACCAAGCCCTTCAAACACTGCAACACGTTTACTTAAGCTGATTTATCTACACTCCTGTTGTGATTAGGCGAAATCCTCCAATCGAGAAGTTGCAATCGTAGAACTTGGGAGCGCCAAACACAAGTGTAATATGTTCACCAGCTTACAAACCCATTCATCTATGAAGAATGTTTGCGTTTCTGATGAATTCTCGAAGCATAGAAATCGACATCGAAGTCAATGTGTTTAACACATTGAAGTTTTTAGTGTTGTGGGGGCTATATACTCCACTAGCGATAAGGCTAATCTCTAAGATGACTTCCGTTGCTGCTTCTTTGAAGTTGGCATCTTCCGGGTACATCAAGTGGTCCGCCAGGGGCAAAGGGGTAGACATGTGGCTACACTTAACTGATTCTTTTGATTTCAAAAGCAGCGTGTTGGCATTTGCCATCGCAGCGTTGCATATACTATCAGGTTTATTATCCGAGTTCGGAGTAGATTCGACGGCCATAAATCAGCCGGTTCATGTTAATACGACGTTAAGCGATGAGTTCACAACTACCTCAACTAGGTGCCATGGCAACAGGACGGATACCGCATGGATATTACTCAATGGTACTATGGATTTATCTCTTTGTATGAAGGGTAGGGAGGACCAGTACAAATTGACACTTACGAAACAGGTGAACCAAATGTTGACAAGTCAACACGTCAGGATCAACCAGGGTGACTTTGAATTCGGAGAGGTGCGATCAGGAAATTCCCTGGTGACAGACTATTACTGCACCGAGGAACATGGGATGACACACATCTTCAAGACAATTTACAAAGTGGGTGAGCGAGCAGAAAGAGCGAGAACCTCCAAGGGTCTCTTAAACACACATAACAAGCTTCAATCATTCGAAGCTATAGTTACAGAGCAGTTTAAATGCGAACGTAATCAGTGGATTAATACTCATGTTCGTGATCGAAGGGATCAAACACATAGAACAGTGGTTGCCACTGCTCTAAGCAGGACAAATCTGCTACTGAAAAGTCACAACTTAACCTGCGTAGCCGGCATTCGTGTAACAGACTTGCTTTGTGCGGAGTTGCTACAAGATGCGCTGTATATTCACTACGGACACGTCGAGAAGATTGAGCAAGCAGAAGGCTGGAGGTCCATCGGGATGTCAGAAGAAGTCAACGTTTCTATGGTGCAGTTCATAGAAATTTTTGGTTTCAAGCCAGACAAAGTTGACGTCGCGTTGGCGATGCTTGTATCCCTTGACGCAGTGCCTCCTCTAAAAGTTAAATGGGGACTTGAAATGAGATTTGAGAACTTTGCCAAAACTCTTATGATTCTTTCTCACTTTTTAGCTGGGGGACGAGCGGCAACCCGGATGAACACGCAAGAGGCCATGTTTGTCCCGATGCTGGGGAGAACACTGCTAACGCCATACTTCTTTTTGTCGATTGGAACACTAGCCCTGGTGTTGATAATGGCTACAACCCTAACAGTGGTTAACTGGGTTTTCAGGCGATGGAAGTATGGTAGAGCAGGGGCTCGTCAAGTTGCTATGCTTGAATCATTCGGAACAGACATAGGCGCAATGCAGAGCGCTGCAAAGAAGAATTACCGCTTAAGTGGTTGTACGGATACAAATGAGTGCCCCCATCACTACATACTATCTTCACAAGGTGAAGGATTGTATCATGTTGGTGTGACCGGTACGCCACAATCCTTCGATCATGGCGAGATAAACTGAGTACGTCAGGACCAGTTTATCAATACTAGAACCCGAGCAAGAGTTGTAGTCTTACCGCGATATCTATAGGAACTCACAAGGGATCATATTGAGTCGTGTTCTTGCTGGTCTTGGGCGTGAATTTGATTGTGGACAAGTATACGTTGCATTATCACGCGTATCCACGGTCGAGGGATGTGCTTGTCTTCGTTTGATTCCAAAACAGTGATGGTTCATGATGCTGCTCGGCAATTCGATCGCGAGTTGAATGAGGCCAACTACTGCAGCACATAGTACGGTGTAGGCTGGTCAAGAACTAGTCAGTGTATCAGCGAAGTGAAAAGTAGCGCAAGCATGTGACAACTTCTGTCGTAATACACTTGGCATATGTTATACAAATATTGTACAATACATACATTTCAAGGTGTGGATGGGACGGGAGCTAGAGTGGGTGTCGAAGATTCAGACGATACTTCAGCGACTAACGAAGTTGGAAGTAGCGCGTAGGTTGGCAGTTAGCGAATTGCCTTGGTACACGACTTCACCCTATTATTTGTGTTCGGATGACTACTATTCACTTCGGTATTCACAGGGGGAGGAGTTAGTGTAATACCAGTCTTTCCACCTCGTCGACCACGGCCGTGCTTACCACCGCTTGCACCACGATGTGGCCAGTAAGAAATGGTTCCGCTCGACTGAATCACACTTCGGGAAAGTTGGGTGACTGACTGACGGGAAGGTAAACAGCGGCGGACCTTTTGCTAACTCGCGAACCGTGTTTCGTTCACTTGCAGCCGTGAGCACTCGATGGTCATACGGAGATACGCCATAATTCAAGAAACAGCCAACGAAATAGCGCATGTGTTTCAGCAATCGATTGCCGAGGTCGTCGAACAAATAACAGTCGACTGGGCATTCAACTCTATACGCAGTCCGTCTTGAACTATTAGATTAAGTCCAGCCCGATAATCGTTCATTGCTAATCATTCAGACATGTATTTTTCGCGCTGACTGTGAATAAGTGTCTGAAAAATTTTGCGCAACCGAGTAAGTTCTCCTCGTATGTTTTGGGCGCGTTTAAAGTTCCCATAGGTGTTGAGTCGGCGCCCATTCGCAACTGCAGCATTTTTGACACGAGGTCGAAATGGAACAGCAGGATTAGGACCGGATGGGTCAGGTTGACGTTGGTACAAGCGCAGAAACGAATACGATTTGTCTAATGACCAAACACAACACGTCGACAGGCATCAGAAAAAGCTCCGAGTGCATACGAAAGAGCAGCTCTCACAGCGGCGTAGGGAACAGTAGCGTTGTCGTTGTTTTCCAGGGTGCCTTGGTGTTTCACTCAGACATCCCTAGCTATCTCCAGTTGACCGAGCGTCATTGGCTTGGTTTGGCATGGTCGATTGGGGGCGCACGAAAAGAGGGGCACGACATAGCACATCAAGCGCATTCAACCGCTGGTTGTTCGCCACCTAAACCCCGCGACATAATTTTACGACCACTGACTTCCAGACCGTTTGGACCGTTCTGCGGCATTTCTACAACTTCCCACAACAGTGGAGCCCGCACCACCGAAACAGGGTAGAACGAATGCACGACGAGAGGGACATCTGTAGTATATTAGTGCGATGCTTTGGCTGAAACACAGAACAGCGTG
>JAAUYH010046645.1_pt1 | contig 15986 bp, 8 predicted proteins | sample 7278061 | NCBI WGS metagenome assembly JAAUYH01 (sample SAMN14350203, study PRJNA611818) | marine sediment metagenome | isolation source: surface marine sediment (0.6m) | place: French Polynesia: Moorea | collected 2018-08
AATACAACCATTCATTGACTTACGATAGAATACTTGGGGAGTTCGGAACCGAAACAAGGTATGCTTGTATACAAGTACATAGCTATGCGGTACAGAGGGTCCTCACTTTAAGTCCGCTCCGTGCATTGTCCTGTCTCACATTAAGTCACTGTTGCAACTTTCGCTGTCATAAACAGTGCACTTAATTTGAAACCATAGAATACGACAAGAGCCACATGAACTACAAACCACGTCGCGACAAATGGAATCATGCTCTCTCAACTAGCTCACTTTGCACTATTCGGTCATATGTTAGGGTTCGCACGTGTTATCGGGATGTTTCTCATTAGGTCCTGCTTCACTTAAAGTGAGGACCCCCTGTACAGTAAAATCCATTTTCAGATTTTTCACTTCTCTTCACTACAGCTCCAAAACAGTTTTCACTACTGAAACCAGAGCAGAGAAGACAAATTTTTGTTGAGTATGTGCGACAGTCAACAGCTACCAGAACTCCCAGCTATCAATCAATTGCTAAATGGGCCGCAAAAGAGTTCAATTTAAATTCGGTACCAAATTCCTCGACAATTTATCGAATTATTCGCAACCAAGGTATTCCAAAGCGGAAAAGAGAATGTGTAAAATCTGCTCAATTAGAAGAAATATTGATTTTTTGGATTTGGGAAATGCATCACAAAGGCGTGGCTATAACTGATGCAGTAATTCAGAGGAAAGCTGTCAATTTACCATGAAGTAGCAATCATACTTTGCCTATTGAACGAAGAGTTTCTATGAAATTCAGCAGTGGACGATTGTGGCGATTTAAAAATCAGACCGAATTGAAACGTGTTAAGTCGCATGGTTAGAATGCAGACATTGAAGTCTTTAAAATGAATCGAGAAATCCCAATTCTTAAGCAAAAAACTTTCAGAATACTGCCTAAATAATTTATGGAACGCAGATGAATTTGGTTTAATGTAAAAAATCAACTCGTAAATCTACAATCGGCCCAGGCAGAATCCATGGAAGATATAATATGAAGCAGCAGTTGAGCTTTTTTCTTGTGCTTAAGAACTTAGGACAAAAGAATTTCCTTTATTCATTACTGAAAGTCCAAAAATCAACGCTGTTTTAAAGGGAAAACTGTTAGTGAGCTTAGATTTGATTATTTAAATTATCCTGAAGCTTGGGTGAATCAAGAATTGTTGCGAGACTAGTTAATTCGATTCAATTCTTACATCGGGTAAACAAAATGCCAAAAAATTGCACTCTTGCTTGATAATGCTTCTTGCCATATTGTTGAAAATTTTTTTCAACAGTGATCAAAGGTGGCAATTATTTTCTTGCCGCCTAATACTACTTTTCGTACTCAACCTATGGATGGTGGAGTTATTGCGGCTTTATAATGTGCTACTGGAGAATTCAAGTTGAAAAATCTTTAGAATTTATTGAATCGAATTGTCAAGAAATTTAAAAAGTTGATCGGCTCATACCAATGGGTAGAATCCAGAATATTTGGTCAAAACTGGAGCCTTCTATTGCTTCCAATTGTTGGTCTATTACTGGTCTCATTTCGAATTGTCATACATCAAATAAAAAAGAAATTTCAAGGATAGAACCTGCCCAAGAATTGAAAGATTTGAAGTAACTTATGTATCGACTATTGCCTGTACAACTACGTCGGCAAGTTCAAGAATCATCAGAAATTGACGACCAAAGTGAGTAGACTGAAGTTATAAAAGTAGGGACGTTATTCATTTTCTATAGTAAAGCAATTCCGGTTGAGATACAATGATGACAAGTTCCCAGAAAGAAATCGATTGAGCGATCGAATAGAGAATTTACAACTACTCCTATAAATCGATTTTAAAAATTGCATGGATCAAGAAAAATTGTAAAAGACAATATGAGTGGGAATGTATGCTTGGTGTCGTTTCTGCAGACAAAACTTCTCTTAATGGTGGGAGACAGCTCTTTTCCTGCTTAGAATTATGTGCTGCAGTGGAAAAAATTGACTAGAACCGAAGGCTGTTGTTGGAAAGGTTCCCAACAGTCCGAGGTTTCGAAGTGATCGAGCTCGAGACACATGAAAATATTGAATATACTTCGAAGGACCGTTTATCTGCTAAAGCAGAGAACGCATCTGCATAGAGTTGTACCATCTAAGTTCATTCAATCACTTAGAGTACTGCACAATAAGGTCCATCAAACCAACACAAGTTAGCGAGACCTGTTTTCGTAATCAACTAGAATCACAGAATAGGAATGCCTTCTCGTACACGTAATCGTGATACTTAAGTGTTGAAGGTATTGAAATGTCTGGATGATAATGGTAACCGCCAGCTTGTCTACTGCATGGATCTTACGGAACGATCGGTAAGCTCAGAGGCCCTCCTTACGATGCTTTCATGCTCATGTCTGTCACATGTTCTGTTTCTCGACATCTGCAGATCGTTGGACACGGTATATTTGTTACTACTGTACTTGCCAACTGACCTACATAAGACATTGTTGTACATGATGTTCTAACATCTCTACATACTGAAATTTTACTTCTCCCGAAATCGGGCACAAATATTGTACCAATATTTCTGTACCACAGACCCACCATTATGTTTTGTCACGATCACAGGTAGGCCTAGTATAGCTAAAAACGATTTGGTGTAGGCAGTATATTGTATTCTGACGCCCATCCCGCTCCCTCTAAGACTTCTATTCTAATCTATTTTGCTGAATAGAGGCTGTAGTTTTCTGCTTGCAACAATCGACTTCTGTACAGAACTTTAGGGTATTACACTTTTGCATTTCAAGGAGGGGTCTCTGTACAGAATTAATTTATTTTTGTCAGGTATATTCCAACACATACCCAATGAGATAGAGGAAACTGCTACGCTTCGTCGCTAAAATTAGAATCTCAATTATTCTAACCTGCAATATCTAGATTCGCTAAACTTTGAGTCCTGTAGACTATAATAGCTCTATACCCGACTTTCAACTTCCATTATTATCAATAAGTAGTTCAAGAGAATCGAAAACCCGTGTAGAACAACTGGAAAAGGTATAACGAAATTACATTCCAACTCTTTACAATACGGAGTGCCGCTAAAAATAATTATAAAATTAATGTAGTATTGCTGTTTGCAACGTTGTCGCCCTCAGGAAATAATTGATTCATTAGACTGGGCACTCAATAAACTTATTTGGTGGTTACTTATGGCACTGCCCATTAAGCGCCTATAACAATTATTCATTTGAAAAATCATTCATTTAGTTCTGATTTACGCGGCTGAACGAATTGAACGAATCTAGTTGATTCTGTTGTTGTCTCTGTTTGCGCCACTCTTCCAAATACAGCATGTCTAGGCTTTGATTTGGTTCTGCATGGCTCGTGGAAATATGTTGAGCTAGTCATGCCGAAGCGAGACTAACAAAGATGTAGCAAAGTTAAACCTGATTGCTTGCGCGAATTGAACTGACTTTGGATAATGCCCCGCAGCATCGCTTCCGACAGGTTTAGCTATGTGCGCACTTGTTTCAGATTTGACTAATATCGAACAAGGATACCTGCCACTTTTGGTAAGAACAGGCTTTTTCAGCAACTTGAATCAAACCTCTATCAATACAAATAATTTCTTTTCAATTGGCAGATTATGTCAATTTCTGGTTATAGAAATCTACAAAAAATGGTCCGTCGAGAATTTGAATTCTCGCGTTAGCTCTAGGTAATTGGCTTTTTGAACTGTTCTTCAATTTTGTATCTTCAAACTTGCGCTGTACTACAGAATTAATGTAAACGCTTGAAACATTTCCTTCGTTCCCTCCTTGTATTTAACTTGTTTGTTTTTGATCAAATATCTGCAGTTATCAATCCTATATCGAGCATTCGCGGTGCCGCGTTGCTCTTTTTCGCATGATTTGTTTTTTTATAACTGCATATTTACTGCAATACCATTTAAGACTTCTGTACGCTATCAAAACATGCCAGTCACGCCTACTTATAAAGTTTCATTGTGTCCTTGTATCGAGGAAAACGAAAGCTGCATTCGGCTAATGCTACAAAGATTTTTATCTTCCTGTAAATACGGTCGTAAAATGCGAAGAATTTTCAGAGCTCTGGAACTCTTGTCCATGAAATATAAGTAAGATAACGATATTTTCTAAATTGAAGAGGTAGAAATGTCAATAACTTGCTCTTCGATTCAGAGATATTTCATCTCATAGCCTTATTCCTTTCATTTCTATGGATAATTTGGGGTATTGGAATTGTTAGTCGAATATATAGATTATGAAAAAAATTTGTGCTTTTCTAATAATAAGCTTAAAAAACGGGAATTTTTTATTGCGTTAAGTGTGAAATAGAAATGATGCTCATTACATGATTGGAATTTTTTTGAAACACATACTCAGAGATGACAGCCAAATATATTTTTGAGTAACCTATATCTTTTTTCAGTCTATCTATTTCTACTGTTTCAACATTTAAATCTGAATGACCTAGTTTCATCTCTTGTCATCGGTATTGCTTTTAAGTACTGATACTTTGTCGATCACTTCCAAAACACACACGCCATATTTGTTCGAACGGAAGTTTCAGTGAAATTTACTTGACTTTCACAAGTAGATTTAATTCCCTAATTGATTTGGTCTTCCATAATATTTGGTGAAGATCTTCAAGCACACCTCATTTGGTATTTCCTCAAAGTGTAAAACCGCTTTGCAAGTTCGATTGACTGATATGTGAAGCTAATCATGTTGAATTTAAAATGAATGCAGTAGAATGTGGCATTCGCCATATAGACTTTAAGTGCAAAGAACGAGAATAGCAACGGTCTGCAGGAAAATTTTCCGCGATAAAACTAGAAAATTTTTTCGCTTTCTTGAAATAATGATGCATCATTTATGCAAATCTCAGGAAAAGGTACATCGAGTCGTCCAACTTGCATATTTCAAACTAAAAATTAGTAATGAGACAAACCCGCCTTTAATTTTACTTAGTTCATCTTATTGTCTAACCAATCTTTTATGATTTGTAGAAGTAATTGCCGTTTTTGTCAGAGTTTCGCGGAAAATTCGTATTCTTTCTTTAGTAAAACTATTCTCACCATCCGAGCTATGTAATTCGACTTCGTTTAAGACCATGAAACTATTCGTATCTTTATCTGTTTTCAGAATATGTAATTCTTTTACTTTTATGGTCCAAAAATTGTTGGTGTGATACGCTTCGATTTGCAACTGACTCGTTGTATGAGTTCTAATCGATTGTTGACAGGGTGCTGTACCGATGTACTGTACTTTCGGTTGAGTAGAGGGATCTCCTCAGTCATATGAGTAAAATTAAAAAAGAACGGATCACAGCAATTTTTACGAGAAACAAATCAACTTTGGCAACTTATGTATTGCTTAATAGCAAGAATTTCATTTTCAATCATCAAATACAATTAATTTTACAAACCCGACATAATATTACTTTGATTAATCACAAGAATTGGTTACCCAGTTTTGGTTTCACATTGGAATAAAAGTCAACATAACGGAGGAACCGTTCATCAACATGTTTCATTGCATTCCGCAAGTAATTTTAGTTCAAGAGAACACATTGAATTCTAGACCAGAGATGAATATTATGACTATTCTAAGCAAAGATGAGTAGACGAAAATTGGAGCATTATTTATTGTGTGCCCATATGCTCTTTATGTTTGACCACCACTCTGCCCATTTCCGTAGTTTCGCCTGACGCCAACACTCCCATTCACTGAACCATAAGCCAATTCTCGAGTTACCCAAACGTTGTTCGGACTCCATAAGTCATGTTTTTTAATATCTCATCGATCCAATCAAGAACTCCTGAGATGAGAGAGGATTCAATCACAGGCTTGTAAGCAATCCGCTCAATCCTTTCCTTGATTAACGCTCGACTTCAGTGATGTTCTCTTGTCGAGTCGGCGGCGGCACATGCATAATAACAGCCCTGATTCATGTCTCGCTGTCGCTCATTTGCCATAGCCTCATACACGATTATGAGTGTTGCTGCAAGGATGAGTATTCCCCCAACCACGGACACTAAATTTGGTATCTCGCCGAGAAACGCTATACCTAACACGTACGCCAGCCGTAGCTCGATGACGCCAACTAACGCGCCCTTCCCCGCCGTGCAATACTCGTAGCCTTTTGACATCGCGCATTGTTCAAAGTACGCGAACAACGCCGCCGCCACCGCAATCTCCATGTTCGATGCCGACCTGAACAGGTCAATCGTACCGCCTGCTGCAATTCCCACAAGTATCGTGAACACGCTGAATGATAGTACTGAGGCGAGGAAGCGCACTTTCGTCGCGATGGTGCGTAGTGTTGTGTGTGCTAGCGCAGCAGTTATAGCCGAGGTTACCGCAAAAATCACTCCGGTTATGCTTGTTCGCGCCTCTGTTTTGAACGGGTCCGTTACCAGGATGGTACCAGTTAGGCTAAGAAGCGCCATGAGTGCGATACCTGGTCCCATTGGTTCATGCAGCGCCACTCTACCGAATAGAAGCACCAGCACAGGGTCTGTGCCATGTTAGCGACGTCAAGGATGATGTGGTTGTGCAACACTCACGTGCATAGTAGATAGCCGAAGAGATGCTCAGGTAGAGCAATTTGAAGGAGCCAATAAGTGTCAGTAAGGCGACTCCACCTAAACCACCACGTAATGCAAGCAAGCCCCAGAGTCGTGGAGTATTTGAAACACTTCTCGTCCATCTGGGACCATGACTGTGGTGAGCAACGTGAGCACAGTTTGGGTTACGCCGCACACCAGTAATGTCATAGACACTGGAAGGCCCGCGTACGCCATCACATAACAGAGGAGAAGCGCCGCTACAGCGAAGAACATCGCTGTTAATCCCATCAGCAGTAACCCCGCGATTTCATGACGTGGGTGAGAGCACTCGGTCTTGAGCAGTGGAAGACACCCTTGTTCAGTCTGCATCACAACTTATGTCGACGTTTTTTGTGCTTTACCTTCCTGCGGCCAGATTCATGATCCATGGTTCGGAACACTTGGGCAGATCCCAGACCTCAATAATACGCTAGATGCAATAGATTTTTGTGTCAACGAAGAAATTGAGCGTATCTTTGGAGTACATTCATATCCACATAATTTGACGTTATCAGGAGGTATTCCAAGACATAGCGAGATGTTTAACTTCTAATTAGGATCCTTGAAGTCCCATCATTTCGTGGTCAAGCCTTAATTCACTAAGTACGTTAGTCATATGACTTCATTTTGGGAACGGAAGCAGTAGTGAAATACTCCCTTTCCGAAAAAGGTTGTCGTTCTTCTAGTTTTTAGATGCAGTCATTAAATTGTCTTCAGTTCTTCTTGATTCTCTCTTATATTGACTCTCCACAGCTTTCAGAGCTCGATTCTACGCTCCTTCATCGCAAACGATGTTGTTTGATAAATGTCTCGTTGCGTTTGTTGCACTCTTCGTGCATGTGTGATAACATGTAGATGTTCTTACTACCCTCATAAGTCCCGCACCCTGTACATTTTCGAAGTGTGCATCTCGCTGTAAACAGTAATTCACTGGTCGTCAAAAATTTCTTTGTGCATTCTTGAACTTTCTGTGCGTATACCAATGACAGGATCGTATTATTTTGTGCTGTCTACACTGTCCTTACCTGAACATCAATTGTAGTTGATGTCTAGCCATGTTGGCAAGCCGTAAGCGAATGGATAAAGTCAAGAAGATGCAGACGATGGTGACACCGAGTGTTAAATAAAAACGAGAAGCTTTTCGAGACAGAGGAATGGACTATTACGAATTTTTAATTTGAAATAGCAGGAGAATAGCGCATTCGGCTAGGAAACCGAATGACTATCACATATAATCAAGCGAATGCAACAATGAATTGTTTTGTAATCACAATTTGTACACTAAATTTTCGTTACCAAGACAAAGACTGTGCGCGACACAAGGTATGCGTTGAAGCAGCATGTTCTAAATAAGCTAGACTTGCAATTTTGAACAATTGTCATGCTTGAAAAGCAGCTCCCAAGTGAAACATCCATTTAAATAATTATGAAAGAACCGTCAAATATTACGAGACTTTCAGTACATAAATACCTAATTCGATCTAAAACCAAGGGAGAAAACTGTCACCGAAGAAGATCCCGACCGAGACATCGTTAAACTACTTCAAGAGAAATCGCCCTGAGTATCAGATGGGATGCGCATCCAGAATTCGGCACAACGAAACTGAAATGGTTTCTGAGCTCTTTCTCTTCCGATTGTTCCTGACTTATCAATGCTAGTTTTTGCCTTCCGTTTAAAGGGACTGCTTCTGCTTGATGTCTCTGTGCTGGATGGCTCTACCCAACTGCTCGAAAACGGTGTTTTTGAGTTTTGAAAGCGGGCGGCGTCTTGAACTATATCCAGCATTTGTTCGGCTACGCTTGGTTCTAAGAGCACAGCCACCTTGATGTCGGGACCCTTTCCTTTTGTTGCCTCGTCCTGATTTTTTGTGGTTTGACTGGCGTTCGTATTCCTTTTCCGTGCTGACCCGCATATGCCTTACAAATAAAGAAATCAAGGAGGCTTCCTGATTTGTGGCTTCTTGGTTGGCTAGGCAAGCGTACAGTATATCAACATGGAAAGCGAATATTTATGACGATAAACAACAAGTAGATTGTATGCCTCAAATCAAACCGATGGTATGAATCGAATGAATGTTGCAGGATATTATTTCAACATGAATACTGCTTTCTGTGTAGATAGCAGGCATTCTTCCAACGTTGAATCTACAACAGTTCTGTCGTTTATCACAAATAAATAACGAGCAGATTGTGACACAATACATGGCATCCCAGGGAACCAAATTGCCTGGTTGTGAGAACAGAACCCAGCAGTGCGAAACTGGGAACACACGAAATCAGCACGACTCAACCGATGGAAAAACGAACACGTTCTCCGTGACTAGACTCTTGAAATATGGTGCTATTCGCAAGGTTGGTTCCTAAAAAAGAACAGGAAAAACGATAGAATGACGCCGTCGGAAAGTTGACATGAATGATGTTCCTGATTATCTGAAAGTTGTCCTCGTCGTCATACACTGTTTAAGAATAAAGCCCAGACTCGTCTAAACGTTTCGTGAGTGAGAGCAAGCTAACATTAGCTACGCATCGCGGTGTTTAACCGAGTACTGTACTGTACAACTCTCCACGACAGTTACTGTATTCTAACAAAAACATTTCTAGTCTACGTGGGCTAACGCTAAGAGATGGGGGAGCTGACGAATTTCCTTAGAGAGCATGCAAATTTACACGGAAATTCGAGAAATCCGAAGTACAGTTTCCCGTTCGTATGAATCATCCGCACTAACTGTAAACGCGGTACCTGCACCGCTTCGCTTCGAAAAAAATCGATCGAGCGGAACCAAGTTTTGCGCACAACGAAGCGGAGCATGGCGAAACGATGCACCACGAAAGAGCGTTGTACACTGGCGCAAGTAAGGGGATACAATTCGTGATGTTGTCAGGAGCAAAACGAAACCAAGGTGACGTGTTGTGTGAACAGACAAAAAAGTGGCTTAGAGTTGGGGCGCGGCGTCAAAGGTACGCACACTATTGACACCTCCTAATTAGCCCGCCACATGCACCTCATCAGTGGCGCTTCGCTTTAAGTATGGAGGGTGGTAGCACCCAAACGCAGCGCCGCCACCGAGGTATGGAGACCAAGTACGTGCGATTACCACAAGAGCAGGAACAAGATGATTTGGAGAAACCAACTGATACTCCCGAGCAACCCAGCGAAGTCCACGGCTATGCACTCATTCTCACCTCCGTTGCGTTCTACTCCACTATGCGCGTTTGCATGCGCCGCGTCACTGCCTACGATGGCATGGCTGTATCGGCGACGATGTTGCTATGGGGTTTGACGCAAGTGACGCTCGGACTTTTGCTCGCGTTATACCACGGGGTCGCCGATGTGTTCAAGGTCACCAACGCGCAACTGCGGCTACTAACGCTTCGCGCGGTGTTTGGTGCCGCATCGCTGTGCATGCTGCAGAACGCGTACATGTTACTGCCAGTCGCCACCGCGACTGCCGTGTTTTTTCTCAATCCCGTGTTTACGCTCGCAATCGGGCGCGTGCTGCTGCGTGAACCAGTTGCGAAGATGGAAATCGGTGGTGCCGCGCTATCGCTTGTCGGTGCAGTACTCGTCGCGTGCCCCAGCAACAATGCCGATTTCCGCGGATTATTCGCTGGGCTCGCCGCGTCGGTTTTGGCCGCGTGTGCGTACGTCTCGCTGCGCGCTGCGGTGAAGAACGATGGCGCGCACTACGTCGCCGCCGTACTGGCGTTTGGCGTGGCCGTGGCCATTTCGGGCATAGCGAGTGGTGGGATTCCTGCACTGGTTCACACACGGAACGATACCCTGGGTGTGGCGACGTTCGGGTCGGTAGCGGGCTTTCTCGCAATGTGCGCGCTAAGCGCGGCTTATCGGTATTGTCGTGCGGGTACGGGGGCAGTGCTTAGAAAGGCGGATGTGCCGTTAGTGTTCGTGCTGGGCGCAGTTGTGCTGAATGAGATTCCCACCGTGTTGGATGTTGTGGGCAGTACGTTCATTGTTGGTGGTACTGTTATAGTGGCTTCCGTGCCGTTTTGTATCGATGTGACGAAATCAGGTACGGTGTACGAATCGCCAGACTCCTGTTCAGAAGAGGAAACGAGTGGTGCATGAACTTGTTGCAGGTTTTCTACTTGTGTGTTCTATGTGGAATTCAGCACCCTCGGCAGCATGCTGAGTCGCTGGATGACTCGTGACACAATCGCTTCTCCTCTTTTTCTCTGGTATGGTGGAACTCAACTTGGTAGCTGACGCAACTTTTTGGTGTGGTTGTACAGTATTTTCATCATGTCGACGGGGCGGAACATTTGAGAATGGTCTCTAACAAAAATGTATGCTTCCGATGGTTAGATAGTGTCATTTCTCGCTTTTTTACTGCACAATGCATTTTGATTGTGTCTTTATTAGGTACGATGCGCTGTTGCATTTTTGCCTCATGTAAAATTTCACTTTAACTGACCATTAATCGGTTTGGTCAGAGGTGGCACCAATGGAGAAACCCATTCATTGCAACGCTAACAATATCATGGCAATGAATTGCAATTCATTGCAATGAGCAGCAATTAAATTTGTTAACTGAATAGCTAGTCAAGCATGTTTCGTTCCCACTGCTCCTCATCATCTAGCACATCCGCAACTCGTTCCGTTGGAGAGTTGTTCATAGCCTCACAAACCAAAGAAATGCTCCTAAAAGCACGGATGACTTTCAGGAATAGTAATACTTCAACCGGAACAGGAAACAATAACTTTAGATGATTCTAAAGCATATACTTAGCAAGTGAACACAAACCCTCTACTTTTTCCACTAAGCCACAAATGAAGCATGAATAACTGTCTTCGGCGGCACTGTTTCTCAATTTGCGCGGCTTTCTAGTATTAAATGCCATTAAAGATTCGTCATCGTCTTCTACAGAATCAGATTTCCAGGCAATTGTTGTTGAACACCTTGATGATAAGAAAATTCGGCACGCATTCTTCTTAGATGAAAGCATTGACTTGATTTGAGTTCGTCAACTTTTGACAGCACTTCGTTCTGAAGCCTTACCCCGTAGCCAATCTTAAAATCTAAGATATAGCACTTGTACTGAGCTGACATTAGTAAAGATTAGATTTGAAATCAGGTTTCGCTTCAATAACATATATTGCAATGGAATCAAGAGCTAGTCGGTAGTCAGACAGAATTATTCTCTACTTAAAAGTACTTGGTCATGTCATCAAGTTGGAAAAGCACTTTGCAGTACCGAATAGTCTCTATTTCAAACAGCTAAGTCAAATCCACGGCAAAGTGTTTATCTCATCTTCTGCAATATGTTGCAGTTTCTTAGTACTTGATGAAAAGTTTCAACATTGAGTATTCCACAGACGACGTAGACTGCCACTCAGTCAGTGTTGCTAGAGACGTCTTCTTCTGTAATATTGACCGATGTCTGATCAATGTTTCATAATAAGTAATTGCTTTATTAATTGGATCGATAAAGTTCTACAACACTACATTAGATCATACTGTGCACTCAATTTTTAGATTCAGCTTATGGCTGGGACAACCAAAATGCGGGATTCGAAGCTTCGTCGCTATTGCATGATTGAAGTTACAGTTCACAGTTTTTTTGACAAAGACAACAATCATCAAAATTGCTAGAATAAAGCGCAAGCACATCTTTGATATGTTTAGCATGAGTGACTGCGTTAAACTCAGTATCTTCCGAAGTCCAATCGCATTCTTCTCACTTTACTCATTTGCAAACACTGCTCGTGAGACTCATTGTCAATAATTGTGCAGTCATTCTGCGTACCCTCTCTGCTTCACGCACATACAGAGCAAACAATCCAATAAAGTAGCATCCTCCAAATGCCTACCTGTCATGCATTTTAGATCCTTTGGTGTGTCTTATTGCGGAAGATATTTGATTTTCTACGCTTTCTGCAACTGGAAATGAGATCTTCTTTACATAGGTTCGACTTAAACGGTAGTCGTGTTTTGAAAAAATTGCGGTGATATTCATTGGCAACGCATGATAAGGGCGCATTAATCATTGCTATTAGTTCGATTCACGCAAGCATGACTTCATTTCGTTCACTTGAGGTTTCATCAAGTATATCTGGAGATGATGTAATTCCAAGAGACGTAATCACAACTACAATATTTCGTCGAACTTCTGCATATACCTGCTGTTTTGGCTTGTAGCACACAAATAATTGGTTAAATGGATTTGCGTAGCCGGTTGCCTTCTGAGAGCTCACTTCAGAAGGACTGTTTCGGCAATGATTTCCGCTTGGATACTGATAAACGGCGTATGGAAATTGTCGCGAGACCTCAGAACCGCTGACTGAGAGTTAGTGGGTCTCTTCACGCAGCAGTGTCATCAAGGCATGGACTCATTTCTTTTTTGTTGGTCGTGCCTTGATTGTGAGAAAATGCTACACGAGTTCAAAGTGAAATGACGGCAATGCTATTTATACTGCTATCATTGCAACTCAGTACAACTCATGGCTACTCATGACAATGATTTGCCATGAATTCCGATTAATTGTCATTTCAATTCATTGCAACCCACATAACCGTTAATTCAAAAATTATTTTAAGATCCCGTCTCTTCTAGAGCTAACGAATATATTGTGAATTGGCAGCGAAATATACATTCAGGTTGTAGACGGTCATCGCCAATACGAGGAGTATTTTCATAATTTCGATATCGAATGTAACACCTTCGTAGATTTCTTTGCGCGTCATGAACAATCTGTTTGCTATAGTAAGTAGCACCATACTTGTAGCCTGGCTTTTCCAAGTCAGATACGTCAATGTCATCATCTACGCAGAATTTTCCATTCCCTTTTTTCGTGAACGCCGATCACTTGTAGCAAGAAAATGAGAAGTTTGGTTTTAGGACTGCCGAGCGTAACTTGATCGCCTTCTCTCTCTTTTCCGAATAGTTCTCGCCTTTCAAAGCTACAATCAACTCTGTCAGTGATCTGCATCTTCTCCTCAAATGAATCATGTCTGTGAAATCCCACATTCTGTACGCTGTTTTCGCAAGAAGAATGAGCAATTCCGTGATTGACACCCACAATTTTAGGATTGATCCTACCACTTGAAGACATTCGCTTGCGGTGCTTCTCTTCTCTTTCTCGTGTAGCCAATACATGACTGCAATCTAAATCATAGTACGCCTAAGGAGTACATATGTTACGTGCATTTTTTCTCGATTCCCACTTCTACCACGATCCCACTGCCAGTCCCCCCAAAATAGAATTTTCTACCTAGATCATTTCTCTTCTACTTCGAATCGTCCTACATCTTCCTCAAAGCATATTTTGCTCTTACTCAGTTCTCTTATTCGTTCAGAGGATTGGGGTTTAATACCTCTTTTGGGACTTTATACAGCGTCTTGATTCGTAATGTTGAGCAGAAGTATTTTTTGATTCCGCTACGTAACGTGAGTTAGATTGATCATAATCTTGCAGGGTACGAAAATAAAATCCTAAAGACATTTTCGGCTTTTAGCTTGATCAAATTTAGTAGGCAGCCATTCCAAATAATCTTCAAGCTTGTGCCTGGTAATATTTCGAGTACCGTGATGACATAATTCAAAAGAGAAAAAGCTTATCGAGAGGTACTTTTTTCAAACGCTCTTTTGCAATTTGTTAGATCAATATTTGAATCTGGACCTACTATTTTCTTTAATGGGTCCTTGCATTCAGCAACAGGAACCACGGAGTGATATCGTTTATTTGTGAATAAATCAATTTGATACATAGTGCGATAAATATATTGTTGAACAGCACTATTATAAATCCAAGTAATAGGTTTCTCCTCTTTTCTCAATAAAATTTCTCTGCGTAATCATTCTGAATGACTTCTTGCAATGTATCATTTTCTGATCTTAGTCTCACCATCGTAACTGAAGTAATATACTCTCATAGGAAAGTCGTTGAGATTCTTGTATCCTGATCTGATTTCCTCCGAATCGTATTTCGGTTATTTAAAGCAAAGGTCGAACCCTCTCCTTATCGATATCGATGTGCTCTTGCCGTTGTACACAATCAGGAATGAGATATTTTTTTCTCGACTGTCGACTTTCCAAGCGACCAAAACGAAGCAACATAATGGTTCCAATATAATTTGAGAACTAGTCAAATTCTTCACCCTCGTCACCATAATAGTGATGAGCTGTAGCTATCAATTCTTGAATGGTTTTCTCAGTCTTTTCGTTCAGATACTGGAGCGATACATTATCAAATGTATTTCACAGAAAATGCAAATCTGTATTCTGTTTTGCATGATTCGTGCGTAATTGCATCATTATCTGAGCTTGCAAGACTGATGCGCAGAAATACTGAGAAATTTCACCGTCTCGTTTCGCGAATTTCACTAAGGTTGTATCTTCTAGATCAATAAAATCAGAGATAAATCTGTGAATAGCCTCTATTCTTCCGGAGTGCCTTATTTTGAACCGTTCCTGTTCCCTGTCCTCAACAAATTCAGTTGCGTCTTGAGCTATAGAGTGAGAGTATACTTCTAGCTCTTAGAAAAAAGAAATGCATATTAACTGAATCAACAGATGGATGTACTACCAGATGAACTGCCATTTCGATGAGGCCCGTGAATTGTACATCATAATTAGTCAAGAATGTTGTGTGATTCTAATGAATGGATTGATGGGATTGTTTTATTATTGTACTACACCGTTCTGATAATGTTATATTAGTCTTTGTTATGCTCGGAAAGGTAAACAAGAAATATTTGATACAGTTCTCTGTTACATCACAAATTTATTTGGACATAACTTTGTTGCCTCATATATTTCACTCCTGTTGACGTGACGCATTTAATTTGGTGAAAACGAAGAGTTTTTTGTTTTCATCGTCGGCGGCGGAATATTAGTTCAGCATCGTCGACCGATCGTTACTAGCTCTGTGCCTATCAAACCTGTGCTGAGATATGATGATTTTCATTGATTATACAGGCCTCTACTGTTGAGTATTTACCTTGCATTTTCGATTATTTCGACTCTTTTCACGATAAACTAGAGTTTTAGGTTCTCTATGGATGCAATGGACTTCTCCTTCATATCTTATCGAAGTTTTCGAATATGAAACATACATTGTTGTCATATCTGTGTATCTCAATATTACACACTCATTGAACACGTCATCGTAACAAGAGGCTAGAACAACTTATTTTGCGTTTGTGCAGGAATCAGTCAAAATTATATAAATTTTAAAAAGATATACTGACGTTCTTTCCCTCACCAGATTTATAAAAATCATTGCTAAAACGCAGTTTGCCAAAGCATTTCAGCACGTACTTAGACTTGAATTGATTATTGGACTGTCAAAACACTTAAATACAGTATTTTGGTATAATTCTACAAGACACCGTGATTTTGAGTCGAGAGTTCTAC
>JAAUYH010050020.1_pt1 | contig 15980 bp, 8 predicted proteins | sample 7278061 | NCBI WGS metagenome assembly JAAUYH01 (sample SAMN14350203, study PRJNA611818) | marine sediment metagenome | isolation source: surface marine sediment (0.6m) | place: French Polynesia: Moorea | collected 2018-08
ATTACTAGGAGCAAAAATTATCCCGGTACATCTTAACAGTCAAGGTATTCCTTACATTGACCAAAATTTCCGTACAGTAGGGCTATTGCGTTATTTGATTAATAAAGATTTCCCTCAAACTCCTGTCAAAATAGATAAGAAAGGAGCAATTGTACTTGCAAACGCTGAAAGATAAAAATTACCCCCAGTTCTAATTAACAGACAATAGGATTACTCGGGTTTTAATCAAAGAAAAATTATTACCAATCGCCAATTACCAATTACCAATTACCCATTACCCATTACCAAAGACTCTTTATTTAAAACTCGATTTAACTTTCCACTACGATAACCTTCTAGATCTAAAGTGACATAAATAAATCCCAATTCTTGAAATGTAGAAACTACCAAATCCAAATCAATACTCAGAATAAAATCTTTGATTTTTTCCGGTGGTAATTCAATGCGTGCTGTATCTTCTTGGGAACGTACGCGCAGATTTTCCCATCCTAACTTTCGTAAATAAATTTCAGCCCTACCAACACGTTGTAACTTGGCTACGGTAATTTCTTCACCATAAGGAAAGCGAGAACTTAGACAAGGTTGTGCAGGTTTATCCCACCAATCTAAACCAAGAGATTGAGAAATTTGACGTACCTCTAGCTTACTAACACCAACTTCAGCCAAAGGAGAACGCGCACCCCTTTCTTTTGCAGCTTGAATTCCTGGACGATAATCTTTCAAGTCGTCAGCATTAACACCATCGACGACATAGGGATAACCCAATTTTTTTGCCAAAGGTTTGAGAGTATCGTGCAGTTCACTTTTACAAAAATAGCAACGATTAACAGGATTAGAAGTGTAATTAGGATTCTCCATTTCCTGAGTTTCTACAATTTGATGGGGAATTCCAATTGTTGCTGCTTGAATTTTGGCATCTTCTAACTCTTCCGGTAACAGGGAAGGTGAAACAGCAGTCACAGCTAAAGCTTTGTTACCCAGGACATCGTATGCAATTTTAGCTACTAAAGTACTATCTACACCCCCAGAGTAAGCTATTAAAGCTCGTTCCATTTGTACAAATATCGTTTTTAATTGCTCCAGTTTTTCGCTTCCCATAATATGTTCCCACTCAAACTAAAATGGAATCGCCACCTTTCTCCATTTTAAGCAGGTTAAGAAATAAGTCATAAACTTAAAATTTATAACTTTATTAGCTATGGCGTGTCCGTAGGACATAGATTTGTCATTGCGATAAGCGCAAGCTCTGCGCATGTAATCGAAATGCAGTTTAGGGTTAGCAAAGCGTCTTCCAAAGGGAGATAGCAATCCCAAAATTTTGCGTAGCGGATGATCTGTACACTAACGTAATGACGCAATTACGTTAATTTTGCCTAAGTCCTATAAAACTTAAAAACCTTAAAAACCTTAAATTCGCTTTTTCGATAATTGACAATATTTTGAAACTAAATTTCCCAAAACTGGTAGATCGATAGGTTTCGCAATATATTCATCAACCCCAGCAGCCAAACAAGTTTCGCGATCGCCTTTCATCGCCATTGCTGTTTCAGCGATAATTGGTATATTTTGATAATTTTTATCTTGTCTGAGTTTCTTTACTAAATCAAGACCATTAACATCAGGAAGATAAATATCCATCAAAATAACAGCAGGTTGGGAGCGTTTGAGAGCTTCCCACATTTGTACGCTGTTGTAAGCACAAATTACTTGATACCCCAGTTTACTCAGGTAAGCATCAATCAATTTGGCATTATGCAAATCATCTTCTACCAATAATATATCTGAAGAGTAAGAAAGTCGAAGTCCGGACTGATAAGAACGATCGCCACTCATATTGTCTTTTTGTTCTATTTCTACCTCTGTTTCTTCGAACTCACTCATTTGACTGCGAGGAAGTATCACAGTAAAGCTAGAACCGCGATCTATTTCAGATACAACTTTTACTGAACCACCATGAATTTCTGCAAGTTTGCGAGTCAGTGCTAAACCTAAGCCAGTACCTTCTTCACTACTGACTCTGCTGTTAGGAATTTGACAGTAAGGTTGAAATAATTCTGCTTGATATTCTTCAGGTATACCCGCACCAGTATCCCAAACAGTGAAGTGTACCAATTCACCTTTAACTTTTACTTGTAAACCAACACTTCCCGAAGTAGTAAATTTAAGAGCGTTGAAAATTAAATTCAACAGCATTTGCTTGAGACGCAAAGGATCGGCTACGATAACGATTTCTTGCGGTTCCAGTTCCAAGCGCAACTGTAAACCTTTATTCGCTGCTTTCTCTTTTACCAGTGCTAAAACATTACGACATAACAGCGATACATTAACTTCTTCCCATTGAATTTCTAGTTGATTTGCTTCAATTTTAGACAAGTCTAAAATATCGTTAATCAAAGCTAAAAGATGCTTACCGCTTGATTGAATAATACTCAAATACTCTTTATGACGTTCGGAACTTGGATTATAGCCTTGAGCTAAAAGTAAATGTGTAAAGCCAATAATCGAACTTAGTGGAGTGCGGATTTCATGGGATGTGTTCGCCAAAAATTGATTTTTCAGTTGATTATTACGCTCTAATTCTTGATTGAATTCGCTTAAAGAACGGGAAACCTTTTGCAAAGATTCTATATTCTTTAACTTCATCAAAGCTATAGCACATAAGCTCGCCGCACGTTTAATCAATTGTGACTGTATCTCAACTTGTGCACTTGTTAAAGAATCAGTACCTGAATTCAATGGTGTGTAAGAAATAATTAACCAACCCCAAACATTACCAAAATCATCTTCGATCGCCCAAGCTTTTGGTGTTTCTTGAGTTTCAAGATACCGTAAATCTTCAATCTCTATAACTTCATTTAATTTGATTTGTAGTTGTTTACCACTTTTAAGAGTTATAGCCAATAACGGTGATTGAGACTTTGAACTTTGAGAAATGATTCCTTTGGAAGATAAATAGCTGATTTTACAAGATTTTGTTTTTGCTTGGGTCAAAGCAATTGCAACCTGACTACCAGGTAATGTGTTGTTGAGTTCGTTAACTAAAGTTTGATAAATACTTCGGTAAATACTTGAGTCTCTGACTGGTAATTTTTCTTTTGTAACTAAAACCGAAAGCAAGTAATCATTCAGGTAATTTTGCAACCTGTTTAGGCTGCGCTCCAACCACAACTCTGCGCGAAGCTGCTCCATTTCTACCACTAGAATTGGGTTTCGAACTACTTCTGAATTTTGTTTTGATAAGCTTGGATACTGCTGCATGATTAACTAGACAGCCAAAAAAAGTTCAACTTCGCAAAAGTTTATGAGGTCGATGCTATGTATATTAACGTACTCTTTTCTAATTCTTTATTTGTACGCTAAGGTTTTTAGTTTAAAGATGTAAGTGTAATACCGGATTTAAGCAAGTAAATCAAACTTGGAAAATAATTCTTGGAGAATGTTTTAAAGGTCATATTGTTTATCTAATATATCTTGGAGCCCCCTAAATCGCCCTTTTTAAGGGGTTAGGGCGTTCTCAAAATGCTCATGGGACTAAACAATACTTTCCAAACATCCTCTTAAGGAATAATTTTTAAAGAATGATTAACTGTCAAAGAAAAAATTTGATTTACAGGTAAACATCAGGTACACATATTAATGCGAACCAGAAATATACCCTAAATAATTTCATCGCATAATTACACAGTTTTATAGTTAATAAAAACTGAGGTGTTACCCATTCTTTCTCAAGGATAATTCCCTGATTCAAGATGGGCAACACCACTTGTGAAATTAAGTAATTTTTCTTAGTTAAATTAAGAGTATCCGAAGAATATTTACCGAACAATAACTAGTGAAATTATTGCCCGAGGAGAATAAATATTTTCAAAGAGCAACTCGAATCTCATTAATTTACTGGAAAAATTATTTAGTTAAGAAGGATAAGCAATTACTTACATCTCTTAACTATTGCTGAAACTCGGTTGAAACTAGATATCCAGTACGTGGAAGTAAATTGCAGCAACTAAAAAGTTGACGGCTAGTAAAACAAGGGAAATTATCGTGCGATAGGGAAAAGGAGCAGCAGCACCTGATTGGGGAACATCAATACCAACTTTTTTTTGTGCATCCGCAGTCATATTTGATTCTCCTAACTTAAGGACTTCTTAACAAATACCAAAGAGATGTCATCTTTAGCGAAATTCGTTAAAAATATTTTTGTTAAGCCACTTGCTTATTATTAAACTCATTTGCGATCGGTCTAATCATCAATTCCTGCATGATAAGAACTACGAACCAAAGGTCCAGAACGAACGTGAGAAAATCCCATGTCCGAAGCAATTTTGCCCAAATCTTCAAATTCTTCTGGCGTCGAATATTTTTGAACCGGTAAATGAGCTAAAGAAGGACGCATGTATTGACCAATAGTCAGGCGATCGCATTCAATACTACGTAAATCTCTCATTGTTTCGATTACTTCTTCAGTAGTTTCACCAACTCCCAGCATTAATCCAGACTTGGTAGGAATAGAAGGGTCAATTTCCTTGACCATTTGCAGCAATCGTAGAGAACGCTCATACTTTGCTCCTCTACGTACAGTTCCCTGCAAACGTTTTACTGTTTCTAGATTATGGTTGTAGCAAGCTGGTTTAGCTTGAGTAACGATCTCAATTCGTCGGAATTGTTCTTTCTCCCCACCTATTCCACCCCACAAATCAGCGGTAAGAACTTCAATCTGAGTATCGGGATTTAACTGACGGATAGCCTGCATCGTCTTGACAAAATGACTTGCTCCTTGGTCTGGTAAATCATCCCTCGCAACCGAAGTTAAAACAACATAACGCAGACCTAAAAGTTTGACTGCTTCAGCAATTTTTTCAGGCTCAAATGGATCGATCGGCATTGGTGCGTGACCCTTATCCACCTGACAAAAAGCACAAGAACGCGTACAAGTAGGTCCCATTAATAAAAAAGTTGCTGTTTTTTGGGCATAGCACTCTCCCCTGTTAGGACAACGTCCTTCTTCACAAATAGTGTGAATTTGCCGTTGTTTAATAATCCGTTGAACTGTGGATAGATCGCTCGCTTTACCAATCGGGCGACGCAACCATTTTGGCATCGCCATAATTTCTGATTGCAATTGTGCCTTATTTGAAGAACCCATAAATGTCCAGAGAAGTTGGAAATTTAGATGAAAGGAATAATTATTATTGGAGCACGTGGGAGGATATATTGCGAACCTAAAGTCCAACTAATAAGTAACGAAAACTGAATGAACGGGAAGCTCTTTAATTCCCAATACTGCAAAATATACACCAGTTCCACACCATTAAACTGCATATACCATCGTCCAATAAATTAGATATTCATTTAAAAGTGATAAAAATAACTTAAATATTAAATTGATATACCGGAAATTACTCTCCCCCAGTTTGTGTAAAATTTAGATATAGTTAGAGAATTATCATTGTTAATCAGCTTCTTAGCAATTTAAATCTAAAGTTTCTGTTAGAGCAGTAAATCGTGGCAAGTAACAAAATTCTAGTAATCGATGACACTACTGTTGTCAGGGTAAAAGTACGGGAAATGTTACCCCCTGGCAATTTTCAAGTTTTGGAAGCAAAAGATGGTTTAGAAGGATTAAATTTAATCCGCCAAGAAGAAAAACTGAGCTTGATAATGCTCGACTTCTTGCTACCAAAAATGAGTGGCTGGGATGTATTTCAGGAAATTCAAGCCAAGCCAGAATTGAAGAGAATTCCTTTAGTTGTCATGTCTGGTAGAAAAGAAGAGGTAACAGAAAAAATCTCTGAGCCCTTTGCAAACTTTGAGTTTCTTGGTAAACCTTTCGACCAAAAACAACTAATTAGCGCCATTAAGTCAGCAATGACTAAGGCAAAACAACCTCGCCAAGATTCCTCCGGAACAACCAGTGCAATATCAAGAAGTGGAATAGTGCAGCCCACTACCAATGGTTCATCATCAGCTGAGATACAAATACTCAATGAGAAAATTACAAATATGCAAATGGAAATCAACAGCTTAAAGAAACAACTAGCTCAAGTTGTTAGTTTTATCAAGCAGAAAATTAAATAGTTATTACACACTTGAAGCGTAGAAAGTAATAATAGGTAATGCATCGTAGAAAATACGTTACCTATTAAGTAAATATCACGATAATAGTAAATAACTTATTGTTAATTTTATATAATCTTTCATTTAGTTTAATTTAAAAATTATCAATAAATAAGCTTTTTTATAAAAATGATACATTCAGGCATCTAGAGGGAATATTAACTAATATCGAATACCCTCAAAAACTTGCTGAGTATGTTGACATCAAATGTCTTAGTAGATATTCCGGGATATAAAGTTACAGAAAAAGTTTATTCAGGTAGTAAAACTTTAGTTTTTCGAGGCATTAGCACAAAAGAGCAAACGCCCGTAATTATTAAAGTGATGCGCAATAAGTACCCTAGTTTTAGTGAAGTATCACGTTTCCGATATCAGTACACTATTACAAAAAATCTTCATATTCCTGGCATTATTCAATCCTATAGTTTAGAAAATTATCGCAATGCTTATGCCCTTGTAATGGAAGATTATGGGGGTGTCTCTCTTCACGAAGAAATGGATCGGTGGGAAAATTCAAATACTAGAAATAAACCGGATTTTCTCAATCTTTTTTTTCATATAGCAATTCAAATTGCAACAACCCTCGATCAAATACACCGCCACCAAATTATTCACAAAGATATCAAACCAGCCAACCTTTTAATTAATCCGACAACTACAGAGGTAAAACTAACTGACTTTAGTATTGCTTCCCTGTTACCGAAAGAAATTGCGACTCAAAACAACCCCAATCAGTTAGAAGGAACCTTAGCCTATATTTCACCGGAACAAACGGGAAGAATGAATCGTGCGATTGATTATCGCAGTGACTTTTATTCTCTTGGTGTAACGTTTTTTGAAATCTTGAGTGGAAGTTTACCTTTCAACTTAGCAGATCCCATAGAGCTAGTTCATGCCCACATAGCGAAACAACCACCTCCATTAAGTCACTTAAATCCCAAAATTCCCCTTGTCCTTGAGGGTATAGTCAGCAAACTGATGGCAAAAAATGCTGAAGAGCGTTATCAAAGTGCTTTGGGATTAAAGCACGATCTCGAAAAATGCTTGAAGCTGTGGAACAAAAATAGAAATATTGATACTTTTCAATTGGGTTCTGAGGATATATCTCAGCATTTTGTAATTCCAGAAAAGCTTTATGGTCGGGAAGCAGAAGTCAAAAGGTTGCTCAACACTTTTGATCGAGTAAGTCTAGGAAAAACAGAAATTACGTTTATTGCAGGATTCTCTGGTGTTGGGAAAACTGCTGTAGTTAATGAAGTTCATAAACCCATCGTTCAAAAACGAGGTTACTTTATAAAAGGAAAATTTGACCAATTACAACGTGATATTCCTTTTGCTGGTTTTATCCAAGCCTTCGAAGATTTAATTGAGCAAATATTAAGTGAAACAGATGAAGAAATCAAACAATGGAAGGATAAAATTCTGACAGCATTGGGTGAACAAGCTCAAGTCATTATCGATCTGGTTCCTGGATTAGAACAAATAATTGGTACCCAATCTCCAGTAGCAGAATTATCCGGTTCTGCAGTTCAAAATCGTTTGAATTTACTATTTCAAAGGTTTATAAATGTTTTTGCTAGAGATACACACCCATTAGTCATATTTCTTGATGACTTACAATGGGCAGATGTAACTTCCTTACAATTAATTAAATTCGTAATGTCGGAAAGTAAGGAATATGAAAATAAGCCAAAAATTTCACTAGCAAATATTTTTGAAGAGAATAAAAATCAAAAAGAAAATATAAAAAGTTTACTACTTATAGGAGCTTATCGTGACAACGAAGTCTCGATTACACATCCATTATATTTGCTAAATCAAGAATTATTAAATCTCGAATATAAAATTGACACAATTGAATTAAACCCTTTAAATCAGAAAGATTTAAATAGTCTGGTTTCAGATACTCTGAGATGTAAAAAAGATGATGCAATACCTCTTTCACAAATGGTTTTTAGCAAAACTAAAGGTAATGCATTTTTTATTCATCAATTTCTTAAACATTTATACAAAGATGAAGTTATTAAATTTGACTTTGAGAAATATAATTGGCAATGTAATATTGCTGAAGTTAGAGAATTAGCACTTACAGATGATGTTGTAGAATTCACAGCACTGCAAATAAAGAGACTTCCAAAATATACTCAAGATGTTTTACAACTTGCAGCTTGTATTGGCAATGAATTCGACCTCAGAACACTCGCTATTATCAATCAAAAATCAGAAATAGATACAGCGTCAGAATTTTGGCCTGCATTGAAAGAAGGAATAGTTTTTTCAAACAATGAAGATTATAAATTAGATCAAGATAGTCAGTATTTATCGAATTTTGATGATAGTACTATTAACCAGGGAATAACATCATCTAAAGGAAATAATGATTTAAAACAACGAAAAAGACGATTTGCTAGCTATAAGTTTTTACATGATAGAGTACAACAAGCAGCTTATTCTTTAATTTCTGAGGATCAAAAAAAATCAGTTCATTTACAACTTGGAAATTTATTATTAGAAAATATTCCAGAAGGAGAAAGAGAAGAAAATATTTTTGTCCTCGTGAATCAATTTAATAAAGCAGTAGAATTAATTCACGGAACATCAGAACGTTATAGTTTGGCAAAAATGAATCTCATTGCTGGACGTAGAGCATTATCATCAACAGCTTATACTACAGCAGATAAGTACTTAACTACGGGTATTAATTTATTAGAAAGTAATATTTGGGAAATAGATTATAATTTAAGTCTTAGTTTATATGAAACGATAGCAGAAGTAAAATATCTTAGTGGTGATTTTGAACAGACAGAATTATTTGCTGACATAGTATTGCTGAATGCCAAAACGTTATTGGATAAAGTAAAAATTTACCAAGTTCAAATTGAACTTTATAAGTCATGCAATCAAGGTAAAAAAGCAATTTCAATCGGTATAGAATTACTGAAGTTATTTGGGGTAGATTTTCCTGAAAACCCCACTCCTTCAAATATAGGAATGGCGTTACAGGAAACGCAAGTAGCCTTAGTAGAGAGACAGATACAGGACTTATTCAATTTGCCTACAATGACTGACCCGGAAAAATTGGCAGTCATGAATATTCTCAGTAAACTCTTGCCAATTACTTATATTTGCAATCCTCTCTTATTCACTTTGATTGCACTGCAACAGATAAATATATCTCTCAAACATGGTAATTGTGGTGCTTCTGCTGTAGCTTACGAAACTTATGCAGTTATACTAGTTTCTCTCAAGGAAGATATTGAGTCTAGTTATAGATTTGGACAGCTAGCCTTAAAGTTATTGGGGAAATTCAATGCTTCAGAATTGAAATGCGTAGTAATTTTTGCTGTAAATTGTTTTACAAAACATTGGAAAGAACATCTCAAAGAAAGTTTAAATTCTTTATTGAATGCATACTCTATCGCTCTAGAAGTTGGAGATTTAGAACAAGCTGCTTATTCTTTATGTTTTTATTTAGAACATTCATTCTGGTTAGGAAAAGAGCTATCGGAGCTAGAAACAAAAATTAACAATTATCATCAGCGAATTGGTCAAATCAAACAAGAAATTGTACATACACTAAATTCAATTACTTGGCAAGTAGCGAGCAACTTAATCAAATATAATGAGCATCCTTACAGTTTGAATGGCGAGGCTTGTGATGAAAAAATAATCTTGTCAAATCTGCAGGAAGGAAATAATAGACGAGGTATTTGCTACTTCTATATCCAAAAATTAGTTCTTTGCTACTTATTTGAAGAATATTCTCAGGCTTACCAAAATGCGATATTGGCGAAAGATTATTTGGATGCAGTGCCAGGTAATTTTATAGAAAGTATCTTCTATTTTTATAGTTCTCTAGCTATGTTAGCAGTTTATCCAGAAACCACTGAATCAAAGCAAAATGAGATTTTAGAGAAAGTTGCCCATAATCAAGAAAAAATGAAAAAATGGTCATACCATGCTCCAATGAATTTTCTGCATAAATGGTATTTATTAGAGGCTGAACGCAATCGAATTATAGGTAATTATTTAGGTGCAATGGATGCTTATGACCGTGCCATTATTAAAGCAAAAGAAAATGAGTACGTAAATGAAGAAGCTTTAGCAAATGAGTTAGCAGCCAGATTTTATTTAGAATGGGACAAATATAATATTGCTCGCACATATTTGACAGATGCTTATTACGCCTATATGCGCTGGGGAGCAAAAGCTAAAGTTGAACATTTACAAGAACGCTATCCGCAATTCATTACTCCTATTTTTCAGGAATATACACTTAGCCAGTATTCTATAATTAATACTCATAGTGATACTTCTGTATCATCGTCAGAACGAAATACCCATCAAACTCTTGTTGGTACTGGAACTAGTACTTCTGATTATATAGATTTAGTATCTGTAATCAAAGCATCACAAGCACTTTCTGGAAAAATAGAGCGAAAACAATTGCTTTCCACTTTACTCAAAATAGTAATGGAAAATGCGGGTGCTTCCAAATGTGTTCTAGTTTTGAATACAAGTGAGGAAACAGAATTAAAGGTGGAAGTAGTTTGTTCTAGCTCTACCTTATCAACTGATACTCTTGAATTTTCATCAGTTCCCCTAGAATCTAGTTCAGAAGTTCCTATTAGCCTGATTAATTATATTAAGCGAACTCAGGAAATACTGGTCATAAATGATGTAAATTCTGAGCCATCCACAGCAAAAGATAAATATATTTTTAAACAACAACCTAAAAGTATCTTGTGCTTACCGATGTTAAACCAAGGTAAACTGGTTGGTATTTTGTATCTCGAAAATATTTTGATGACAGATGTTTTTAGCCACGAGCGTATTGAGATACTAAAAGTTATTACTACTCAGGCTGCAATATCACTAGAGAATTCAATACTGTATAGCAGTTTGAAAGAAGCTAAGGAACACTTAGAAGAATACAGTCATAATCTCGAAGAGAAAGTAGAAAATAGAACTAAAGAGTTAATAGAAAAAAACGAATATTTACGAAAAACTCTCAAGGAACTACGGACGACTCAAGTTCAATTGATCCAAAGTGAAAAAATGTCTTCTTTGGGACATATGGTAGCAGGAATTGCCCATGAGATTAATAATCCTATCAACTTCATTCATGGAAATATTACTTATTCTTGTGAGTATGTCCAAGATTTATTAGATCTGATTACTGTATATCAACAAGAATACCCGAAACCTACTGATGCTGTTGTAAAAAAAGCAGAAGAAATAGATATAAATTTTTTGACAGAAGACCTTCTAAAGATTCTCAACTCTATGCAAGTGGGTAGTTCCCGTATCAGAAATATTGTACTTAGCTTGCGGAATTTTTCCCGTTTAGATGAGTCAGAGATGAAGTGTGTAAATATTCATGAAGGCATTGATAATACCTTGATAATCTTACAACACAAACTAAAAGCTAATAAAAATAACAAGAGTATTCAAATAATCAAGAACTATGATTATCTCCCAGAAATTAATTGCTATCCTAGTCAACTGAACCAGGTATTTATGAATATTTTGAGCAATGCAATTGATGCATTTGATGATAAATACTTTGAAGAAAATTCTTCTATTTGTCCTGAAATTTCTATTACTTCTGAATTAGTTGATTCCAAACAAGTAAAAGTTCGGATTTCCGATAATGGTGTTGGTATCAGCAAAGAAGTTCTGCCGCACATATTCGATCCTTTTTTTACGACGAAGCCAGTGGGAAGTGGTACGGGTCTGGGTTTATCAATTAGCTATCAAATTATTGTGGATAAACATAAAGGTCAATTAACTTGTAATTCAACTCCAGAAAATGGAACAGAATTTGTAATTGAGATACCTTTGGTTGTTTAATTAAAGTTGGTTAGTGATAATTTTAGGTGTGTAGAGACGCGTTAGCATCGCAAGCACCCCGAAGGGTCATTTCGCATTTCTAAAGTGCGATTTATTTAACAATAGTTCTTAACTGAATTGTATTGACCTTTGGGGTCAGCGTAATAAACATAGAGAAAATCTAAGTTTTTGAAAAAAATCCTTGACTCTGCCAATCTATCTATCGAGTTTAATAAGTCCTGGCATAATGCTATTATTTGTCTTTGTCTGGTAAGGTGAGTACTAGATCTTCGCCCTTGAAAATTTTTCCTAAGTCACGACTTAGAAAATCTATTAAAGGCTTGATATGTACTTCCTCCAACCATTCACTAGCTACATCCTCAATAATATGATGTTCTGTAATAAGTTCATTCTTTCTGAAACGACGAATTATCGGGTGTATAAAAGAACTTAGTGCAGCTCTATCCGCATCATCCTTATGGATACGTTCGACTGAAAATAGATCTGAACTAGCAAAGATAATATCAAGTCCAAATTCTAAAGTGACAGTATAGTAATGCTCGTGCTGACCTATATCACTATCATGAATGTAGTCAGCTGGGTAATCTGTGAAGTATTGGGCAGTTTTTCCGTTTTCGGAAATAATAATACAATCACAGAGAAATCCTGTTTGTTGCCATAAACCTGAACTCTGATTGACCCTTCGGATAATTACCTGCGTCAAATTTTCAGGAGTAGCATCAATAAAGTGACAAGGTAAATCCTGATCGTAATATTTACGTTCTAAAATGTAATGAAGTGCGCGGACGTTGTAGCGAAATCCATGAATAAAGCCTGACTGCTTTTTCTTATAATCTCGCATATGGCTTAATATCCCAACAAAATATAGATCTTTGACATTGCTAGATTCCCATTCACTAGTTTGAGATGGAAAACGGTCATTGATAACTAATTTAGGCTTACAAGATTCATCGAAAATTGAATCATCAAAGCGAAATCCTGTGCAAACAATAACACGATCGTAAATTAATTCCTCTACTTCATCATTCGCATGGCTATATGTAAATGTTGCAATATATTGACCATTACGATATTTAACTTTGTCTATAATTGCATCTAAAATAACATTCTGTGATTTGAGTTGATATGTATCGAGAATGTTATTATTAACTGCACGTAAGTGACCTACATACTTAGTTTTCCAAGCCATTGAGACTGGAGTTGGACTGACAACATGAATTAGGGAGGCTGTTGCTAAAAGATTATCAGCGGTCTCAAATCCAGAATTACCTTTGCCAATAATCAATACTTTTTGATTGGCAAAGTCTTCAGGATCTATAGATACATCAGTATAATTTTCTGCTAACTCTATTCCCGGTATTGGTGGTACATATGGTTTGCTAAAGCCTGTAGCAATAATTAAACGCATTGTAGAATAAATGTTGCCGTTGTTATCTACTACGACAAATTTATCGTTTTTGTAAATTTTAACAGCTTGGCAATTAAATTTGACTTTTAAATTGAAGTGGGTTACAAAATCACCAAGATATCTAACAAAATCATCTGCACGTGGTAAATATTCTTTACTATAATTTTTGAATAACATCTCTTCACTATCACTCAGTAAAGAGTTCCAATCCCATCTGAGATTTATCTCTGAGTCATCATAACCAGTATAGATTTTATTAATTGAAATCAATCTTTTGTGACGAGGATATTTTTTGAAAAAAGTTCCAGGACAATCACCTGCTTCCAAAATTAGATAATTCCGATTGGTTTTCTCTAGAAAATATCCCAATTGCAAACCAGCAGGACCGGCTCCAACAATTAAATATTCAAACTCTCTTGCTATATTCACTGATATCCTTCCTCAAATATTATCGTAATACCTTATTTCATGAGATGCTATCCATTTATCTGAAATAGTAAACTCATCAATAAGTAAACCTTGTTCCATATTGAAAACTGAAGTTTTGTATAAAGGGAAATGTAAGGATTTAAGTGTTTTAAACACAGCCACATAGCGATTTTTAAAATTGGCTTCGTCGTTTAGTTAAAAGCTTATTTGCAACAAGCTACGAAATTAAGGTACTTCCCGAACATTTATTTAGAATATTATTTTTGGGATTTTTTCTGCAAACGCTTATATGACAATAGTTTGAGGAATTTCGGTATGTTCTAAACCCTTGCAAAATAGATATGGTTTATATAGAGATCATCTATACTGTTTGTAATATTTGCTCAATAGGATGTTTTTGTGCATATATCATCATTTCTTGTACTGATTCACTGAAAAGATCAAAGACTTTTTCAACTACTGCAAAAGCTTTAATTTTTTGTTCTTCAGTTAGTTGAATATTTTTGATAAACTCCTGCATCTCAGCTTGACATATTGTGTGACCAATTTCAGCATCTGCATGATTCCGACCAAAATAGCTGTATTTTATGTCTGTATTTTGTTGAACTTCTTGAGCTAGTGCCATTGTAAACGGTAAAGCTGTATGCCAAGTTCCTTCTATTGCCTGAATAGCTGCAAGGGTAACGATCGAATCTGCTTGAAGCGTATATTGTGCAATCTGAAGACATATTTGCCGTGATTTTTGAGTTTCTTCACCCCATAAAAATCTTAAGGCATCACTAAAGTTGATATTGCGATCAAACTCAAGTTTTTCGATGTCCTCCACAAACCATTCCCAGTGATAATCATCTTCATAAGTGTGCTTATTAATAATTTCCTGAATTTTATTTTCTGCTGGTTCCTTACGAAAAACATATTTATTTAGATCCCCAAATCCCATTGCAAAAGGGGCTGCACAGGGTGCCCAAGCTAATCTTTGTCGTGGGTCAACACTTGTATCTTGTAGATATTTAAAAAAAGGTAATTGAGCAAATTCTTGTTTTCTTTTTTCAATTAATGCAAGAACTTCTTTCATTACTTTTCCCCGAAAACTTGTATCGAATCCAATTATTAAATAACTTAATTTAAAATAATTACATGCTAATAAAAGTAGAGAAAATTATCCTGAATAATTCATCTTCCCGCCAGATTCTCTTTTTACTATGCTGCTTTCTTTTAAACTAAATCACATTAAATTATTTAATACTTTTGAATTTTATAAATCAGGAATTTTATTTATTTTTTACCATGCTAACAATGCAAAGCAAACATCGTATATAATAGCACTTGCACATATTATTTTTTCGAAAAAACAAATTTAAATTATTTTCAATATGTTCTTGGCTATAAAACTTGTTTTTTAATATAAATGGCTATTTTTAGGACTTATTCTCATATAAAGACTTAAATATAATTGCCTTATAAGCTCAACATTTTGAATTACAATATATTGTTGTTAGTACAAAAAAAAACACTACAGTCGGTAAGAAAACTGATTACATCAAAAAATCATGATATTTGATTAACCCATCAAATACCACTATTTGCTCAATTTCATTAGGCTGTAATAAATCTTTAAGCCAGCAAAAAGCCTGTCACAGCAATGCAATTAGACATCATTGCGATACCCGTAAATTTTGCTACAAAGAAAAACATTTATCTGAAAACATTCTGAGAAGCATTCAATTAGATGTATAATACTACGATGTTGACGCTATTTTCTTTTTGTAAACCCAATTAGGTTAACAATAATTTCGCGTATATAGCTGTTCCCACTCCAATGAGGTACACCATAAGTCTGAACTACCAAGCTTTTCAACTTCAATCATGTACCTCACCAGGCAAAGAAACGCTATATTAGCTCTTTTTGCTTCATTTAAAAATCTATCTAATTAAATAAATTTTTATATATTTTTTCAAAATAAAATTCCCCCAAAATAATGGGGGAATTTACGACTTATTTTTCAGCTTTAAAGCACTGAATCCCGATCAATTCTATTGCTGTTCGTACAACTCAGCACTTATCTTTGCATTTTGAAGCGCCACAGAAGGTGGCTGCAATATTGCTGTATGAGTTACAGAATTATTAGCCAAAGTAAACAAAGGATTAGACAGGATTCCGGCAATGGAAGTAGCA
>JAAUYH010258636.1_pt1 | contig 15975 bp, 11 predicted proteins | sample 7278061 | NCBI WGS metagenome assembly JAAUYH01 (sample SAMN14350203, study PRJNA611818) | marine sediment metagenome | isolation source: surface marine sediment (0.6m) | place: French Polynesia: Moorea | collected 2018-08
GGAGATGGCCTGGCGGCATTCAGCACCGGCCGCATGCTGGCGCCCTGGCAGCGCACCCTGGCGGGGCCGCTGTTGAAATGGAAAACGCCATCGCTGATGTTCCGCAATACCCACGAGGTGTTGTCCGAGCTGACCAGCAACCCCGACCTGATCGCCACGCTGTGCGGCCAGTGGGGCGACATGGGCCTGCCGCCCAAGCAATCCGCCTTCATGGTGCACGCCATGATTGCCCGTCATTACCTGTATGGCGGTTTTTATCCCGTGGGCGGTTCCTGGCGCATCGCCGAATCGATTATTCCGAAAATCCAGGCCAGCGGCGGGGAGGTGTTTACCTATGCCCGGGTCGAGGAAATCGTGGTTGAACACGGTCGGGTGACGGGCGTGCAGATGGCTGACGATCACTTGATTGCCTGTGACCGGGTGACGTCGTCCGCGGGCGTGGCCAACACCTTCGGCCATCTGTTGAGCGATGAGGTCACCAGGTCTTACGGCTATGACAAGAAACTGGATTCGGTGGAGCCCAGTTTTGGCCACCTGGGCGTTTATATCGGTCTCAAGGGGACCGCCGAGGAACTGGGCCTGCCCAAGACCAATTTCTGGATATACCCCAGCAACGACTACGACGCCGACGTCGAGCGCTTTGTCGCCAATGGGGACGCTGAGTTTCCCGTGGTCTACATCTCGTTTCCCTCGGCCAAGGACCCGGACTACGAGAATCGCCACCCCGGCACCGCCACCATCGAGATTGTCGCTCCAGCGCCCTACGAGTGGTTCGAATCCTGGGCGGACAAGACCTGGGGCAAACGCGGCGAGGACTATGAGCGGTTCAAGGCCGAGCTGGGGGAACGGCTCATGGGGCACCTTTACCACAGGCTGCCGCAACTGGAGGGCAAGGTGGACTACTACGAGGTCTCCACCCCGGTCTCAACCAACTGGTTCAGCGGCTACCAGCGCGGCGAACTTTACGGCCTGGCCCACACCAGCGAGCGCCTGCAGCAGGACTGGCTGCGGCCCCAGACACCCATCAAAGGACTTTGGCTCACCGGCCAGGACATCCTCACCTGCGGCGTCACCGGCGCCATGATGGCCGGCCTCATGACCACCACCGCTATGATGGGCGTTCGGCGGATGACGCCGGTAATGAAGAAGATTTTCGGGTAGGGGCCATCCATGACCATCCAGGAACTCGGCAGCCTTGGGGAATTCATCGCGTCCATCGCGGTCCTGGTGACACTGGTCTACCTGGCGATTCAAGTCAGGCATGCCAACGTTCTGGCGAAAGCGCAAACCCGCGAACGGATGGTGGAGCAGGCCCAGCAGGAGGTATACAAGGGCTTCATTGATAACCCGTCTGTGCTTCGTTCCCTTTACAAGCCGGAACCGCTGGAGGAGAAGGAGTGGATTCAGCTATCCGGCTGGGTGCTGGCAGCCATGCGCCAACGGGAATACGAGTATTTCCAGATGAAGGACGGCAACATCGAAAAGGAAGTCTGGGAAGCTTATCGAGGTCTGATTACCATCCACCTGGGTAGCGCCCGGATGAGAAGGTGGTGGGATGAATGGGGACACGTTCCATTCAACGGCGAGTTCTGCGCCATGGTGACCGAGTTGCTCGACGCCCAAGCTAACCCGCATTATTTCGAAGGGCTCAAGGCGCTGATTGCCGACCGGGTCCCGGGCCCGGGGGGTGCCCCGGGCAGCGCCGCGGATTCAGAGGCTCATCGACGCTGACTCTGCAGGATTTCGAAATGTTCTCGGCGCTGGCGCCGGGGGGGACGCCAAGCTAACATCCCGCGTTGCCCGTTTGAGACCATGACCCTATGACCTACTGCCTGGCCATCAAGCTCGAGGAAGGCCTCGTGTTCTGCTCGGATTCCCGTACCAACGCGGGGCCGGACCAGGTGGACGTCTATTCCAAGCAGCACATTTTTCTGGATTCCGAAGACCGGCAGATGGTGCTGCTGAGTGCGGGCAACCTGGCCACCACCCAGGCGGTGGTGTCGCGGATGGGGCGCGACCTGGCAGAGCACAGCAGTCCCAACATCCACGATATGCACTACCTGTCGGATGTGGCGGATTACGTGGGCCAGATCAGCCAGGAAGTCCAGAAGAAATATGCGCCGGATGGTCCGAAGTCGGGGTTCAATCCCAAGGCGTCATTCATCCTGGGCGGCCAGATCAAGGGCAGTGAGCCCGAGCTGTTTCTGATCTACCCCGAGGGCAATCACATCCAGCCGTCGCGGCGGAACCCGTTTTTCCAGATTGGTGAAACCAAATACGGCAAGCCGATCCTGGACCGGATCCTGGAGCACGAAACCCCTCACGAGATCGCCATGCGCTGTGCCCTGGTGTCCATGGATTCCACCATCCGAAGCTCCGCGACGGTGGGGCCGCCCATTGAGATCATGTATCTCAAGCGCGACCAGTTTGGGGGCCCCGCCAAGTCCTACAGCCTCACCCGCAACGACCCCTACCTGGTCAAGCTGCGCGAGACCTGGAACCAGAACCTTTTGCAGGCCTTCAGCGAGCTGCCGTCGATGGCGGAGATGTTCGAAGGCGATTGACCATGGCGTCCACGCAGGCCAGCTTTTCCTCGATGGCCGGCGTTACCACGAAGGGGTAGGCATCAGCCAGCCCCATGCTGCGGTTGAGCTCGTTGAGCGTGATGCTGAGTTTCCGCCAGTGGCCAATGGCCCCGCGAAAATCACCCGGAGCCTCTGGCAGTCCATGATCAGCCGCGGTCTCCAGCACGTCGTGGATCTGCAGGTAGTGTCCCCAGGTTTCCGCCCAGTCTTCGCTGGGGTGGGCGCTGGCGTAGGCGCTGATGTACCGGGTTTCCCAGCCGTCCGGCGGGCCCTGCTGGTAATGCCGATCCAGGGCGGTCGCATAATCGCTTTCGAAGTCCCCAAACTGGTCGCGAAGTTCGGCGACGTAGTCGCCCAGCATGGAGAAATAGTAGTGGCCGGATTCGTGACGGAGGTGGCCTAGGACGGTGCGGTACCCCTCTTTCATCTCTACCTTCATTGCCTCCCGGCTGGCGTCGTCGGTTTCCAGCGTGTTGATGGTGATGACGCCGCCGGCAAACCCCGTGGCCACGAACGACTCGGGGTAGCGCACAGCGTCGCTCCGGCTGTCCTCCAGCAGGTCGAACAACAGGCCGTTTTGCTGGTCCGCATGGCCGTTGTTGATGGGGAGTCCCAGGCTCAGCAACGTATATAGCAAGCGTTTCTTGGCCCGCTCGAAGCGGTCCCAACGCTGCAGGTTAAGCGGGTTGGATAGATCGGGAATCTGGCGGTTGAACTGACAACCCCAGCACAAGGCCTCGCCTTCCTGGCACAGCCAGTTGCAGACGCCGTGGTCTCCACCGTTTTTACAGGGGATAAAGGGTTCGGCGGTTTGCTGTCCAGGCAGTCGCGCACGCATGGTCAGCGTGGCGGGATCGAAACCCAGGTCGGCACCACAGTTAATGCAACGGTGATTGCTGAAGTAAACGGGATGACCGCACTGGCAGTGAAACACCCGCATGGGCTAATCCTCCAGCGGAGGGAACCAGGTGTTGGTGATGCCGATGTGCACCTCGCCCAGGCTCAGCTGGAACTGGTCGATTTCCCGGTGCACCTCCTCCATTGACAACTCGGCCCACTTCACCCCGGTTACCTGCCGGGCCAGTGCCCTTATCTGCCGCATCAGCTTCAGGTGGGCATCGAGCCGGGCGGCGGATTCTTCCAGCCGGTCGATGCAGTAGGACAGTGACCGGGGAAACATCCTGGCGGTCATGATGTAATCGATGACCTCGCCGCCGGTGACCAGAGGGCCGACCTCGCGGCGATATCCCGACGTGGCCGACAGCGACCGCAGCAGGTTTCCCCACAGCAGTGGCAGTTCACGGATCGCCAGATGGCTCTTGCGGCCGATGGCGGCCGTGGCCACGTCCATGATCCGGCTGGTCATGTCACAGCGCTCGACCAGTTGTCCCAGGCAAATGAACCAAAAGCCATGGTCCCGGACCACCGTGGTGCGGATGGCGCCGTTGAGCTGCTGATTGCCGGCGATGATCTTTTCCAGGAACTCGAACCGGTGGCGGCGGGCGATGCCGTGGGAGGCATTCTCGCTGACATAAAGGTTGAGCTCGTTCATTACCTCCCAGGTCTGCGCAGGCAGCACGTCCCGGGTGGTGCGGACGTTTTCCCGGGCGGCCTTGATGGAGGCGAGTATGGAGCTTGGGTTGTCCTGGTCGGCCAGCAGGAACTTGATCACGTTGCGTTCGGTCAGGCGCTTGTAGCGCTGGTGGAAGGCGTCCCGGGCGTCGATGGTGTCGATGAGGACTTCCCATCCCGGCTCGGACCCCACCGGTATATCCAGAATGAGGTGGCTGTAGGCGTTGACCAACCGGGCGGTGTCCTCCGCCCGTTCCAGGTAGCGGGCCATCCAGTACAGGCGCTCGGCGACTCGGGAGAGCATCATTCAGCTATCCCCCACGATCCAGGTGTCTTTGCTGCCGCCGCCCTGGGAGGAATTCACCACCAGGGAGCCTTCCACCAGGGCAACGCGGGTGAGACCGCCCGGTGTGACCCAGCTGTCCTTGCCCTGCAGGATGAACGGCCGCAGGTCGATGTGCCGCGGGGCGATATCGCCGTCGCTATAGGTCGGTGCCGTGGACAGGCGCAGGGTGGGCTGGGCGATGTAGTTACGCGGATCTTTCTGGATCAGCCGGGCCACCTTGCGGTGCACCTCGGGGCCGACCTTGGGTCCCACCATGATGCCGTAGCCGCCGGATTCGTTGGCGGGTTTGACCACCAGCTTCGGCAAATTGTTGAGTACGTACTCCCGGTGGTCTTCGCGCATGCACAGGTAGGTTTCGACGTTGTCCACCAGCGGCTCTTCGTTGAGATAAAACCGCACCATGTCCGGCACGTATGCGTAGATCACCTTGTCATCCGCCACGCCGCCACCAGGTGCGTTGGCAATGGCCACGTTCTTCGCCTTCCAGGCACGCATGAGGCCGGGCACGCCCAGCATGGAGTCCTTCCGGAAGACCTCGGGATCGAGGAAATCGTCATCGATGCGCCGGTAGATCACGTCCACCCGGCGCGGGCCCTTCACGGTGCGCATGTAGACGCAGTCGTCGTCGTCCACGAACAGGTCGCTGCCTTCCACCAGTTCGGCGCCCATGCCCTGGGCCAGGAAGGCGTGCTCAAAGTAGGCCGAGTTGTAGATCCCGGGGGTCAGTACCGCAACGCAGGGCCGCTTGCCGCGGCGCGGTGCGATGGAAGCCAGAGTGCTGTAGAGCTGGGTAGGGTAGTCGTCAACCGGCTGCACGCTGTAGTTGCGGAACAGCTCGGGCAGCACCCGCTTGGTGATCTCACGGTTTTCCAGCATATAGGACACGCCCGACGGCACCCGCAGGTTGTCCTCCAGCACCAGGAACCGGCCGTTTTCATCCCGCACCAGGTCGGATCCGCAGACGTGGGCCCAGACGCCGTGGGCCGGCCGCACCCCACGGCACTCCGGCCGGTAATTGCCCGACTCCAGCACGATGTCCGCTGGAATGACATCCTCCGCCAGGATGCGCTGCTCGTGGTAGATGTCATCGATAAAGGCGTTGAGGGCCCGGCTGCGCTGCCGCAGCCCCACAGCAACCTGCTCCCACTCGTTGGCCCGGATCACCCGTGGGATGATGTCAAAGGGCCAGGCCCGGTCGATGTTTCCCGACTCGGTGTAGACGGTGAACGAAATCCCCATTTCCCGGACCAGCAGTTCCGCCGACGCCACCAGCGCAGCCATCTCTTCCCCGTTCAGGCTCTTCAGGCTGTTGACTACCCGGCGGGCTGCGGTGCGGGGTTTTCCCCGGTCGGTGATCAGCTCATCGAAATACGGTGTGGACCGGTAGTCTTCCCACTGACTCCTCACGGCAAGAGCTCCTTGGCCTGGGTTCCAGAACGCAACGGCGTCTAGTATGCCATCTGGTCAGGGTATCTGGCGCGCATTGGGTATCCCGTGCTCACAGTGTCCCGCTGCGAAACCCTCTTCAGATACCCCTTTACTCCAGGCCCCCTAAAGATTACCGCCGCCAGTCCGATCTAAAAGGGCAAGGTACGTAATAAGAACCGGGGAAACCGGCTGCTGCCCGACGCGTGGATGCCGGACCCGGACGCAACCGGGGTTCATCAAGTGATTGCTGCAGAACAGACCTACCTCCACTATTTTGCCAGCCGCCGCGGAGCCAGCGCGCACCCCCGCGGTCGGGCCATGCTGGTCACACTGGGGCTGGCCACATGCCTGGGCCTGGCCACCAGCGCGGCGGGCGCCAGCCAGTCGGACAACCTGGACGTGCTGAAAACGCTCAGCCTGGAAGACCTCATCAACGTAGAGGTCACCATTGCCAGCAAAACACCAAAAAAGCTGTCCGAAGTGGCGGCGGCGGTATTTGTGATCACCCCCGAGGACATTCGGCGGTCCGGCGCAACGTCGCTGCCCCAGGTGCTGCGCATGGTGCCCGGCATGCACGTGGGCCGAATCGACAACAGGAACTGGGCAGTGGGGATACGCGGCTTCAATAGACGGTTCTCCAACAAGCTGCTGGTGCAGATGGATGGCCGCTCGCTCTACACGCCCCAGTTTTCCGGGGTGTACTGGGACGCCCAGGATTTTGTGCTGGCAGACATCGAAAAAATCGAGGTGATTCGAGGGCCCGGCGCAACCCTGTGGGGCGCCAATGCCGTAAACGGCATCATCAACATCATTACCCGGTCGGCCCACGACACGGCGGATTCTTTTGTCAGCGCCACCGCCGGTGAGCACAACCTGGAAGGCGTAACCCTTCGGCACGGCGGACGCTTCGGCACCAGCGGCGCCTATCGGGCCTATATCAAACGTGTAAACCAGGACTCACCGTTCGAAAACCACGTCGACGGGGTGGACAGTGACTACCTTCGCCGGCAAGCGGGCTTCCGGATGGACTGGGGCGACCACACCCGGGAAAGCTTTACCCTGCAGGGGGATATTTATGACAATCGGATTGACCAGCAGGCCACCAGCTTTTCCCTGTCGCCACCCTACATCGCAACCGCCCCGGGCACCTCGCCCTTCGACGGGGCCAACCTGCTGTGGCGTTGGAACAGCAGCCTGGAGTCCGGGCGGCAAAACACTCTGCAGGTCTACTTCGACCGCAACCAGCGGACGGAAGTCAGCTTTTCCGATCTTGACGGTGATTTGGCCGGCACCAGGGAAACAATCGTCGATTTCGACTGGCAGCAGTCTGTGCCGTTCGAAGCCCATCGGCTGGTGTGGGGGCTTGGGTATCGCCGGTCGAAGACCTCGGCGGGCGTCGCCCCTTCGGGAGAGCGCAGTGATCACCTGTTCAGCGCTTTTGTCCAGGATGAGTTCCCATTGACGGATCGGTTAACGGCGACCGTGGGAACCAAGCTGGAGCACAACCAGTATTCAGGATTCGAGGTGCAGCCCAGCATACGGGCGCTGTGGAAACTGAACGAGGTCAGCAGCCTTTGGGGCGCTGTTTCGCGAGCCGTTCGGACACCGGCCCGGTTGGAGCACGACGTCTCGTTTATTGCATCACTGCTTCCGCCCTCCTCGGAGCTCAATCCACTGCCGTTTCCCGTGCTGCTGCCATTCGAGGGCGACTCGAGCTATGACAGTGAAGAGGCGCTGACGGCGGAGTTCGGATTCCGCACCCTGATGAGCGAGACGATTTCGCTGGATGTTGCGGCCTTTGCCACCGAGTATGACCAGCTTGGCAGCATTGAGATCCAGGAGCCTGAACTGTTCCTGTCGCCGCCTGATCCCTACGTGGTGGTTCCAACCGTTCCGGACAACAGGCTGTCTGCTTTCACCTACGGCATCGAGACCGCAGTGGACTGGCGGCCCAGTGACCGGTGGCAGATCCGGGCCGCCTACAGCTGGCTCAGCGTGGATGTCGAATTCAATCCTGATAGTGCTGACGTGAACCAGGAGGCGGCGGAGGGCCAGGCGCCGGAGCACCAGCTGTCGATCCGTTCGTCCGTGGACTTCGGTCGTGGGGTCAGCCTCGATCTCTGGCTGCGCTATGTCGATGAATTGACCAATATCACTCCCAACCTGGTGGGAGAGACCACTTCCATTGACAGCTATACCGCCATGGACGTTCGACTGGCGTGGCGGAGGTCTTCGAACCTGGAGCTGTCGCTGGTTGGCCAGGACCTGTTGGGCGCCCATTCGGAATTTGAGTCCGAGTTCGTCGGCGGCCCACAGCTGAAACTTGGCGCCAGCTATTACGCGCGCCTGGAGTGGCGGTTCTGAACAACTGATTCGGGCGCCCACCCCGGCATGAAACTTCATTCAACAGTCCTTGGGATTCTGCTGATGGCGGCAGCTGCCGGCGGCTGGCCGTTGCCAGCCGGCGCCAACGGCAACCAGTTTCAGCAGTATGACGTGGTGGCCGTATTCCTGTTTCGCTTTGCCCATTTCATCAGCTGGCCCGAGCAGAGCTTCGCGAGCTCGACCAGCCCATTTCGCTACTGCGCCATGGAGGGCAACCCGGTTGCAGCCCCACTGGAAGCGGTCCTGGAAGGGGAACATTCCGGGCAGCGTCCCCTGGTGTTTTCATCCATAGGCAGGATCGAGGAACTGGACACCTGTCACGTGGTGTTCCTGTCCGAGTCTGATCGAAAACGGGCGCCAGAGATCATTGCCGGACTCAGCCGCCGGAGCGTTCTCATCGTCACGGATGTGGAAGACTACATGTCCCTGGGCGCGGTCATTCTGCTGAAGTCATCCGGTTTGCGGCTGCGGCCGATCATTCGTCCGGAAGCCGTGCTGGATGCCGGATTCAAGCTCAGTTCCAAGCTGATGGGAATTGCGGATACCTGGACTGGGTGACGGCGCTTACCCCGATTCCCGCCGGGGCAGATGACGAAGGTAGGTCTCGGGCAGATCGCCAACCGCGGGAATCGCCGCCTCGATGCGGGCAACCAGCCCGGGCAGGTCGACCCTTCCATCGCGATTGGTCTGCACCGCGATGGTCAACCCGCGATGGCTGTAGTGGGCAACGTGGCTGCGATAACCCGACCAGCGGCCCCCGTGGCCGAAGGATGAACCGTCATTGCGCACGAACAGGCCGTAGCCATAATGCCAGTCCGGCTCGTCCGGGTTTTGCCATCCGCCTTCGATCATCTGCCGGAGCAGCTCCGGCCACTTCAGCACCAGGGCTGAGTAGAATCTGACCAGCATGGTCGGGGTGGTGATCAGGCCGCCGCCGGTCCACTCCGACCGGGGGTCATACTTCATGCGGCCGTCACGCTTCAGCGAGTCGGACCAGGCGATATCGGGAAGCGCGGACTCCACCTGAGGATGGATATCCTTGAGCTGCAGCGGGTCCAGGATTTCCTCCTGCAACAGCTGGTAGTAGGGTTTGCCCGCGGCCGCTTCCAGGGCCCGTCCAAGCACCAGGTACCCTGCATCGGTGTACCGATAGCCCCGACCGGCAGGGTTCAACGGTTTTTTGCCGGCAACCAGGCTGATGAGTTCTTCAGGTGTGAAGTACGCGCTGCCCTGACGCAGCACCCGCCAGACCATCTTTCGCTGAAACGCCATGGTACCGGGATAGTCTTTCAGGCCGCTGCTGTGGGACAGCAGGTGGCGAATGGTCATGCTGTCAGCATTGGGCAGTGCCTGGAACCACTGGTGGTCGCCCAGCCATCTGGATACGCGGTCATCCAGGGACAGCTGGCCGCGCTCCGCCAGCAGCAGGGTCAGCAGCGCAACGAAGGTCTTGCCGGTGCTGCCGCCGGGCATGCCGATGGTATGGTCCAGGGCCTGGCTTGACGCTTTGTCAGCTGTGCCCACGGCCGCCTGGATGATCCGGCTGTCCGGCAAACGGACCGCCGCACGCAGGCCGGGCATTCTTTTCTCCGCCCGTTGCGCTTCGAGAATGGCCTCCAGCGCGGTGTCGTCAAAGGCCGGGGATGGATCTGCCAGGGCGATGGCCAGGAGCAGGAACGCGGCACGGATCATGGCGGGCTTCCAGTGAGATCGTACCGGCAGGCTAGGCGTGGGACCACCCGAATACAAGCTTGGCCAGGTTGGTGGCAGCAGGTGATACCCTTGGTTGCGACCGGTGACCATTCGTCTTCGGCTTATTGAGATTCGAGCGGCGCCGTAATGTGGATTTCTTCGGAGGCTCATCGTGATTAAACGATATTGCGCCCTGTCTGCGCTGCTGTTTGCCGCCGTTTCTCTGGCCCACCTTGCCCGGATTGTTGCCGGCTGGACGGTGGTGGTAGGGGACGTAAGCATCCCCATGGTCCTGTCCTGGATTGGTTTCCTGGTGCCCGGAGCACTGGCAATCTGGGGTTTCGCAGCCGCAGCCAACGGCTGAATCCCTGGTGACCTGTGTAAAACTACCCGGGCGCGCCGGCATTGACCGGCAGGGAACGCTCAACAGTCAGTGCATCAGTCACAACCAGCGGGAGGATCCGTTTTGCGCTTGAGAACAGTTTGCCTGGTCAACCTGTGCTACCTGCTGCTGGTACTTCCAGCCGGTGCGGATTCATCGGGCGTGGTCACCAGCTCCAACTACATCCAGGCGAAGGATGGAACCCGGCTGGCCGTTGACGTTCACCGTCCGCTCAACGCCGCTGACCAGAAGCTGCCAGCCCTGCTGGTACTGACGCGGTATCTCCGCTCGTCCATCGACCCCGTCACGGGCAAACTGAACCCTGCCTTGAGTCCGCTGGATCGATACCTGCTGGACCATCAATACGCGATCGTGAAGATTGACGTGCGAGGCAGCGGTGCCTCCTTCGGTACCCGCCCGGCGGAGTACGGCCCCGAAGAGGTCCGGGACGGCTACGCCATTGTCGACTGGGTGGTTTCACAGCCCTGGTCCAACGGCATCGTCGGCGCCTATGGAACCTCCTACACGGGGACCACGGCCGAGCTGCTGACCGCCGCTAATCATCCCGCGGTCAGAGCGGTCATTCCGGGCTGGTCTGACTTTGACGCCTATACCAGCCCGGTCAGGCCATACGGTTTGCTGGCCAGTTCGTTCCTGTCTGCCTGGGGCCAGCTGGTCGGTTGGATGGACAGCAACAATCCCGCCATGGGCAGCCAGGTCAATCCCGTCGCCGACGATGCCAATGGCGAGCTGCTGGCCCAGGCCCTGCTGGAACACCGTGACAATCCCGATGTGTTCCAGCTCGCAGTGGCGACTGAGTTTCGCGACGATGACCTGGGTGGTGCAAGCTGGGCGGACCTGGGCCCGCTGCACTACCGGTCCGCCATCCAGCTTTCAGCCGTGCCCATGCTGGTGCTGGTGAGCTGGCTCGACGCCGGTACCGCTGATGGCGCGCTGTTGCGCTTTCAGCATTTCAGCAACCCGCAGAAGCTGGTCATTACGGCCGGTACTCACGGAGGAGAGTTTCACGCCAGCCCGTACGCCGTGGGTTCGGAGCCGCTTCCCCCGGTTCCAAGCGAACAGCAGCAGTTCGAGCTGCGCCGCCAGTTTTTCGACCGGCACCTGAAAGGCATCCGCAACGGGGTGGATGACTGGCCCGCTATCCGTTTTTTTAATCTCGGCGACGAGCAGTTTTACCAGACCGACGCCTGGCCGCCGCGAGGCACTCGCAACACGACATTCCACATGAGCTGGGGTGGCGGGCTCACGCCCGAAGCCGGCGCCGCCGAGTCGGGCACTGATTACTATTCCGTGGATCGCAAGGTGAATACCGGCGAGGGCAACCGCTGGGCCGCGCAAATGGGACGCCCAATCCTCAATCTGGATGATCGGGGTTACATGGATTCCCGCATGCTGACCTACACGACAGCACCCCTGGAGGATGACCTGCAGCTTTCCGGGACGCCGGTGCTGCATCTGCAGATGAGCTCGGACCGGACAGACGGCATGGTACTGGCCTACCTGGAAGACGTGGATCCCCAGGGTCGCAGCCGTTACCTGACCGAAGGCGGGCTGCGCCTGATCCACCGAAAAGTGGGAACCAACCCTTACTTCGATACGCTGACGCCCTATCACTCCTTTGCCCGGGCTGATGCGGAGCCAATGCCGCCCCACGACATGGTGCCGGTCAGCTTTCAGCTATGGCCCATCTCAGCGCGGATTCGCAAGGGCCATCGTCTGCGCCTGGCGCTGGCCGGTGCCGACGACGCGGTGTTCGATCAGCTTCCGCCGGACGGCAAGGTCAACCTGACTGTCCTGAGCGGCGGTGCCAAGGGGTCGCGGCTTGTCCTGCCGGTGGTGGAGGCCAGCCTGCAGCCTGATTGGAGTTTTGTCCCTGCACCGGTTACTGAGCCGACCCCAGACCCGACTCCAGAGCCAAACCCTGAAGCGGCCCAACCCATCCAGGAGGCCCCGCCCCCAGCGGTGGTTGAAACCGTTCCGGCCCGGTCGGACGACACCCTGGCGGCCGAAGAGATCGCCTTTCTGCTGGATGCATTGGGGAACAGCCGCTGTACCTTCATCCGCAATGGGCGACGACACCGGTCCACTACTGGTGAGTCCCACCTGCGCTCCAAGTACCTGAAGGCCCGGGAGTTCGCCGGCACCGCCGAACAGTTCATCGACCGCATCGCCAGCATCAGCTCGACCACCACAAAGGCCTATCAGATCAAGTGCACGGGTCGGCCGGTGGTGGATTCCAGGGACTGGTTTCTCGCCAGGCTGGAGGAGTATCGCGCGGAACGTTGATTCATAGTTCCGAGGTCGAGGTTGACCTATACTCAGACCTACCAGCAACGGGCGCGAGGATCGGTTTCATCGGGCAGGACAGTCACGAATCTGGGAGTGGGCCTGGTCCGGACGGCAGCAGTCCGGAGGTCGATGCCCGCCTGCCCGATCTCTATGATGAGCTGAAGCGGCTGGCCCGCTACCACATGGCCCGGGAGCGTGCGGGCCACACCCTGCAGACCACCGCACTGGTTCACGAGGCCTACCTGAAGCTTTCGTCCAGTTCGTCTCTGGCATTCCAGGATCGCGCCCACTTTTTTGCCGTTGCCGGTCAGGCCATGCGCAGAGTCCTGGTGGACTGGGCGCGGTCCCGCAATCGGATCAAGCGGGGCGCCGGCGCCGAGCATGAATCTTTCGAAGATATTCACGGCGACCTGCATCCCCAGCCTGAGCAGCTGCTGCAGGTGGACGCCGCGCTGGAGAAACTGTCCAGGAAAGATCCCGGCATGACCAACGTAGTGGTGCAGCGGTACTTCGTCGGGCTCTCCATACCGGAAACTGCCGAGGCGCTGGATCTTTCCGAACGTACGGTCAGCCGCCAATGGGCCGCCGCCAAGGTGTGGCTGGGAAAGGAGCTGAGCGATGAGCAGTGACTCGCGCTGGGATCGCATGTGGTCGCTGTTCGGCGAAGCGGCGGTGCTGGAAGAAACCGAACAGCGAGCACACCTGGACGACGTCTGCAGCGACGATCCGACCCTGCGGGTGGAAATCGAGAAGCTGCTGCAGGTGCGGCAGGACCCCGACGCACTGCTGGAAACTCCGGCTTTCGGTCAGGAGCAGCGCGGCGCCGACAATCCGCGGCAGCTGGTTGGGACCCGGATTGGCCCCTATGTCCTCACCGATGTCCTGGGCGCCGGCGGCATGGGTGTGGTGTACGCCGCCTGGCAGGGCGCGCCGCTGAACCGCCAGGTGGCGGTCAAGCTGATCAAGGCCGGCATGGACAGCCGGAACGTGATTCAGCGGTTCGACGCCGAGAGAGAGGTGCTGGCGCTGATGCAGCATCCCGCCATCGCCCAGGTTTACGACGCCGGCAGCAACGACCAGGGGCGTGCGTACTTCGTCATGGAGATGGTCGATGGGCCAACCATTACTGAGTTCTGTGACACCCACAAGCTGGATGTGGACCAGCGCCTCGTTCTGTTTGAGCAGGTCTGTGACGGCCTGGAGCATGCCCACCAGAAAGGGGTGATACACCGGGACATCAAGCCGGGGAACATCATGGTCACCGGTTCAGTGCAGGACTGCCGGCCCAAGATCATCGATTTTGGCATCGCCAAGGTGCTTGGTCCTGATATCCCGGATCAGCGAACCGTGGAAGGCATGCCGATCGGCACACCCCAGTACATGAGCCCGGAGCAGGCCCTTGGCGAGCGGGACGGCATGGACACCCGCAGCGACATCTATTCGCTGGGGGCGTTGCTGTATCGCCTGCTGTCCGGGTTCCATCCGCTGGACGACGATATTCCGTGGGGGGTGACCGGCAAACAGCTGCACGACATGATCTCCAACGCCAGGGTGGTTGCGGCGAGCCGGCGCGGTGGGCCTTTTTCAGATCGCCTGCGCGGTGACCTGGACTGGATCATCCAAAAAGCCATGGCACCCGAGCGGGACCGACGATACAGCTCGGTTTCCGAACTCAAGAGCGATATCAACCGCTACCGGGCCAGTATCCCGGTTCTGGCCAGCCCACCGCACCTGGGTTACCGCATGAAGAAGTTCGTGGGCCGAAACCGACTGGCCGTCACTGCGGGCGCCGCTGTGTCCCTGGCGCTGGTTTTGGGTATCGTCGGAACAACGCGCATGGCGCTGGAGGCCCAGCGCCAGCAGGAAATGGCCGAGCAGAGCCGGTCTGTGGCCCAGGCCAACGCGGAAAAATCGGATCGCGTACTGGCGTTTCTCACCGACATGCTGATCAGTGCCGATCCCTGGACCTCGGATCAGGGGCCCGTCACCGTAAGCCGTATGCTGGACCAGGCATCCGAGGGCCTGGACCGGTTCGACGATGATCCTGAGGTTCGCGATGCCCTGGTCTCTCTGCTGGTCAGGAGCTTCAACGGGCTGGGGGAAGCGACCAGGGCCGAAGGACTGTTCGACCAGGCCTACGCGGACGGATTGCCACCGGTGACTTCCATGCGCCAGGTGGAGGACCAGGGCCACTACGTGTCCATGCTGCTCCGGGCGACCCGCTACCAGGAAGCGATGGACCTGGCCGAGCGCCTGCAGCAGAAGAGCCTCGCCCTGGTGGGGCCCAGCCACGAGCAGACCCTGCAGCTGCAGCGCCTGACCGGCAACTCCATGCTGTTTCTCAACCGCTACGACGACGCTGAAGTCGTGCTGCGGGACAATCTGCGCCAGGCGCTGACCGTGAGCGACCGCAGCCGTGAGACGTTCGAGGCGCGCCAGCTGCTGGCCTACGTCTACTCGGTGCAGGCAAAGTGGGAGCAGGCGCTGGCCCTGCAGACCGAGGCCATGGAGGACAGCGTCGCCATCAACGGGGCAGAGAGCCTCCGTACCCTGCGGCTGATCACCTCCCAGGGTGATCTGCTGTACCGCATGGGCAAGCTCGAGGAGGCTGTAAGCACCTACCAGGATGTGATCCCCAGGATCGCCGCCCAGGCCGGGGCCGACCATGAGCAGGTGTTCAGGGCACAATCCAACCTGGGCCTGATCCTGATCGAGCTGGGCCGGTTCGAAACCGCGATCGCCGTCCTGGAGCCGGCCCTGGATCAGCGTCGGACCACCCTGGGGCCCACCCACGGTAAAACGCTGAATACCGCCGGCCACCTGGCTATTGCCTACGCAGGAACCGACCGTCAGCAGGAGGCGGAGGCACTGCGGATGACCATATACCAGGAGCGCCTCAAGCAGGGTGGGGTAACCGACCTCGACACCTTGCGCGCATTGTCCGACCTGGCCCTTACCGACCTGAACCTCGGCCGGCCCGTCCAGGCCGAGGCGCGGCTGCGCCAGGCCTGGGCCGGCCTGTCCGAGTCCCAGGGCGAAAGCCACCAGTACACCCTGTCAGTGACTCTGAACCTGGCCCGGGCGCTGTCCGACCAGGGCCGCTTCAGCGATGCCTCCGCCTTGCTGGAGGAGCAGCTTCCGGGGTTCGAAAAGACCTTTCCCGCCGATCACTGGATGCACCTGCGATTGAGCATTGAGCGCGGCAGAGCCCTGTCGGCAATTGGTGAAGCCGACCTGGGAATCGAATTGCTGAACTCCGGTCACAGGGCCCTGAA
>JAAUYH010080007.1_pt1 | contig 15974 bp, 14 predicted proteins | sample 7278061 | NCBI WGS metagenome assembly JAAUYH01 (sample SAMN14350203, study PRJNA611818) | marine sediment metagenome | isolation source: surface marine sediment (0.6m) | place: French Polynesia: Moorea | collected 2018-08
GTGGGTCTATTCTTGTTTAATGTGGGTCTGAGCCAGTTTTATTCTTATCTAATCTGGTCTCAAAAACGCCCTTATTTCGGGTCGAAGTCATTCTTATTCTGGGTCGCTACACTTAGTAGTTGTTCCTGAAAATAATAGTCAAGGGAGAACAGAAGACATCAAAAAGTTTCTCGATAAAAGAAGACTTTTAACAACTCAGATTCATATTGTCGAACCCGAATATGTATCTGTAGCCATAGAAGCCAAATTATTACTTAAAGATGGCGCACAAGCAGAAGAAGTCAAAAAAAAGGCACAAGAAGAATTGAAAATGTTTTTTGACTCTCTACACTCTGGAAAATATTGGCAGGGCAAAGGATGGCCCTTTGGGAGGAGTATTTATCTCTCAGAATTATATAAATTATTAGATGATTTACAAGGTGTAGATTATGTCGAAAATCTGCAAATTAAAGAGAAAGATAAAAACTCTGAATCTGAAATTTCTGAAATTTATTTAGCAGATAATCAGTTAGTTAATTTTAACCTTGACGATCATGAATTTAAAACAAATCGTAACATATTTACAATATTGGTAAAAGTTGGCAATGAACACAAAGAAATCTGAATCAGTCAGTGCCTATCAACAATATTTACCAGCTATTCTCCAAGAAGATATATTTTTAGGTAAATTTTTGCTGGCATTTGAAAAAATTCTCAGTGGTAAATCTACAACTTCTAGTCAAGAGCAAATTATTACAGGTGATACACAAAACCCACCAGGATTAGAAGAGATTATTGATAATATTCATCTCTATTTTAATCCCTATATTCCACCTGAGGAAAGGACAGATAAGCGACAAAAAACACCAGAGGAATTTTTACCTTGGCTAGCGGGTTGGGTTGCCTTAAGTTTACGAGATGATTGGCCAGTAGATGTTAAAAGAGCATTTATTCAGCAAATTGTGGGACTCTATCGTAAACGAGGAACAAAAGCAGGATTAACTGAAATTTTGGGTATTTATTTAGAAAATGCAGGATTTGGGAAAAAAGTCGAAGTCTTCGACAATTTTGATAATTTCCCCAATTATTTCCAAGTTCAACTAACTTTAAACGATCGTGACCCTGAGAAATATTGGCGACAGGCAAAAATTGCTAAAGCCATCATCGATCAAGAAAAGCCGGCACAAACATTTTATACCCTAAAAATTCTTGTGCCAACGATCCAGCTAACTACGCGATCGCAAGTTGCTTATCCTTTCAAATTATTTGAACCAATTCAAAATCAAACATTTTTCATAGAAGTCAAAATTACCCCTAGTCAAATTAATAACAGTCAAATTGATCGATTAGCCAAACAATTAGTTATTCAACTCCAAGGCAACTCAAAAGAAATTACCATTGATTCATCTGAAACAATTGTAGATAATCAATCTTTTACTATTAAGTACCAATTAAATTATCAAGATTTTGCAGACAACCTAGAAGGTTTCAATGTCAAACTATCCAATCGAACAGATAAAGATTTTGTAGGTAATTTAGCAATTAAACTTTATTTTTATATCAATGAAATAGAACATAGCAATACACTACTAGAACAACCGATAAAATTATCGCCTGTCTTGAAAATTTGTCGCCTCAACAGTGACCAAGAAATTATTGAAGGAAATACGATTTTTAAACGATCCAATCAACCACAAACATCGGCCATGAGGATTACAGAATATTTTTGGACTCAACCCTATATTTTTCAAACTTTTGCAGCTCCTAAAATTCAAGAATTACAGCCTGATATTACTGCACTTATTGAAAAAATAGAACTAGAAGCGATCATGGAAATAACTCAGCCTAACGAAGTTACCACAGATTTACTAAATAAAATCACATTACGACTCAAAGATGATGTTTCGGATTTTCATTTATTTACACCAGAAACTAGCATTGAAACTAATCAAATTATAATTAAGCGTACCATCCATTACCGACATTTTCTGCAAACCATAGATAAATTATCAGTTACGCTCAAAAATCTCAATAATATTGAGATTGCTGGTCAAGTAACTGTTCAAATTTCTTTAAAGATTAATCAGGGTTTATTTACTTATAAATTACTAGAACAACCCTTTAAGATCACCGAAGTTCCACCTAAAAATATTTTAGAAATGTGCCGTCAAGTAGGAGATACACACGAACAAGATGAAACAATCCTCACTATTTTAGGAACAACAAGTCAATCATTAAGCTAAACCGAAGGAAAAAATCATGGCTAAAACTACTGATTTCACTAACTTTTCTACCGAATATCCTAATTATTTTCCAGGTCAATATCTATTAGAAGAGGACTTTGAACTTCAACATAAATATTTGAGCGATCGCCAACGCTACTATAATCAAAGTCTTCATGTTTCAGGAATTATTGAAGGGCTGGAAGTTGAAGCTATTCACGATCGACAGGCTGTACGGATTACATCCGGCTCGGCGATAAATAATCTAGGGGAACTAATTGTTTTAAAAGCAGATCTTGATTTTTCTAACTTCCAAGATATTACTAACGGGGAACTTTATATCCAATATTCTGAAGAGAAACAAGTTAAACAGCAAGAAGATGTTGCCGATAGTTACACGCGCTGGAGTGAAAATCCTCTGGTGGGATTTGCGGCGACAACTCCTGATAATGCTGTAAAGTTGGCAACACTGACAATTGCTGACGGTAAGATTACTGTCGATGCTAGTAGTCGGGAATATTCGGGTTTGTCTTTTCCCAACTCTAATGGTGAAGCTTTGACTCTTCGTTCTGGAGGAAGTGCGAATCCAAACTTAGCAGTTTTAACGGGGAGTTTAAAGATTGATGGGGATTTAACGATAAACGGAGTGTTACGTTCGGGGAATTCTTCTGGCGCGTTGCAGGTAGATGAAGCCTTGCACACAACAGGTTCGTTGAGAGTAGATGGAGATGTGCAGATAAAGGGGGTAATGCAGGGGAACCTACATCTAATGGGGAACACAATAAAATGTGGGGGAAATTTCGGAAGCACAAGGCTGAGAATTGAGGCAACTGATAACACTAAGCAACCAGCAACAACAGCCGCCCTTGAACTACATGGATACGCAGGAAGAGGAAAAGGGTTGTATATCAGCGACATGGACGTACCCGAAAAATGGTTTATAGGAGAAGGTTACGACTATAGGGGAATTGGTATAGGATACAATAACGAAGGACAAAATACCGAAAGATCTCAAAACGCCAAATTATACATCAACCCAGAAGGCCAAGTGGGGATAGGAACGACAAAACCCGCGGCCAAACTGCATGTAACAGGAGGGGGCTCAAAATTCGAGCAAGAACCATGGGAGCACCCCACGATAGAGGGTGGTTGGTCTGACGATTATAATGAGGTGGGTAGCCCGGTGACCAACCAGGTGGGATATTACAAGGATAGTATGGGGATAGTGCACCTTCAAGGGGGTCGGCTGTTCCACGTCTCTCAAAACAACCGCGTAATATTCCAGCTTGAGGAAGGTTACCAGACGCAATTCTTACAGACATTTATCGTGCACAATACAGAATTAGCCCCCATTAGGATAGAGATCAAACCAACAGGGGAGGTGTCAGCCATCCCGCCCTACCCACGTCCAGCCGGGGCGGGTACCATCAGTTTGGACGGAATAACATTTAGAGCAAGAGGAGACTAGTAGGAGTCATGTCGGAAAAAACCACGGAACACAACCCCACGACAGCAACCCAACACGGGCCAACCTAGGGTATAGCGAAAATGCAAGGGTCGGGGACATCCAGTGTTGGCAAATCCCTTCATCGCACTGCATGTTTATGTAGAAAGGTTACTAGATGATGGGGCAGTAGCATGAAAAAGGTGCGCCCGAGAAAGACGGGTCGGAACCCATGTGGATGGATGCATCCCGAGAAGCCTGCCGTGGAAACCAAAATACAGTACGCGTGAGGATTGAGAGCAATGACATACATCATCCAAGCCAGGTCGCCATCGTCCACATAGGTAGCAATGCTACCACCTAGCTTCCACCGTCCAACCTATTTCCCAATGCGCCCATCAGGCGCATCTTGCTCATAAAGCCGGGAAACCTTTGGCAAAATATGGCTGGAATCTCAAGAATCACAATAGGCGATACGCCCATGTGAAACTGTCCAGATTAGCTACTATTATGAAACCTCCATCATCAGCTTACCACATATCCATTATGATGATTAAATCATTACCGACCAATGCCTGACTTCATAATCATCACAGGCGATAAAGCCATGTTTAACCCCACCTTTGGACAAGCAATTGTCACCGTGCGTCCAGGGGACTTAATTGGTACAGGCAAGGATAAAATCAACCAGAAACAAGTCTGTGTGGATGGCGACGAGAAAAAAGTTACCGTCCCTGGTTGTCCCTATATGACCACCCAATATAGTATCCCAGGGGTGGGAATGCTCACCATTGAATCCCTGGCTGGCAACCAAAAAGCCAAAAAGACCAAATCTGGGGGAAAACCCGTATTGCTCAAAGGAGCATCCTTCAAAGCCAAATTTCAAGTCATGGTTCCCGCACAACAACCCTCAGCACCCAGTCCCATTCCCGATGCTACTCCCCAATACTCCGGTACTGGTACATTTATTTCTATGAATCAAAAAGTCAAAGGAACATGAAAGAGCAACTGGAGAAACGCCTCGCGGAACTGAAAGCTGAATTTGAGTCGGGACAAAAGGTAATGGCAGAATTAGAGGGGAAACAAGCCAATCTGCGGGATACATTATTGCGGATTAGTGGGGCAATTCAAATTCTGGAAGAAGAAATAGCCAAAGTTAGTGAAAAAGAACAGAATAATACCCCAGAAGCCGAAGTAAACGAAGTAAAAATCGACTAAATCCCCGCTCTCTCAATTCTTATTTAGGGGTAAATAGCTCAAACCTATATCGGACAAAGATTTCAGGGATTTTTGTCCTCCTGACCACCACCACAAGGGGTTGCTGAAAATTTTGCGCCTAGACCCATAACGCGACTCAACCAACCGCATTAATTTCGTCCCAGTAAGTACCTTTTGAGCATATATACTCAGTACAAGCTCCTCAAGAGCGATCGCTTTAGTTGTTAATTAGCGATCGCAATGCGACTCAAGCCTATCATCAAAAAAAGGTACTTACTTACTGTCATTAAATGCGGTGCGGAAACTCGCGAAACCTGTCTAGGCGGCATAATTTCTTGATGTTAAAGGTGGCGGCGGCGGTGTCATGAAATTAGGTATTATTGTCCTTTAAAGCTAAGTATAATAAAGTAGAAGATAGTTAAGACAAATTTTATGCTTTCTGAACCCAATTTATGGAGATTTAGACTTATTAATAGTCAATTATGAAAAATCAGCTCTCAGAAAATTTCTAACCAAAATGAGAACTAAAACGCTGTAGCTCTTAACAGTTAAAGAATAGAACATGATAAGAGCCGCCTCCAATTCCTGTCAGTCTTAATTAAGCTTTATACTAAAATTTCCTTGATTCTTAGTAAGTATCCTTAAGCAGTGGATCTTCGCTGTCGATTAGCGATCGCCCATTCGCGAATCTCTCGCCATTTACTCAGAGGCAATCTAGAAGCAGCACGATTGAGACGTTGCCGAGTAAAACCTTCGATACTGGTTAAGATTCGCAAAGTCTGAGGACTATCAACCATTGACAGCATCAAGGTCAAATCTGAGATCGCCTCTTCATCATCCAAAGCGTCTTGTAGTTGGTTTGTCGGAGCTAGTTCGTTAGATAAATTAGCCAGTGGTTGATGGTTATTTTGGTGGTCACAGTTGGTACTGTTATTTATATAAAACTGAGGTTCAAATGTGACCGATTTAAAGCTAGATGGCTCAAGGGTTTCAGGCGGTTTGGGCTCGGCACTTTTTGACGAAAAGTTTTGAGGATTATTGTCCGAAATCTGTGACCATTCAAGAGGCTGATGTTTCGAGTTAATTTTTTCTTGGTACTTCAACTCAATTGCCTGTAAGATTGCTAATCTTTCCTCACTGAGTAGAGATTCGTAATTGATTGAGTAGCTGCGATAGCGCTCGCCATTTTGACCTCGTTTCTGGTGTGACTTGATATCTAGGCCTAATGAGCGCAGTAAGTTATTGAAAAACTTAATGGGGTTTTTCCCTGGGTTGCCCAATAGCTGTCTATTTTTTCTACGATGGCATTTCCTGATGATTTCCTGGACTTCAGGAGTATTAGCGGTATAGGTGAATTCCGGGTTAGAGATCGCATACTGAATGAAATCATATAGACCAAGATCTCGATATGCTTTGACCTTGAGATAATCCTGTCGGAGCTTCCAAGGTGCAGTAATACGACCGCAGTTAAATATTTGGTGGTATTTCTCCTCTGCTAATTGCTGAGCCAGATCTAGATTATCCAGTAAATAGTACAATTCACATTGTTTGATTAGCTGGGGTTTGTCATATTTAACCAGCTTGATAAACTCAGGACTCCAAACAGGATCTTGATTGATATTAGGCAGACGGTTAACTAGCTGTGCCTTCATGACCTCACAGCGAGTTGACCAGTTAGCATCGAAGTTGAGATGAAGGTTTTTCTGACCGATAAAGAGATCGCTAGCATGGTAGATCTCATGAGAATTTTGTTGCTTAACTTCGGTTTTAGCTTCTTTCTCTTGTTGAGCGAGCGTCTTCCGGTTATTGAGAGATTCTAGTGTCACAGCTTCAACGGGATAACCAGAGTCAATTAATTGCTGTTTCAGGCATTCTCGATAGTTGGCCCACTCATGGTTTCTAATGGCTGTGATGGTGTCGGCGGCGGTGGTGTAGGGGTCAAGGTTATTTTGATAAATTTCCTGTAATCTGGATGTTATTTGCTCGGAGGATAAATCTTGAGCATTTTCAATGGTCAGATGTAATTCTCTCATCAGAGAGCGCGCTCTATCTGCTTGAATGGTCTCGACATTGGAAGGACGACGGTGATGCTCTTGAGAGATGATGAATTTCTGACACCAAATGTATCTAGGAACATTGAGATCCCTAATTCGGCCCACCATCTGACAGCAACTATCAATATCTAATTGACCGAAGAAGAAAGCAAAATGTTCGGAGAAGTAATTCTGATTGGGAACGTCAAGACCAGATTCAGCACTAGGACTGTAGATGAGATATTCTGGAGAATGTTCCTTAATCCACTGCTCGGGGTGTTCAAAAAATGCCTTGACTTCTTTTTTGGAGACGGTTTGAGAATCAACTCTAATTCCCTGTCTACCCTGTTCGATTAATAAATTTTCGAGAGCTTCACAGAAGATTTGAGAGTCACTACAAATGGCGGGACAATAACTATTAAGTAACTTTTCTAACCAGGGAGTTTTATCATTAGCTCTAATTTTTTCCTTAATATCGATCGTGCCTTCGAGGAGATAAGTTTGAGGTTTATCACCTTGATGTATATTTTCGATGGTGACTATTTGTTTAGTAGGACATAATTCTCTGAAGAATGTGACCAGCCAATCCTGCATAAAACCATCGAGGCAAATTAATCGCTCAGCACGGTTAACTATCTCGGTAAATAGTTCTTTAATCTGGGCAAAGTTTTTAATTGTCTTAGAAAATAAGAAATGTTTGACAACTGAAACCACCTCATCTAAGATGACGATCTTGCCGTCAAAGTTTTCTTTAACATAGTGAATCAGACTATCAACACAGTTACTAACTCTGATGGTGGGCTCTTCTAAGCTAAATTCTCGGAGTTTTTTCTCAGATTGAAGGTGGTAAAAGCCGAGGTTAACTCGTTCGCTATCTTCTGGTTGATCCTCTCCATTAGCTTTATAGTTGAACTGTAATAAGAGAGTATTTCGATAACCAAGATTGACTATTCCGTATTCGGGTAATTGCTTTAAGATTTGAATCAATTGGGTAGTTTTACCAGTTCCCAGCCCCGATTTAATAAAAGTAATAGTATTTTTTTGTGGCAAGCCAAACTCAACAAATCGTTTCTTAATTTTGATTAAAGAAGTGAATTTTTTAGAGTTTTTCCAGTTATCCCATTGCTGCTTAATCCATTGTTGTTGGTGAGCTAATTCACTAAATTCAATTGGGGTTAAATATTGAGCTTGGGCTAAAGTTGCCGAATCAATTTCGTCAAGATCTTGGTGCTGAGTTTTATTAATTTGTCCCCACCATAAAACCTTGATAGGTTTGTTAAATTGCTTCAGGAAATTGATTTGTCGTGACCAACGCTGCATGACTTGGGGGTTGAGAAGATCTCCCGCATCAGGAGTAAGCACAAATTCAGCGAAATCTGACTGAATGGCTCTAAACTGTTGGGAACTTCCAGAGATATAGCCACCAGCAGCCCCACAAACAGCTATATTAAGTTGACGACTAGCTATATAAGGTTTGAGTATTCCCTCCGATAAATAGAGGGTTTGAGAAATCTTGTCACTGGGCTTAACTAAGGTAATAGGTAATTCACTATTGGACAAGTGAGAAGAAAAGTGACTTTTAGCCCATTTATACTTGTTGCCTTTGGTGACTTCCTCTACTCGAAGTTGCCAACCGATTACCTTACCTTGCTGATTAAATATGGGGCAGGCATAACCAGTATCTCTGGTAGCAAAGCGATCTCCTTTGTAATGGATTCCTGGTAGGTTGGATGGTAAATTGAGGTTAAATCTAGTCCAAGGGTCAATTGAGAAAAATAAACCCAATTCTATATCAAGATCGCTTAATCCTCTCCTTTTTAAATCTTCACGATGGCGATCATTCAAACCAACGTGACGAGATAACTTTCTAATTGCCAGATCTCGACTCTCAGCATCAAGGGCATTATCAGCTAGGAATTGTTTTTTGTTTCTTTCTCTTTCTTCTTTTTGGACTAAATATTGTTCGTATTGTTCCCGATTAAATTCCTGGCCATCGTCAACAACATGAACCCCCCAAATAGAATTGCTTGAGGTCTTGATGAATTTGTAGCCATCAATACCTGAATCCTGCTCTATAAAGTCATGACAGAGAATTAAACTCTCTTTGTAGTTGGTACGACAATCCCCAGAAGTATCAGAACAGATAGGACATGGGTTATGGCGTTGAGTGGGGATAAATTTCACTGGGCCACCTCCTTCTTATAGGAGGATTGGCGATTGTTAGATAATTTCTGGATCTGAAGCATTTTCGGGTTCACCTGTGATTAAGGGCTGGTGAACCTTCTGTCTATCTAGGAGCAAAAATCAATCAAATTAGGTTATCGCAAAATTCCTAATTTCTGTGTACACTGAGACTAATAAGAAAATTTTTTTGGTGATCGATTTTTAGTCGATGTCTGTGAAAAGTTGGTAGCTTTTCCAGAGTTATTAGTCTAGAGGTTTATTGATTTGTAGCTCTAGCAGGCAGAAGATTCTAAATCGAATTTCTTCTTTGACTAGTATTAATAATCTTGTGGGAGGACACGCTTGAGCTGTTAGCTATAAGTTTAGCTTTGTGTGTTAGTTTTTGCACTTGTCTATTTGGGGGGGTGCATCAGTTTTCTTGAGTTTTTGTCACGAAAAGCGCTTTTTTGTAAGAATTAATTACTCGCGAGATTTGAGGGAATTCTGGGGTGTTTTGGGATGTTTTAAGACATTATTATTTCCCCAGATGTTTTTTAGCTCGTAACTAACTAGTGAAATTGAGATAATAGACTATCTAGAAAATTTGATAGCTCTTGGTGCCAAAGAAAAAATCTCGCCCAACTAGTAATCTCTGTGATCTTTTCACTGTATGATTTGTGGCTATTTATTGACCCCAGATAAAAATCAGGTTTGGGTAAGGATGAGCTAGAAGCTGCGAGATTTTTTGACCCTCTGGTTAAAGGTCCATTAGTCATGTTTTAAAAGTTATATAGAATAAGGACTTTGGCTTGTTAAAAATTAGGCTGAACTAATTTTGGACTAAATCAAGGTGGGACATCACATTAAGCGATCGCTGCCTGGCTTCGTTTATTTAAATTTATGATCTTTTTTCAAAATTTGTAATAAATTGAAAAGAACTGCTAATTTGGGCAATTTAGACCGACATTACTATAATGGGCTTTGGGGCCTGCGCGATCGCTCTTGGTCGAATGATATTTATGAGTAAAAAGAAACAAAGAAAAAAAAAAGACTTCATTCTCTCCCTCTAGAGAATGCTACCCCAATGATAATAATTGGGTTTGGCTGAACGAACTAGAGGAATTAAGTGTGGGAACTTTAAATGAATGCTTAGAGATGTCAGGATATGTTCAATTTAAGGAATTAAAACGCCGGGCCCAGGAGAAGTTAAAAGATCAAGATTCACTAGAAGCTCAAGATTTTCTTTGGAGCTTGGGATTTATTAAAATTGATCCACAAGATAAAGCTTTTAAAAAATATTTTCGACAAGCTATTAGGACAGGCTCAATTTGGGTTCAAAATGCTAGAGGTGGTAAAGTCCGAATTTATCATGACCCTGAAAGAGCCAAATTCTTTAGAGAGAATCATTATTAAATTGTAGGTAAACGAAATCGATAGCTGTTTAATCTGCTTAACAGAGATCGCTACGCAGATAAAATACCAGATGCCGTAACATTCAGTTGTGGAAAAGTAGGAGAGCCTATCACATCATCTCCAGTAAATACAGCTTTGTCATAGCTTCCCTTATCTAGTACCAGGACGGTTATCTTTTGTTCTATGGGGTCAACGATCCAGTATTCTCTGATGCCTGAATTTTGATACTCGCGTGCCTTGTCGGTGTAATCCCTTTCTATTTGTTCAGCACCAGGGCTTACTACTTCTACTGCTAATATCAGAGGTACTTCAATTACCGCCGAAGCATCTCTAGGCATTTTGCGCCATACTTCACCCTCAATAACTGAGATATCAGGAATTCTCGATGAATTCACCCCCGTTCTGACTCCGACATCACCCGTTTTGACCTTGATATCTAATTTATGCTCACGGGAGAGCGCCTTAAATAAATCAGCAATGAAATCAATAATATCTGAATGCAAAAAACTTGCAGGTGGCATTAAAACTAATTCCCCATTAACCAATTCATAGCGATTATTTGTCCCATCCTCATAATTTAGATATTCTTCAAAAGTTATTTTTTTAGTGGTGGGAGTAGTAACCATAGATTCATCCTCAACTGCTCCCAAATATTCAATTATTCGTTGTCGTACCTTGCCTTTTTCACGGTAATTCTCCACCAGGTAGCGGTACTTTCTACCTTTAACGGTTTTTGTTCTGACGAACGCCATAATAAGTAGTGCCTAACGTAGTGCTAACTATTATACAATCAAGGCAACTGCACTGAGATATTTGTTTACAACAATATAAAAAACCATGTCTGTTTTAACAATTCGCTTACCAGAAGATAAACACGAACGGCTCAAAGAATTAGCCAAAGCCAGAGGGATAAGTATTAATAAATTGATGGAAGAATTAAGCACTATTGCCTTAACAGAATTTGATGCTGAAACGAGATTTCGAGCTAGAGCCGCTCAGGGAAATCCAGAAAGAGGAATTGCTATTTTAGATGAGCTTGATAACTACTTTTCTAGCCACAGTTAGATGATAAAAACATTGCCTAAGGCGTGCGCCCATTTCCATTGATTTAATTCGAGCGGCGTGAAGCGGTAGCAAAGCGAAGCTATTGGTACGCGGAGACGCCGTAACCTAAGATAAATGATCGCGCTTCGCCAGCCAGGTTTTAAATGAACTCATTATTACAACTCTAATTCTTGGTTTTTGGCTTGATCTTTGTTAGATGTTTTCTCAACTTTGGTTGTAAGTCTAATATTTATTTGTGTGTTTTTGTTTTCTTTTTTGCAGCCAGAATTTTTTTCGTGTTTTTTCATCAATCATTAATTTCAAATTTAATCAACTTCAGATCAAAGCTATTCACAAATAAATTTTGTTGGGGGTTTTAGGGGTTCTCCCCTAACAAGCTGTGCCGTACTTTTAGAGAAAGTAGAGGTCAGAAAAAATGTACGTACAAAGGCACTGCTTGCACACAAGCGTAGCACAGAAATTTTCCCTCAATCAATCAAGTTATATGAGATGAAAAGCCGATTTAATCTTGATTGGCGTCATGGTATTTGTCGGCAATTAGATGAAAAATTTCCTTGATTTGTCCCGATTTTTGTCTAACAAACTGGCCAATCAGAAGAGTCAAAAATGATGAGGGTGACGAGAAAAATCTTCTGATAATTTATTAAGAGGTCTTTTAGATGAAAAAGCTCATGAATTGTCCTCTATTGCTCATCAGTTAGCCCCTTCATCATTCCTTAACAGTAATTTATCTTTTTTGTAATGCAGTTGATTTTTCTTAATCCAGTTTTTTTTCCAAAAATGCTGCTCAAGATTTTTGTGAAGGCCAGGGTGTAGATTTTTATTGACAATGATGTGTCACTGGAAAAGGATTGCTATTAATTCAATCAATTTACTCCTATAAATTCTGGCAACTTCCCAACGATTTGTCGTCAAAAATTCCGAGAAATCGCAGTTTTTTTTGAGGTGATGATTAGAAAAATCGAGGTGTTTACGAAAAAAAATTGTTATTCTAGTTGATAACTAGGACTAATACATACAAAAGGCGGAAATTTTTCAGTGTAATCGAGGAAATTATGAGTGAATCTCTAGAATTTGAAGAAAGTAGCGGCAATGCTTTACCAAAAAATATATTAATGTCAAGCAAATATAAACCAGCCCCAACCAGAATTATTCAGCAAAATTACGATTAAGCTAGACTTTAAGGCGAATTGTTAACTACCTTAGCCATTTTTTTCTAATTTAAGATTTTTTTTCCTTATTCTCTCAAAAATTTAGGCAGCCAAATTCAGAAAAAAGCCGAATAATTCCGATTTTTGACGAGCTCAAGTTCAGAAGTTAACCTTATTTATATAGGTAAATTGATTGATTGATTGAGGTCAATTATAGTGATTTTTAGCTAATTTTTGGGCTCAATCATGCAACTTAAGTCTCAATTAATTAAGCTGGATTAAAACTCCCACCATTAAGTTAAGTAATACTAGCTCAAATCAAAACTTTAGCCTCACCAGTTCAATCTTTTTCTGAGGAAAACCATAATTAGTCAGGCGTTGATGTTAGCGGATGTTCAACTAATAACAAATGCAGCCATAGTGGGGGCTAAGCTAGCTCACCCCACGTAGGACATGAATTCGCTGTCGCTAGAATTAATGCCCGTGGGGGGCTAGCGGGGGAAAGCTTTCCCCTCGACCCCTTCTGGCAGTAATCATAAGAATTTTACTAGAGAGTTAGTTCGACCAATAAATTATTGAGGGGAAAAATTATCTTGTATGTCTAAGAAAGCTAAGAAAACTAATCAAGAATTAGTTAGAGTTTAGCGCTAGTGGTGGTGCTTCCATCCATTGGTTAATTAAAATTTTTTTCTAAGCTATCAGTGGGGGGACATCACAGGCTGTACCACATGACACTTAGTATCTATATTTAACTGTGAGGTTTCATAGTGAAAGTCATGGGTACATCCTTTGTTATGTCTTTGACAAAAGTTTCTGCTTCATAATGCGGTTCTGTCGCAAAAAGTTGAAAAAGACAGAATAACCCCTGACTGCCTGACACATTTTAGTAAAGCCTAATCAAGTAGGACATTTCAACACAAATCATCCAGCATTCCTGTTACTTCACCCTGTAGATTCTGACTGTTATCTTCATTTACAAAAATAAACTACTACTCTGGTCAGGTCTGACATGAAGATATTTAGAGGTGATGGCGACACTGCTATGTCCCAATGTTTCCTGAACCAGAGAAATCGGCGCACCTTTTTCTAATGAGTTAGTGGCGTGGCAATGTCTCAGGGTATGGGATGAGACTGGTTTATCAATCCCTACTTCCGCAGCGATCGCTTTAATCAACTGAGTAACAGACTCTCGTCTCAGCTTAGATTTAGTCCGAACCGAAATAAATATATAGTCATTGCGCTTGCTGTTACGGGGTTTAAATTGCTTCAATTCAGTAACTAGGAATAATGGCAATCTCACAATCCTGGTTTTAGAGCCCTTACCGAATACATTGAGGTATTCCCCATTGAGATCCTTCCAGGTCAGATTAATTAATTCACTGACTCGTAAGCCACCATAGTAAAAGAGATTGAGGATTAACCTATTGCGCTCGCTAGTATCGGCATTGAGTAGAGCGTTGAGTTCATCTTTATCGAGAAGACGTTCACTGAGATTATCTTTAGCCACAGGAGGTTTCACAGAAGCACCTACATTAAAATTTATTAACCCGTACTTACTGGCAAAGGAGAGTAGGGACTTGGCAGCACTAATATAAGTACGTCTGGAGGAAGCTGAGAGCTCTTCTCGTTCCAAGAGATCGCAGAAGAGTTGAATATCTTCCAAAGTAAGCCAAGCTAAGGGTTTATTATCTGTGGCGATCGCTAGCCTGGTAATGGTTCTCTGGTAGAGTTCTTTGGTATGGGGGGATTTGCCGTGTAACCACAGCTGTTGAATCTTCTCGTTAGTAGGAGTTTCCCCAGTAATTCTTTGACTGGGAAGCGGCTGTAATTTAGACGTAGAGTACATTTGACGGTTACTCACATTAGCTTTGTTATGTGCGATAAATTGAGGGCAGTTGAAATATTACATCGAGCTTGCCATCCAAAAGAATTTGACCCGAGATCTTTTCATCTAAGGTTTCGATTTTCCCCGATAACTTTTCATCTAAGGTTTCGAGCTTTCCTGATAACTTCTCTTCCTTACCCAAGAACTTCTCTTCTAGGGTTTCGATTTTCCCTGATAACTTTTCATCTAAGGTTTCGAGCTTTCCTGATAACTTCTCTTCCTTACCCAAGAACTTCTCTTCTAAGGTTTCGATTTTTCCATTTAGTTCAGTTTGACCCACCTCTAATTTAGTCAAACGTTCATCAATCTTGTCTAGGCGATCTCCAAGTTGATCGAAGCGATTATCTAACCTGTCAAATCTTTGATCGAGTCTGGTTAAGACATCTGCTATGTCAGTTTGAATGACTGGATTATTCATTTTCAATAATTGTTATAGTTAATCTTATTTACGATTTTACGACTAATCGTATTTACAGCTAATTACTTTCTAAGAGTGGACTTGCAGAAGAGCCAAGGCGTGGGGCGTTTACCCCTTCAACTAGCAACTGTTGACTCGTGTGAATCTGAAGCTTCAATGCTTTCAACATCTTTGATTTCTATCTATAGCATATTTAAGCAATCTATATTGGTTGAAGTAAATGGTTAAAGGTTGAGATTCTTGAGCGAATTAAAGTAAAATTACGATTAACCGTAAAACTGTAAATCAGATTAATTGTAAAACTGTAAAATCGTAAAACTGTAAATCAGATTAATCGTAAAATTGTAAAATCGTAAATCAGATTAATCGTATTTACAGATAATTATTTTCTAAAAGCGATCGCAACATATCAGCCATTGGCGTACCTTGTTCTACTGCCTTCATCTTGATCGCTCGATGTAATTCCTCTGAGACATCGATGGTTAATCGCTTCATTTTAGGTTTCGTTTCGGTAGGTGTAGAAGTATCGGCAGTATGGGGTGCTTTCTTTTGAGCTTTTGTTTCTCCAACATTAGGGGATTGTTCATCCAGTTCGCGATCTGCTTTCGCCGGCGCTTTGCGATCGCTAACCCACTTATCTAAATCACCCGATTGTTTATTTTGGGGCTTGGGTTTAAATCCTACTTTCTTAGCTGCCATAGCTCAATAACTCCTTAACTAATGCTTTGATTTCCTTTGAGGCCGAGGATTTACGATCGAGCTCCATTACTGTTTGACCACTAGCTGCTGATTCGGCAAAAGCGACCCTCTGACAGATTCCTGCCTTGGCCACAGGTATGGAATACTCGGCAAGTGCTTCCACTACATCTCTACCGATAGCCGTATTTACGATTTTACGATTAATTACAAATACAGATTTAAGAGATTCTTTAAATACGGAAGCTTCTTTAATCAGATTAATTACTTCTGTAGCTGCCCAAACA
>JAAUYH010032797.1_pt1 | contig 15970 bp, 10 predicted proteins | sample 7278061 | NCBI WGS metagenome assembly JAAUYH01 (sample SAMN14350203, study PRJNA611818) | marine sediment metagenome | isolation source: surface marine sediment (0.6m) | place: French Polynesia: Moorea | collected 2018-08
ATTCCTAATCACGCCAAATCATTTTCCGAAAAGCTTGTTCGAGTATTCAAGCATTTTGAGATGTATCTGAGAACATAAGAAAGATTTACTGCCAGAGAAACAAATTTCTTAACTGGTGCAAGTCAGACGGCAAACGCTCAACTTACGAGAAGGTAGATTTTCGTTCCAATGATTCAAAATGTAACAATTGTGCTGGAAAAGACAGGCTTGGCTCGTCAACTTAAATAATTGCTGCCAATCGAAGAACTAGTACGTGCGATATATTACGTCCATGTTTTTATTGTCCAAGATTATTCAAATTCTTCATCAACCTATGCCCTGCGCTTACGAGTTCTCGCAGGTTCGTGATTCTGCATAGTGTACTCTGTATCGATGGAGAAGCCTCATTTTTGACTTTCAGTAAATTTGCCTTGTTGATCCTCCGCTGGTATCACTCAGGATGTTTATTATATACCATTCGATGTTCTACTTTCCAGAGAGATTTCTCTACTTAAGAATCAATATATGGGATAAAATAGTATGCAGTGGATGACAAACTGGGTATTTTTTCGTCCTCGCCAGCTTCCAATTTCAAAGAATCTCACCCCAACATTACTCACAATGTATCGAATTTGAATTAGAGCCCTCGATATTAAGGGAAAATTCGTCAAGTAATTATTCTCTGAATGTTTTCTGCTAGATTTGTTTTCGTTGAATTCAGTGAACATGATTCACATTATTATGTAATTGCAATCATGTTCTTGCCAGAATGTATACTTGATATTTAGAAATCCTAACTTCTTTTCTAGACTTCAAACTTACAGACATCGCAAGAACATAAAGACAGGAACTATCAACTCATAGGGACTATTGAACCCTGACTTCACTAAGTTAATGAGATATAGTATGCAAGGCTACGGAAAACTCTTTTCTGTAATCGATTTCTAATAACAAGTATAGTAGGGAATTCACAGGATTTTTTGTATTTTCAAAGGATATCGGGCCACCCATCTCGTAATAGAAGGTATTAATTTAAGTTATTAACTAATTTGCTCGAACTAATTAGTAAGCATTGTAAATATCATTATTAACATATTCGTAATTAGATTTTATGTACGAGAAAGGCTTTTTCGTCCTATAAAAGATAATCCTTTGATCCCTAAGAAAATTAATCCTTGCGCTAGCTGCTAACGCCACTTGAAGCTAGAATTACTTTTAGCAGACTTGGATAGCTGCGAGAATATCAACATCTACCAAACTCAATTCCACTTAATTTTCCCAATTTTATCATTAATATGGAAGCACATCAGCAGATTATAGTAAGTAATATGATTTTTAAAGCCTTGCCACTCAATGGAGAAAAATTCAAAAAAATCACTTTAGCAGTTATATGCTCCCTACATCCGAAGCCGTTAATACAATTATATCCTTTTCTAGCCAATTTGAGTTTATGACTTAACTAAAATATGATTCTGCCGAAGTATTGATTTTTCATCATTTTTTAATCGTATAACTCTATCTAGCTGAACCGTCTTATTGTCTAATTTACAGGGCGTTCCAAAAAACCCCCCGACCGATTATGAAATTAACATTTATTTGGATTCTTTAGTTCTCTCGTTGAAGATTGTAGTTGAGAAAGATAGAGTATTCAACAAGCTATCTATTAGGTGTAGGAAATAGTTGAAGTTTTTTTTAGTTGTCATAAAACGACCCATGGATAAAATATCTTGTTCGTAAAAATTTGAAGCAAATCTAGATTTATACTTATAACAGCTTCCATTTAAGAACGCAAAGGCAATTTGAAGAGCTATTCTATACAAAATCCTTTTCATCTCATTAATAAATTAACCACTTCTTTAATTTCGTACAGTACATCTGAGTTTTGGGCTTATTTGCGTGTCTTTATGGCGAGGACATTCTCACTTTTTGTAATATAGACGATTTTTGTCTTCTTGAGTGAGTTAGAGGGTTTCCTTCCTATTCTTTATAAGCAAACTCTAGGCTCTTGTTGCTTCAAGTCATTTGAGACTCAGTACAAACACAAAATGCCCTCTCTTCATCTGCATCGCCACTTTTTACAACTTTTGACTTACTCGAATGGTGTGCTAGTGAAAATTCTGAATTAATCAATTTGATTATTTTAATATCGGTCTCACCTATCTTTCTAACTAGTATCCAATTCTCATGAGCTATAGATCATAAATCAAATAGTAATGCAGGTTTTCCTATCAACAAAATACAGTGCAAATTTTCAAAACAAAACATTATTCGTTAATTCTCTATAACATGATAACCAAATAACGATTTACATTAATTATTAACCATTAAACGCACTTATTCTTTTTTTATGTTCCAAAATAGAGCAGCTCCCAATCATCTCTCAGAAAGAAACTATAACCTATTGAAAACGGTGGTTATTTTTTGAAACCCCTGTGCTTTTCATCTTATTCTGTATTTCTTTTGTATTGCAAGTATGATTCTTTGATCCTTTAGTATAACTATACAACTTCAGTGTTCCAATACATTTCTGGAATTCAATATTAATAGCTTCCATGATAGCGTAATGTAGATATAGGACGGTCATTAGCAACAAATTCTAAAACGGGGAAATCACATGTGTCTCGTAACTTTGACTGTCTGTTTCCAAGCGTATTCTATATTTAAACATGGAATATTCAAAACTTCAGTCCTATATAGATACAAAAGAAGTAATTTCAATACGGGTATAAAAAAGCTGCAAATTTCAGCTTCCAACTTAATTCAGTTCTTCATTGAGCGGTATCAACAGCTGATATAGCCTGTGTGTTTATTCATTAGCGATTGGGAACATTTATCAGAACAAAGAATATCACGCCAACTTCATTTATGAAATATCGCCTCAAATTGCTTATTCACACTCAATTTACGTGTTCTGTTGCCTTTCTTACGAATCTGCAACTTCTTATACTTTTGATAGCTATGTTTTTCATTTCGATTACTGCCTATCTGCTGTAACATTAGATCATGTCAAAAATTGTCGCGCATATATTATAATTGTCTACATCCCGATATGCAGAGATAGATTTCATTCAAGAATCTTTGACCTTATTTCCTAGTGATTTACCAGGACATGGTCTGACACCTTGGGTAAAAGGCTTTGAGATCATCTGAAATACTGGTATTATGGAATTGAGTCTACAAGTGATACCTGACGATAGTTGAGGTACATTGAGAATTACTGGATTAAATAAAGCACCGAAAAAGGTGGAATTCGAACATGACGTCTAATCGAAAAATCAAGAGCCACTGTTACTTCCCGTTCATAATTCGACTAATAAAATTATAGAGGTATTTCTACATTTAAAATCTCAATATCACTCTTATGTTACGCTTATTAAAATGTGGGTTGAGTTTGTTTGATAACACGAAATTTCATAGAACTATCTAATCAGCATAGTTGTATACTAAGAAAATAAGATTTATCATGTAAGTATTTTTAGTTGTGTTGAGGGTAGACCAGGGTTAATTCTATTCAGCAGCACTGATTGTGTAAATCAAAGTTTTGTCATTTTTTTGAGCTTAGTAAACTCACAAACAAAAACGTATTACTTTGGCTATTGCTTTTGAATTCAGGGTTTCCCCGGGCAATCTTTTCCTCCTATGAAAAAATTAAAATCTGCTGCAATCCAAACTATAAATTATACCGAAACAGAGAACTTTACCAAGTATCTTTATCTTGACACCAAACCCCGTTGTGTAGTGGAATATGTAATGTGTTTCAGCCTTTTCACTCTGCCCATTCTGTGTGCGCCATGGACAAGAAGCGAGGTAGACGACTGCTGCGGTACGGTTATAACAAAGAAAACTCTGCAACGTTGCATTAAAGTTTATAACTCAATATTCACCGCCATAGCTACTACTACAGATGGCGTCACACAAACCGACTATCTCAAACAACGTGCAGACAATATTTGGTTTGATCTGGGTGCCTACTTTTTGGCGTTCTTCCCGTGGGCGATCATGCATAACATCGATTCCATTTCCGAGAAGTGGCGGACCTGTCGCCGCACACGCAAGCTCGCACACATCCATCTCGTGTCGTCGATATTCCCCAGCATATACGCCGCGGTGTACGCGGAAGCACAGCGTCGGGATGAAAACAACATGGAACTCGTCAGTGTTGTTTCCAGTAACTTCGAAAATGGCCAATTCCTTTCTACCCCAGTCATATGTAGGATAGATTTCTCTGCGGCTTTCATCTGCATAATATAGTGAATTCTCGATATCTTCACTGAGCAGACGCTTGCAACACTCGCCAATTCGTCGCTTCGTCGCACAATGCCACCATCTCCATTCGGTATGGAATTATTGGAATATCGTAATAACTGGATTCATGTATTCTCCAAGTCAGAGTATCATTCGGTGCGCTCCTGTTCATCTGGATCAGTACGAGATTGAATGCTTCTTGAAGAGTAGTATCCCCAGTAGGAAAATGGTTCTAGCCCAAATAGCACATTCCATCCATTGCAGTACGCGACGCATACCGCCCATTTTCACTATGGGAATACCTTCATCCACGCTTGCGCAATGATCCACAGCCCATTATCGCACGCATGAGGTGGAACGCGTTTAACACCAGCGACGCTAGTGCCACACCCAATTCCTGGTGTCTGTATTCCGACTCTGCGCTTCCGCGTACACTGCGACGTACATGATGCGGAATATCAACGATGCGGGGTGTATGTATGCGAGTTTGTGGGTGCGGCGGCACGTTCGCCACTTCTCCGAAATGATGTTGATATTATGCACTATTACCCATGAGAAGAACGCAAAAAAGTAAGCGTCCACACCAAACCAAATAATGCCCGCATATAGTTTGAGCTAGTCGGTTTGTGTGGCGGCGCCCATGCTACCTACAACCGTGAGTACGGAGGTTGGCGGCGGTGATAGCAGGCCATTGAGCGATCCACGCGAGTCGATTAGCAGAGAAGAGGTTCGTGGTGGTAAGATGGGTGGTGGAATGGGTCCGCCGCTGAGTTGGTTGTGGTAAATTAAATGAGGAGCAGGTTTTAAAAAAAACAGACACGTGGCAACACGAATTGATTCTGCATTACTGTACTAGTAACGTGTACCCTTCGAAATGCGTTGCAACACAATACAGAATTACACATCTATTTTTTCTTTCGTTTTTCACGTTGTCCTCCTGTACTGTAATCCTCACTTGTGTTGAGCGGATTTCATCAATCATAGTGCACGTGCTACGATATGTAGTAACCGATTGAATTGAACAGGGGTAGAGTTAGTGCGTGAACGAAAGCTGAAGTGAAATGAATGGAGAGCAGTCGAAGTTAATATCGCTTAGAAAGAGATGAAGTAAAACAATATAATTTGTTAGTATGGATTGTAACTTTTTGTCGCTGGATAGAGAAGTTCTCTTTCGTGGTTCTCATTCCCTCAAGAAGTTTTTGTTTGAAGGTTTTGCTACACAGTTAAGTACTTCAGTGAAGGGCAAACTGGCTTCTGTCGAGTAATCGGTTGTGCCTGCTTGGATCGACCATAGTAAGAAATTGTTTCGGCTGGATTTAAGCCTTTGTACAGCCCGTACTGTCCTATCTTCTGTGGTTTCGTTCGACAAGTTGGGATTCACACGAAAGCCAATGGAAACACTGCAGGAATGTTACAATACTACAGATAAATTCTTAATCTATTACAACTGTAGTAACGTGGTTTCGTTGCACCGTATAGGTATGCGTTAGCTGGGCACAGAATGTGCAATACTTCCAACCAAGTCAATTCCAACCTCACAATTCGTGTCGATAGCCTCTCATGTCCAGAAGTTCACTCGATTCTTCTGCGTTTTTTCGGTGGACATCTTCGTCTCTCCTTTTGAAAGACGAACGAATAACGCACACGCTCGTTGTTCAGCTGCAGACAAATGGCATTCAATAAGCCCTGGTCGGGGGGAACGCTGCAAGACGCTTGCAGTTCAAAGCTCTGCAACCGTTTGCACTGCTTGATCACCTGAAACAAGTTCCATATTTTATGATTCGTCTCAGATTCCTTTCTGCGAGACTCTTCGTCGTCAATTTGCACGACTTCAAGAAACGGGTTGTTCTCTACCAGTCGAAAGAACGCGGGATACGAAATCGACAGGAACGAAAGCCGTAACAATCTGAACTCCCTTAGTTGGCATGTGTGTTTCGCGATATAGTCAAGGGAAAAATTCCAATGGATTCCACTCACGGTGAGACGCTCAAGACGCGGCATAGGTCTCGAAAACATTCTCTTAATGCATTCATCTCTTATTGTGTGGGTGGTGCCGGGTATTAAATCTTGTTTGCGATAGATCTTGAGTGTTGTTATGTTTGAACATGATTTCATCGCTTTCCCCAACACACGCCAGCATTTGTCCCCACTTTTCACTCGTAAAAATAATGAATCGATCCGTTGACCCAACGCCGATAGTCGATCGAATTGGTGCCGTTTCTCAATAACTTCTGCGTGTAAGTTTACGCACCTGGCTGCAATCTGACGGCAATGTTCAACGCCTAATGAATGCAGCAAAGCGCGTTGTAATTGACCACCATAGGATAGGAAGAGCGAAGCAAAAAGTTCTTCGGAAACCATCGATCCACGAAGCGGATTGTCCAGCATGATGACCTTCAACTCACGGCAATGGTCGCGTAGGGCGATAATGGTATCGTTCCAATTCCCGTATCGGAGGAATTCAATATGAACCTCTTCCAATGTCGCGCGAACAGCGTAAAAGAACGGCACAAGATGACCCGCGCTATCACCTCGATAGGTGAAGGATTTGATACGATGTTTCTCAAAAGTGGCGACATGATCCAACGCGTTTTCTCCCACTATCCCAGCTGGCTCCAGGTCGTATTTTCGAGCCAGCCGTAGGTCAAGTGTTACCACCATCCCATGAAATTCAATTATGAAATCTTCCACGGTGCGATTGGAAAAGTCTTCGCCATCTTCCCCGCGCAGACATAAGGCGGTTACGTTCGGACATGCACGACGGATTGCATGCGCATAGGGGCCGATAGGCTGAAGTAACGAAGCAGAGTGCAGTTCCACGCGAGTAATGTGCGGACCGCAAATACGAATCAGACGTTTCATTTGTTTCCAATCCCGGCCGCGCCCGCACTCAATAATTCCACGCGCGATATCGAAATTGAGACGGCGCGTATCATTCAGATGCAGCGTCTTGAACAGGCTGGGCGAAACGCGTCGAAACGGCGAAACTTGGTCGAATAGAAGAGAGACATAATTGATTCGACTGCGCGCAAGTTTGGCAACTCTCGCTAATACATCGTCCGGCAACGTATCGAAGTAATTGGGCGAGGTTTCACTGTCGAGCAGCGAAGGAGCACCCTCGATAAGAAAGTCCAGGTCGAACTTCAAGTCACCCATAGTAGCCGACTCGGACATCGTCGACAACGCTGTGTTTGGAGACTGCAATCGACTGGGACGGAAGTCACCCACCGACGATGCTTCGGAAACCAAATTCTAATTGGACCATTGATGATGCACACTCAATCGAGTGGCAGGCCAATTACATTTCGTGTAGCCTTTCTACTGTGCCTCAATCTGTCCAGTACACCCGATATCACGTATCTCAGGTACAGTGGCGCGGACCGAGTGTGTCACCGAATAATTGCGATGGCCGCCGCTGTGAACGTTCTACTCGCGCAGAAAACCGACTTCGAGAACGTCCCGCACGACAACCTACGCAAGATACTGAACGAAATCGACAGGAAGAAGCTGGAGAACGGGTTGCTGTTCGAAGTCAATTCGCCGTTCCACCACGTGACGCCAACCTTGTTCACCACGCTCCGTTTGCACCACTTTCGTAAGCTCGAGTTGGACATCGCATCGAAGACCGTCACCCTCGGGCGGCATGACGAAGAGGATCTCATTACTCGTTTTCTACAACTCTGTGGACCGGCCATCACAACGATTTCGCTTCATTCCTCAGGAGAATTGCAATTACACGGATACGACACGGACAGGTATGCGAAAACCGTGAAAGATGCGTGCCAGAATGTGCGTCGTGTTCTGTTGACTGGTAATGATTATTCCACTTTTCCGCGCAAAACAGTCGACTCGTTCATTCGCGAGTTTGCCGGAGAGGTGGAGCAACTTGAAGTGCGCACCCAGAAGCACGTCAAGCAAAGATATTGGGGAAGCGTAGGTGGGAACATGGTGCAGCATGTGGCTGGAAATAGCACCGCACTGAAATGTTTCAAGTACACTGGCGTTAGTCTGAAAGATCATGAGGCGTTTTGGGAAATCGTTGGCGCCACATTGGAGGAGCTACATCTTTGCTATAACAATTCTGCGCCATGGAGAGAGACGCTGCTTGATGTCGAGCAGTACTGTCGGAAACTGCACACCGTTATGCTGGATAATCCGCTATACGACTCCAATGTAGACGAGGAGACATTTACGGATGTGCTGGTTTCGTACGGTGATCAGCTGCTGCGTGCAAATCTCCACTCCTTAGATACCCCCTCCTGCCGCAGAATCGTCGCTTCCTGCCCGAATCTGCGCGCAACATTTATCGAAAAACGACACCAGTTTGAGCGCGTCAAAGTACTTGGCAATTGTATCGAGTCACTTCGACTGCGAACGCGTGGGAATGCGGACTGGGAGCCTCTTAGGGAGGCGCTCAAGGTATGTGGTCGATTGAATTTCCTCAAAATTTACCGCAAGGACAGGCGCAGCTTTCCGCAACCTCTGAATATCGAGTGTATCCAGTCGGCGTTTAGCACGGAGCTGTCCCATCTCCAGAAACTTCATCTTTTCCCGCTGCGCGATTCCGAGACACTTTCTTGCGTCGCTAGAGGTACTGGTAACCTTGTGTCTGTGACAATCGAGGCGATATCAGCTATTAGCGTATTTGACATTGAGAAACTTGCAGACTCCAATCCGCGTCTCGAACACATACACATCCGGGAAGGCGTGAATCGCTACGATGGCGATAGCACGGGGATGTACGTCGCGTCGGTTATCGAATCCCTGTTCTCGAGATGTCCCCGTCTCAGTACCCTCAATATTCATTGTACGCAGAGTGCCACTCCAGATGCAGGACTCATGCGTGCGCTGCGCCTTCGCCTCTGTCAGCGTGGGATAAAGGAAGACATCCAGTTTAAGGAACACATGCCAAAGTCTCGGAACCGTCGAACGATGATTTTCCCCTTTTAATGTGACAGCTGCTGTGCAACGCTGGGTCTGGAACAAACGCGGTCCAAATCGATCGGGCAATGAATCAATAGCCAAAGGGCCATTGATTCATTGCCCGATCGATTTCGAGCGTGATCGTCGTGGAACAAGCGTCAGTAGAAGAATTGTAAATGTTTTGTGTAAAGAATGTCGCTTTACTTGCAAGTGCGAATTAGCGCGTAGTGGACGGACGGAAGTTTTAAGCGAGGTGCGCTTGCTGCTGCTTCTGTTTGATACTGTATTCGCGGTCAAACAGGATGCTTTTACTGTACAGTACTTGTCCATCTGCTTTTCTAATGCGAGAAGACGTAGGCTGAAATGCTCTGAAGACGTGTAGTTTACAAGAAGTTCGAATAGGCTACTGCGTGTGCAAGGCGTCACCTTATGCTATTGATACTCGCGTACAATCAAACGGACATCACGCAAGGCACACTGGTACGACTTGCGATTGCGCAACTTCGTGTGCCACAGACGACTCGTCTGAATGCCATATTTCCAGGGAAACACGTTGTTCTTTGCTCGGCGAATCCAAGCTACATTGTGAGTGCCATAGAACAACACGCAGGTGTCGTCGGTATCGCGCCTATACGCGAGAGAGTTTTCGTATCTCTCATCGCCCGCCATATCCGAGCCAACGATTCGCGCAGGCCAATAAGGATGTTTGCCGAGCTTGACCCAGACAATCCCAAGTTCGTTACACACCCGACTGGTGGAACGCCGCACCGTGCTTCGCTTCTCAGGGCATTTCCCAGAACCTAGCGGGGTCAGCTGTACTTCTGTGATTTCAGGCTTCTTCTTCACACACACTTGCGTGAGAACGCCGTGATCCGTTTCCGACGCCATGCTAGACGGTGTCAATTGTTTGGCAGTCCTTGCACATGTGCTCGGGACGTGCGAAACCATGACTTCCGGTGGCGCCGGTTTCGACTGGCAGATATAGAAACAAGGGTGCCCCACGTTTAGGTCACGTGCCAGCAAAGCAACCATGCACCGCAGGAGTGCGTCTCAGCTGTAGGTAGCCCTGCTAGGAAATAGGTGTAGCCACTCTTCCCCAAACACCGAACTTGCCTATCGGGCAACATGCACTACACCAGTCCCTAGAACAGCTGCATAGATATGATGTCCTGCTGTGTGTTAACGTGTACTCGGGCTACGCCCTACAACAAAGGTGCCAGTTCGGCAAAGCTTCTACCACTCTTGCTTCTAAACGTTTCTCTCAAGTGATGGCAATGTACGAATACCCGCCTCGATTTCTACCTCGTACTATTGGTACAGTACAGTGTAGTACCCAGTACTGTACGAGGCATCCTTCAGATACCGGATACTCGGAAGCATCAGGCAAGACAAAATCTACAGTAGCCTTGAATATTCCGGGAAACTGCGACCTCACTGTAAGTGTGAGGAAGAAGGTTCAGACCTCGTCTTTATTGGGTTAATGATATTCTGGATGCGAAAGCACAATTGAAACCCTCTCACACTTAGGGTTGTTGTCAAATTATTGGTATGGGAGGACATTATGCTCTTCCCTGTTAATGCACCGATGGTATGACATCCTGAATTCAATGTTTCCGGAGACCGGTTTGTTCTTTCTTCTATCATTTGGTCTAATCCGGTTGTTTCAAGAAAACTGTAGCGAGCAGTCTAATTATCAAGTTCAAAGTACAATATTTCATCAGAGTTCACAAGTCGCAAGAACTTCGCGAAGAGTCATTTCCTATGAATCTGCCTTCGTACCCAATCCTGCGCAGGAGGTTGAGGTGCCGATGCGGATAGAGCTCAACGGGCGCACTAAATAGAGTGCAAATGGCTAATTGAAGATCAGTGGGCTGAAATGTGCGAGAGAGTCTCAAGAGTTACATTCTGGGGTCAAACGGCACCCAACCAATTACAATCCCACCTCAAACATGTTTTGCATTGCTCCACTCCAGTACTTGAGCATAGGTGTTTGTCCCACGCAATAGCAGGCACGAAACTATTACCGACCGTGATTCCGGCATGCCTACCCGTCATGGCGCCTTCGTCTTTTCAGCATCGACCCCGGCGGTGCTCGCCGCACACCACTCCTCCTTCCTGCAGCCGCGCGGGATGAGGCGCCCGCTAGTGGCGTGGCTTCGGCGTCGACTCGTCGCGCCTGCGATTACTGCGAGGCCGAAACGCGCCACACCCACCGCGTGCGCGCCAAGCCCATCGGCGGAGAAGCGGCTCGAGGTGCCCGATGTGAAGCGCCTCGCGCAACTGTTCTGGCGCCTCGCACTCCCGTATTGGAAACGCAACAAAGACGCGCGCCGAGATCTGGCTGGTGTGTTGGTGTTAACGCTGTTGCAATCCGGCATAGCCGTGGCGTTCTCTTTCATCTCGAAAGACTTCTGGAATGCGCTGAACACGAAAGACTCCCAGCTGTTCCTGCATCAAGCCGGCTTGTTCTTCGGCGCGCTGTGCGTGTTCACGCCCATCGTCGTGTACTACCAATATTTCCGCGACCGATGCGCGCTCAAGTGGCGGGACTGGCTCACGCAGACCATACTGCAGCAGTATGTCACCAACCGCAACTTCTACAACCTCGACCAGAACGCCGACATTCGTGTGGACAATCCCGACCAGCGAATCGCACAGGACTTAAGCTCGTTCACGTACGAGTCGCTAGCCTTCGTGCTCACCGTACTCGTGTCGTGTATTGACCTCGTTGCGTTCTCCTCGATTCTGTTCTCCATATACCCGCCGCTATTCGGCGTGCTAGTCGCGTACGCCGCGACAGGCACCGCGCTCACAAGCTCGGTGGGTAAGAAACTCGTCGGCCTTAACTACGTGCAGTTGGTGCGCGAGGCCGACTTCCGCTACAGCCTGATTCGGTTCCGCGACAACGCGGAAAGCGTGGCGTTCTTCGCCGGCGAGAAGCGCGAGCAAACGGAGATTACACGACGACTCAGCGACGTTGTGGACAACCTGACGAGGGTGATTGGGCTGCAAAGGAATCTCGGGTTCCTTCAAACCGGGTATCGGTACCTGGTTCAAGTCTTACCCGCGCTGGTCGTTGCTCCTCTGTACTTCAATGGCCTGGTGCAGCTGGGCACCGTGACCCAGTCGTTCGGTGCGTTTTCTCACGTTCTCAACGACCTCTCACTCGTTGTCAACCGCTTCGACCAGCTCAGCCAGTTCGGGGCTGGCATCGAACGATTGGGTGAATTTGTGGAAGCGCTCGAGAAGAATTTGGAGGAACAAGACCGAACGTTCGGATCTTTGCCCACCGCTAAGGCGTCTTCAGATACTGCCGGAGGTAACGGTGTTCCGCATACGGCTGTTGAGGATGCAAAGATTGCTTCGAACAGTGTCACAGCATCGAATGGAGTTGCAGCTTCGAACGGCGCCGCATCTTCAAATGGCGTGGCGTCAACGAATGGAGCCGTAAAGTCCACACCAGCTACCGAGCAAGTCATCGAGCTACGTGAGACGTCGTCGAACGAGTTGATCGTGCGAAATTTGTCGTTGTATACCCCATCAGGTGGCGTACCACGACGGCTTATCGACAATCTTTCGTTCACTCTTGAGCCTGGACAACGATTACTGGTAGCGGGACCGAGTGGTGTTGGTAAGAGCTCATTACTACGGGCGATATCGGGGCTATGGACGAACGGAACAGGCATTATCGAGCGACCGAGTACGGACAAAGTATTTTTCCTACCACAACGGCCGTACTGTACACTAGGTACGCTACGTGCGAACATGTTGTACCCACGCGACGACGACGCGAACGCGCCGAGCGATGACGTGTTGCTGAGCGTGCTGAAAGAGGTGAATCTGCAGGAACTGCCTGGGCGTATGGGCGGGTTCAATGCGATTCGCGATTGGGGCGACACCCTCTCGTTGGGTGAGCAGCAGAGGTTGCAATTCGCTCGGCTGCTGCTGGCGAAACCGCGAATGGCGGTCATCGACGAAGGAAGCGCGGCGCTTTCGATCGATGCGGAACGACGAATGTACAACTTGCTGGAAAGCATGGGCATCACCGTCGTCAGCATCGGACACCGACCGAGTCTACTCAAGTATCACGACGTACTGCTCAGATTATCGGGGGATGATGCGCCTTGGGAATTGGAGCGCATCGAGCAGAAAATGCGAGATAGAGTAGTCGCACAGGTCCTGTGAGCGAGGTGTACGAAGTGGTGTACGCTCGCACCCAGTAAAGTTTTGAAACATTACTGAGTGCTTCATTTATTGGGATCTGGGGTGTAGATGAGAGGACAACGGTTAGGGTAAAGTTGATCCGATCCACCCCCAAACTGCTCATTGGTTGTCCAAAATATCGAAGCAACACAGCTGTTCGTCTGAATGAATTATTAAAATTGGGACGCCGTTAATGTCAATATCTCGTTTCCCACCACTGACATCGGATCGTAGACCCAAAGAACATGACGCCAGCACTTGGCTTCGTTTCGGCGGCTCCCATCCCTTCTCGGCGCCCCAATGTGCGGGTTCCTCGAAGAACTACTCAGTGCGTCCTGGAAGAGCGACGAACCGAAACATCGGTGAATACCGCAGCACCGAAGTATCGGCGATTGGCGAAAGAAGACGATCGCTCGCAACTGTCGAAGCTTCCGTACCATGTGAGCATTCCGTACATCGGGGAAACGGTCGAGGGCGCGCTCGGGCTGTCCAGTCCGGTGTCGTTGTCGAAGCGATACAACAAGTTCTACCGCTCCAACTTCGTGTGTATGGCGCGGAGGTGATGTATGTCGAAACTTTCGCGCGACAACGACAATTTTGGAACACAGGGCATCTTACCGCAGTTCAACCAGATGTTTGGCAATGACGTAATGGTTCATCTGGAGCCACCGAAACACAAGGCCGTTCGGAACTCGGTCGCGCCCGCATTCTCACCTGCAGTTATGGAGCATTATTTCCGCGAGATTTCATCCGGGACCATCAACCTACTCGGGAAACTCGAGGGGGCTGTGAAGGAAAAGAAGACACCCATCGCATCAATCATCGAGCGGCATCACCTCGATATTGTTATCAATATCACGAGCGGCATTCGCGACCCGCAATTCGTTGAGCGCATGGGATTTGGATTCGTGAACATGTTGGAACGGTTCTTCTCTCCTTTCGTAGTGTTCAGTCGAAAGCAAGCCGAGGCTGGACGTCAGGAGATGCTGGACAGTATCGCTGGAGTCATTCGCAAAACACTTGTAGAACGCGCAGACCTCATCAACGAGTTACGTGAGTCGGGCGAGGATATTGCGTTCTGGGCGACAAAGGACATCAAGAACGGTGAAATCGACATGTTCGTTATTGCGCTCGCTCAATCGGACCTGAAAACGAGGCCAAATCAACTACACGACCCTGCTGTTATTCTGGATCTTTGCAACTTAATCTTGTTTCTCTGGGCTGCGGGATTTGGAACGTCGAGTGCAAAATCAGCTCGGGTGTGTTTGAAATGGGGCGTGACAGATCGATCTACAACACACCTCGCGAAGAACAGGACGAAATCGTACGACGCGCCGGTGGGGTGCGTGAGGTGACGTACCAACAAATGGAAAAGAGATGCCCCTTCTCGATAGTTTCTTCCTCGAGATTGTTCGCATGTATCCAGCGGGCGCTGGAGTGATGCGCAGACCGAAAACAGATATAGAAGTCGGCGGTCATTTCGTCAAGGCGAATACAACAATGTTCCTAGACTTCTGGGCTGCAAGCTGCGACCCGACCGTGTACCCGAATCCCGATACCGTTGTCGTTGACCGGTATGTGAAGAAACCAGGGCAGCAGGTACCAAAGATGATTGGGTTCGGGGTCGCGGGCTCTCCTCACTTTTGTCTTGGTGCTGTGCTTGCCAAGGTTTTCTTCAAAGCGTCGATTGCAACTATGTTGCGTGAGTATGACTTTGAAATAGACCCAAAGCAGAGTGACAAGTACGGCGTTTTCCCTGACTTGTTTCCAAAGTCTGGATGTATAGTTCAAAAGTTCGAGAAAAGGGTTTTTAGCTCGTAAAAAGGAGGGCTCAAAATTTTTCCCGCTGTTTGACGTTGTCGTTGCGAATATAGTAGGAGAGTGTATGTATTCAGTATTCCCAAAACAACTTCTGTCGACATCCACAGCGAGTCCAACTGTGGAATAGAAGTTTGAAGAAAAGGCTGTTGAAAAGCTGACCTAGCCGTTGTTCTCGTCCTGAATATGTATGTACCCCGAATTCTCGAGAACGAGCATGGAAAATCAGACGATCGTCCAGAACCTTTGTTGTGTCCGGTTGCGACAGTATTAAGTATGGCAATTGAGTTGGGCTTCCTTCCGCCAGCTCCCGTAAGTATCCAACGCGCACATGTCCGAGCGTCACAAACAACTTCTGTACGCTGCGTTCTGGATGAAAAACAAACTAAAACCCCGGTGAATATAGCAGCGCCGAGATACCGACGCTTATCCGACAATGAAGACCGGTCACACCTGATTGAGCCTGCAACCCATCGAAGCATTCCGTACATTGGTGAGACACTGGAGGGAATTCTCAACTTATCCACCTCAATCTCAAGGTCTGATCGATACAACAAAGTGTATCGCTCGAGCTTTAGTGTCTATGGCTCGGACATTGTGTATATTGGGGACTTTCAGAGCATTCTGGAGATGACGCGCGACAATGATAATTTCGGAACTCAAGGGGTAGTACCCGCGTTCAATGATGTCTTTGACAATAATATCATGCTCCATTTGGAGCCACCCAGACACAAGTACGTCCGCGATATGGTTGCGCCTGCATTCTCAGCCGGAGCTATGGAGCATTATTTTCAAGAAATCA
>JAAUYH010197229.1_pt1 | contig 15970 bp, 18 predicted proteins | sample 7278061 | NCBI WGS metagenome assembly JAAUYH01 (sample SAMN14350203, study PRJNA611818) | marine sediment metagenome | isolation source: surface marine sediment (0.6m) | place: French Polynesia: Moorea | collected 2018-08
TGAATCATCATCTGGTTTAAGTTCGAGCGCTTTATCGTAGGAGGCAACCGCTTCTTCGTATCTACCTAAATTACCCAAAGCAACACCACGGTTATTCCAAGCTGAATCATAATCTGGTTTAAGTGCGAGCGCTTTATCGTAGGAAGCCACCGCTTCTTCGTATCTGCCTAATTTCCCTAAAGCAATACCACGACCATACCAAGCTAAGCTATCATCTTCTTCATAGTTCAACCAAAGATCTACATAAGTAATTGCAGCTTCATATCTTTCACACTTCATGGACAATAGAAATTGTTTATAAGCTACATTAGCTTGCTCATTATCACTTAAGTCTAATTCTTTAGTTAATGCCTGTAGTTCTAATAAGTCATGAATAGATTGTTTGCTATTTGCCTGAAAAATACTATTAAAGTCTACATCAGTTAAATTATCTTTTCTGGGAACAAACTTAAATAAACCAGAACGCCAGTCGAAAAAATCAGGAGCCCGTTTAATAAAATAATCTATACCAAAAGAAGGTAAAAGAAAGACAAAAGAAATATCAAAATCTTCGCGAAAACGGTCTCTTTGTAAGTTCAAATAGCCTAAAAATCTGGGTATACCTCGCCAACTTTGAGAGTAGCGTTCTTTACTAGTAAGATAAATATCTCGATTATCGCTATTACCAAAAGTCTTATCTTCGTATTGATAAAGAGAATGTTCTAAACCAGAAATAAATAATATATCTATACTTTCTTTGTTTGGTAACTCAATAATAATATTGTAGAGACTATCAATAGATTCGGTTAACCTTAATACTTCAATTTTTTTTTGACTAATATCTTGTTTTATTTCAGTGATAATATTTTCGCCTATTGCTGGAGAACATTGCACAAAAAACAAACCAAAGCCATCATTTCTTTGCAGAGAACGACGTAAAAACTGATATTCTTCTAATGCTTCTGAATTTAGCTCTTGTTTCCAATTAGTTATTCGTTGCTTCACTACTTTCTTGCTGCTGACTTTGCTGATAAATTTGCCTAAACTTAGAAATATCTTTAATTAAAGGGTGGACATCACACCAAGAGTTTAGTTCACTTTGTTCATCGAGATAAACATATTCTAGAATACAACGATTAAATAATAAATTACGATAATCGTCACTGTTTTCTAACTTTTTAGACTTAGCTACTTTTGCTAGGATAGACCATTGCGATTCTTCAATGGTACGACGATAAACGTCTCTTAATTTAGTAATGGAACGTCGTGCAGCCTTGGCTGTTATAGGTAAATCATCAATATTATTAATAGACTCTTGAATCAACTGCATTAATTGTCTGACATGACCACCACTCATGGCACACAATCTTTCTAAAATAGTTTTGTCTTCAAAAATATCTGTTTCTAAATTAAGGTTTGGATTAATTATTTTGATTCTTTTACTAATAATTTCTTTCAGTTTATCTAATCCTGGTTGATAAGGACTACCATCAGGTTGCTGAACCATAATCATCGGCAAAATGGTAGTATCTCCATAATTATCATACAAATCATTTGCCCGACTAGAATAAAGCAAAGAAATCGGTACAGTATAGACTACATGACAATCTAAACCTTTTAATTGTTGACTTCGATCGATAAAAATTCGATCGTGATTAGTACGCCCATCTTCTTGGATGGTAGGAGTGATACGGTCTAAACTATCAGCAATAATCACTAGTTTAATTTTACCTAACGGTAATTTATTTTGTGCCGTATCAATAAATTCGTTTAATGCTTTAAGTAACGTAATAGTATGAGGATTAACTAACTCTCGAATCTTGGCTCTTTGACTAGGTACAGCCCTTAGATTAGCAGTGATTTTGGCAAAAGTAGTTACAGCAGCCTCTACACTAACATTTTCAACTTTTGGAGGAGTTAATGCTAATTCTTTTAAATCTTCCCAGCGGTCTTCTAACCAATGGAGAATAGGATCGGGGTTATTGTCTTTTAATTTTTTTAGTAGATGTCTGGTACAGGCTAACAAGATATCAGTATATTGTGTATCTTCCGAATCAATATCTTCTTCATCCGCACTAAAATAGACTACAAAACAATTATGAGCTTATAAATACTGTTTTAATCTTAGTAATTCCGTCGATTTACCCGCACCACGATGACCTGCATACAATCGACAGGTAGGAAATTTAGCTCGTACAATATTCTTACCCAAATCCTGCTTAATATTGCTATCTCCCCGTACTTCTCCACACTCTACATAAGCGGGATCGCCTGGTTTCAGAGGGTCAAAAGGAGCGAAAGCATTGTAAATTTCGTCTATTAACATAGGGTCTGGGTTCATAATGAAAGATAATTCAAGATGGCAATTATTATATTAGACCTAGCTTAAAAACAGAATTTATGCTGCGTATCCTTAGTGGTTTTGGTTTAATTACAGGAGCAACTTATCCCTTGCGGGCATTGGCAACTTTTAGACGTAATCCTAGACTGTGGAAATATATAGCCATACCGATTTTAGTTAATTTAGTTGTGGCGATCGCACTTTATAGCGGACTATTATTTTTTGGATTCAATATAGTTGAAAATCTAACTCTAGATGTCTCTCGTTGGCTAGATAATGTTATTGCTAATCTTCCTGCTTGGCTGAGTTTTTTGGCTTATTCAACTGTAGTTTTAGCTTAGTTTTTGCGCTTAAGATAGAAAGGTTTATGCTTTGGCAGCACCCTACAACAAACCATCTTTTACTGGAATTTTCGCTTTTTGAAACACTGCTTCAACTGTAAACTCTAACCCCTCAAACAACGAATCTGTAATTATCCCATCACCCATATAAGTCTTCGGTGCTGCATCTGGATAAAAAACCGTGATGCTTCTGGCTTTGCTATCTACTACCCAAACCCGCAATACTCCAGCATCTAAATAATCTCGTGCCTTACCCGTCATTTGCCCAAAGGTTTGCCCAGGTGAAATAATTTCAATCGCTAAATCTGGCGGAACTGGACAAGCTTCATTTTCATTCCAGTCTTTTGATAAACGTTCATAAGAGATGTAAAGTAAATCTGGTGTAGGTACCCAATCACGTCCGTTACGAGTTAGTATAATTGACCATTCTGGGCATACTTCTCCTTTATCTTCACACCATTCGTAAATTAAAAAAAGAAGGGCGCGAGTAAGTGTCGAATGAAATTTTTTGGGTGACATTTTGGGAATTGCTTGTCCGTCAACGAGTTCGTAGGTAATATCCCCCTCCCCAGTGGGAAGATTTAAAAACTCTTGCAAGGTCAATTGATGGTTAACTTGGAGTATCATGACATGAATTAGCTGGTGGCTAACTTAATTTTAATTAGACATCATAAAAACAGAATTTATGCTGCGTATTCTTAGTGGTTTCGGTTTAATTACAGGAGCGACTTATCCTTTTAGAGCATTAGCAACTTTTGGTCGTAACCCTAGACTGTGGCAATATATAGCTATACCGATTTTAGTTAATTCAGTTGTCGCGATCGCTCTTTACAGCGGACTGTTATTATTTGGGTTCAATCTAGTGGAAGATTTAACCCTAGATATCTCTCGTTGGCTAGATAATGTTATTGCTAATCTTCCTGCTTGGCTGAGTTTTCTAGAATATACAACGGTAGGGTTATCTTTTATTTTGCGCTTGCTACTAATTGTAGTGCTGTTAATTGCTACAGGCTTTTTACTGACTCAATTTGGTGTATTATTAGGCGCGCCTTGGTATGGACAATTATCAGAACAATTAGAAAAAGTCTGTACGGGTAAAGTAGAAATTATTGAGGTAAGTATTTTTAGAGATATTGGACGAGCAATTTTATTTGAACTCAAAAAATTAGTTTTAATAACTACAGTAGGAATTCCCTTATTTTTGCTCAATTTTGTGGTGGGAATAGGGACTTTAGGTTCGACTATCGGCTCTCTTGCTCTTGCCACTACGATAACTTGTCTCGATTTTTTGGATGCCCCTCTAGAAAGAAGAAGGCTACCTTTTCGTCAAAAATTAAAAATAGTATTCCGTAGTTTACCTGCTAGTGCTAGCTTTGGTATTGTTTGTTTGGGTTTAATTAGTATCCCTTTACTAAATCTATTTACTATTCCTCTTTGTGTCGCTTCAGGAACTCTCTTTTTTTGCGATCGCATTTTACCTAAATATTCAGGGAAAAGATAATTAATTATTTGGTAAAACTCCAGTACGGACGTTCCATGGAACGTCGCTACGAATTCCGAACTAATTAAGACTTTTTCTTCTTCTGTCGGCGTTTATACATTGAACCTAGCCAATCGCTAAGAGAATGACTCATTGCACCTAACTCTAAACCACAAAAAAGAGCGATCGCTTCTTGAGGATATTTTTGTTTAATTAAACTAAAACTATTGAGAGTAAAAATTTGCCAATTCCAGTCAAAGCCGAAAATCAATTGCGCGATCGCTACCAACAAAATCGCTAAAATAGACAAAATACCTGATAAATAAAATAATCTAATTACTGTGCCAATAATTAACCCATGGGAAAAAAAACTCCGATGGCGGAACAGCTTTTGATAAGGCAGCCAAAAATAGCGCAATACTCCCCAACGTTTGAACTGAATTGAATAAATATCTAAATCTGGACCAAACATCAACCCGCTAAAGAGAAAAGCACCAGCAACAACTAGAGTTAATTCACCATCCCTAGTTAAAATAAGAGTCCCGCCAACAATCCAAGGGAGAATCCAAAGAGTAATGCGATCGTGAGTCTTACCTGAAGGCATAAACTGAAATACGGTGAGTTCGGAGTTCGGAGTTCAGAGTTATGATTTTTTCAACAAATTTTAACTAAAATGTTCTTGAATGAACCAGAAAGTGTATTCATGGAAAGTATCAATAAAAATACAGGACTGTTCAACCGTCGCTTTGCTAGCAATTTTGTTCCTTTACCTCCTTTCCAAGTACCAAAAGTGGGTACAACTGCACCAGATTTTAGTTTGCCTCAAGTAGGTAGTAATGAGAAAGTGCAGCTTTCAGATTATAGAGGTAAACAACCTATAGTATTGGCATTTACGAGAATTTTTACAGAAAAGCTATTTTGTCCTTTTTGCTATCCTCATATCCAAGATTTGAGAGAACGTTATCCAGAAATTCGCGATCGAGGTGCAGAATTACTGATGATTTCTAGCACCGATCCAGTACAGAGTCAACAGGTAGTTGAAGACCTCAATTTACCCTATCCTTTCCTGTACGATCCAGACTGCCAAACCTTCCGTCGTTATGGGGCAGGGCAAGCTCTCGGCGCACCTCTACCCGCTCAGTTTATTATCGATCGCGAGGGTAAAATTACTTTTCGCCATTTGTTCTCTTTTACCGATAGCAATGCGGAGACAGATACTATCTTGGCAGAGTTGGATAAGTTGGAGGGTAATTAGTTGTTAGTTGTTAGTCATTAGTTGTTAGGGTACATACATATGTTTTTTTCTAAGGATTGATAAGGAGGAGAAATTTGAGCGATCGAGCCTATACATCCCAGGTAAAGAATAATATTGAGACTCTTAGGGCTGAACTTCCACACTTGTTTGAAACCGATCTTTCTTACGATATCTATACCAAAGACATCTATTTTCAAGACCCTATTAGTATTTTTAAAAGTAAATTCAACTACCGTATTATTTTTTGGACATTAAGACTGGAACTTGTTGAGGTGGCGATGTTCGAGGTTTCCTCGAACATTTCAGCCCACCGTTCCCGTGCTTGAGTCGCCCGCGCTTACGCGTACGGAGTTCGGAGTTATCAAATTCTCAACGAGAGAATCAGTATTCTAAGCTCTCGGTGTGTATAGCAAAATCTCTGGTCAAACTAAATAAGTAGTTTCTTCACAAGTTCCTCAACATCATAATCTACAACAGATTCAGAAGCTTCAATAAGTTACTTGCAAGATGCGAAGAGATAAAAGTTAAACGAGGAATTGAGATTTATGGTAACAATAGCAGATCGCCCAAGAGAACTTCTGCCAGATAATTTAATCATAGGTTACGGCAATAGCTTGCGGAGTGATGATAGTATTGGCGTGCGGGTAGCTGAGATTGTTGCGAGTTGGCATTTACCAAAAGTGCGATCGCTTCCTCGACCTCAATTAACTCCAGAACTAGCTGCGGATTTAGCCCGAGCAGATTTGGTTATTTTTGTTGACGCTTGCCAAGCTACCGAGACAAAAATTATCGAGTTACAGGCTTTAAAACCACTAAATTCAACTGAAATTCGGAGTCATTTCAGCGATCCTAGAGCCATACTCAGTCTTACTCAGGCTCTTTATGGAAAATGTCCTCAAGCTTGGTGGGTAATAGTGCCAGGAGTAAATTTCCAATTAGGCGATCGCCTTTCATCTGTTGGGGAAAAAAATCTTTCTCGGGCATTAAGTCAGATTAAAAACTTATTGGTAGAGCGAGATATATGCACGAAGTCAGTATGATGCAAAATACTCTAGATATAGCGATCGCCCAAGCGCGACAAAATGGAGCAACTAAAATCGATCGCCTGGCAGAGCAAAATCGCAATTATTTCCAATCAAAAGAATTATTGGTTATTAACCTGCTTTCTTCTCCTGGTTCGGGAAAAACAGCCTTAATTGAGAGAATACTACAAGAATATGGTAATTCTTTGGGGATTGGTGTAATTGTGGGCGATCTGGCTACCGAAAATGATGCTCGACGACTGCAAAGTAAAGGCGCACCGACAATTCAGATTACCACTGGTAATGCCTGTCATAATGAATTGAATAAATCAAGAGTAAGTTATCGTATTTTTGACGCTAACTTACTAATTAAAGGGAGCCAATTCTCATTAATTATCTAATTATCAGTATGACAATACATCAAGGTCAAGTAATTTCCATTCGCGGTAGTGTAGTTGATGTTTTATTTCCTCATTCATTGCCAGCAGTTCATAGTTTATTAACAGCAGGAGAAAATAAACGGGTAGCCCTGGAGGTAATGATCCATCTTAGTTCAGAATTAGTCAGAACGATCGCTCTAACTCCAACTCAAGGATTAGCTAGAGGTTCGAGTGTCAATAATACCGGTCATCCGCTTCAAGTTCCTGTAGGGAATGCTTTACTGGGGCGGATGTTCAATGTTTTTGGCGAGACAATCGACGGTAGAGAACAATTACCAGCAAGTAAATGGCGATCGCTACACGCACCATCTATCCCTTTAAGCGATCGCGCTACGACTACGGATATTTTTCTCACGGGAATTAAAGCGATCGATGTCCTCGCACCATTAGAAAAAGGGGGAAAAGCAGGATTATTTGGCGGTGCGGGGGTAGGTAAAACGGTTTTAATTACCGAATTGATTCACAACGTTGTCAGTCGCTACGAAGGAGTTAGTATCTTCTGCGGTATTGGCGAGCGATCGCGAGAAGGAGAAGAACTCTATCGGGAGATGAAAGAAGCAGGAGTGTTAAATAACACTGTCATGGTATTCGGACAGATGAACGAATCACCTGGGGTACGCTTTCGTGTCGGACACGCAGCCTTAACTATGGCAGAATATTTCCGTGACGATTTACACAAAGATGTGTTGCTAACAATTGATAATATTTTTCGTTTTATTCAAGCAGGTTCGGAAGTTTCTGGCTTGATGGGACAATTGCCTTCTAGAGTCGGCTATCAGCCTACTTTAGCTACCGAATTAGCGGAACTAGAAGAACGAATTTGTAATACGGCATCGGGTTCGATAACTTCTATTCAAGCTGTTTATGTTCCTGCCGATGACTTTACCGATCCTGCTGCGGTACATACTTTTGCTCATCTTTCCGCATCTATTGTTTTATCTCGTAAGCGTGTGAGTGAAGGATTATATCCCGCGATCGATCCTTTGCAGTCAGATTCTAAAATGTTAACACCCCAAGTAGTCGGCGATCGTCACTATCAAATTGCCCAAGCAGTACGTCAAACCCTGGCTAACTATGAAGAATTAAAAGACATTATTGCCATGTTAGGGCTAGAAGAATTAGCCCAAAGCGAACGACAAATCGTATATCGCGCCCGCAGATTGGAGAGATTTCTGACTCAACCCTTTTTTACCACCGAACAGTTTACGGGATTAGAAGGAAAAATGGTTAAGTTAGAGGATGCTTTAGATGGATGCGATCGTATTTTGCATGATGAGTTTTCCGATCGTTCCGAACAGTCTCTCTATATGATTGGTAATGTAGGTGAGGTTAAATAAAGGACTTCTCTTGCGCCACAAACCAGATATTGTCCACTTTAGCGGTCATGGCAGTTCAACCAGCGAAATTATTTTAGAAGATGACTATGGCAACAGCCATCCCGTTTCAGTAAGAGCATTGAGCCAACTGTTTTCTATACTCAAAGATAATATTTGCTGCGTCGTCCTCAATGCCTGTTACTCAGAAAAACAAGCCCAAGCAATTGCCCAACACATTGAGAGTATCGTGGGAATGTCCAAAGGAATTACAGATCGAGCAGCTATAAGCTTTGCCACCGCATTTTATCAGGCATTAGGGTATGGTCGCGATGTCAAAACTGCCTTTGATTTGGGCTGCGTGCAAATCGATATGAAAAACTTAGACGAGCAAGATACGCCAAAATTGCTCACTCTAAGCTAGCATCATTAGTGCGATCGCCTAATAAAGACCGAGAATAATATTTCCACAAAACTTAATAAAATCCAGTATTTTCTCTTGCTTGTGTAAATTTTCACTGAGTTTTCGCTTTACTGCCATTCCCCTTAATTGAAAATAATAGTTAAGAGTAAGTTAAGAAAAGCACTAAAGCTCGATCGCTTTATCCATGACCGATCAAATTCACTTCATCCTCAACGATCGCACTGTCTGCACTTCTCAACCGACTGGTGTTACTGTACTAGACTATTTGCGCTTATCAGAAAAACTGACGGGAACTAAAGAAGGTTGTAAAGAAGGGGGATGTGGTGCTTGTACCGTACTGCTAGGAGAATTACAAGGCGAAAAACTAGTTTATAAAACTTTCCTTTCCTGTTTGCTACCTCTGGGGGAATTATCAGGAAAACATCTCGTTACCATCGAAGGATTAAATCGAGAACAGCTTTCTCCGATCCAGCAAGCATTGGTAGATTACGGCGCAACCCAATGCGGTTTTTGTACTCCTGGCATTGTTATGTCTCTGACGGGATATCTTTTAGCTAGTGAAAAAGACATAGATCGAGCAGAGGTTAAAACTGCTCTCAATAACAATCTCTGTCGCTGTACGGGCTATGGTGCGATTAAACGTGCTGGTAGTAAGTTAGTGCAATCTCTTGGTAATGGAGAAGTTCATAACCTAGAAACTTGGATCGATCGAGGCATTGTGCCTGAATATTTTCGCTATATTCCCGATCGCTTGCAACAGTTACCCCAGTCAATTCTAGAATCAGAAAATGACAAAGTATCCCCTAAATTCGTCATTGCTGGAGGAACGGATCTTTACGTGCAGCAAGGGGATATCCTGGCAGAGTCTACGGTAAGGTTGTTAAATCGATCTCCTCAAATGAAAGGCATTAGCACTGACGGCGATCGCCTTCACATAGGCGCACTGACAACTTTTGCCGAATTTGCTAACCATTCGGCTATGATCGAGCTGATTCCTTATATTCAAACTTACATCCAGAGAATTGCATCCCATACAATTCGCCAGCGTGCCACTGTGGGCGGGAATATTATTACTGCTTCTCCCATCGGAGATATCAGTGTTATGCTGTTGGCTTTAAATGCCGATCTGGTTTTACAAGCAGGAGATGATATTCGTAATGTCCCTCTGAGGGAATTTTTCCAAGGTTATAAGAAAACAGCGAAGAAATCGGGCGAAATTTTGACAGAGATTATTATTGCAATCCCTCCTTCCGCCACAAAATTCAATTCTGAAAAAGTCTCCAAACGTCAGTATCTAGATTGTGCTGCGGTTAATAGTGCGCTCAGCGTAGCTGCGCCTTCGGCGAACGCCATTCGTTGTGAAGGGGATACCATTCGCGAAATCTCAATTTCTATGGGAGGAGTCGCCCCTATTCCTCTATTTCTCAAACAAACCAGTAATTACTTGATTGGTAAACGAGTAAATCAAGAAGCGATCGCAGGGGCTTTGCCGCTCCTCCAAGGGGAAATCTCGCCGATCGCTGATATTCACGGTTCGGCTAGTTACAAGCGACTTCTTGCCCGTCAACTCTTAATTGCCCATTTCACCAAACTGTTTCCAGAATTTATCTGCCTACAAGACTTCTATGCAACAAATTGACCCGATCTCTCTCTTGCTTCATCTAAACGATTTAACCTTCCGACTAAGAAGTCCCGCGTTCTGCCACCAAGGATGTAGTGGCGAACGTCGGGATGAGAGGTCAGGCTGGCACTGGGAATAAACAGTTGGATTGATGTCGATCAAATCTTTATATATCAATAGTTTTGGGTGTTGTACAATACTAATGTATCTGAAATCTAGCTATAAATTGCTGTAAGTTGATACAATTAGCACCTAGAAAACTTGGAAATGGGTTCAGCAGAGTAGTTCTGCTGGTAAAATTCCAAACGTAATTAGGAGTATTAGTATTCTCGAATACGTTAGTACCGATGGTCTATCGGGGAAAGAAATTGACTGTCAAATAGTCGATCTATCGGGGATTATTGAGCTAATCAATAATCTAGATAAGAGGCTTGGGGCAGTAAGGTTCATCTCGCGAGGGATGAAGCCCGCACTCTATCTGATAGGATGAGTGTCGGGAGAAGTCACTCGTTCTATTCCCTCAGCCAACTAAACAGTTCACCTACAGTGAGGCTGAAAGCTTCAGCAAAAGGGGGGACGGGGAGGCGAGCGCTAACTTCTTCAAACATGGCGAGGGTGCGATCGGCAAAATAAACAAAGATCAGTTCTTCTTCTGGGTCGATCGACCAGCCCATCTGAGTACCGTGGGCGAGGCAGTGGAGGATGTTACGGACGACTTTGGTTTGATTTTGATTGGGGGAGAGGATTTCAATCGTCCAGTCAGGAGCCAATGTAAAGGTGTTGGTAACTTTGCCGTTCTCGTCGCGGGGGATACGCTCCCAGATAAAGACAGTGACATCGGGGATAATCGATCTGCCCCCAAAGGTGCAACGCAGTTCAGAATAGGCACGGGCAATATGTTGAGGTTTAAGAAGGGTGTTGATGGCTGCGACAAGATCGCTTTGAACCGTGCTGTGTTTTCCTTGGGGCATGGGTTTCTGAATAATTTGACCATCGATGAACTCGCTAGCAGGTTTGGTTTCTGGCAATTTGAGAAATTCATCGAGGGTTAGAAGTTGGCTGGGAATTTGAACCATAACCGTTGGGGGTAGATGGGTTGGGAATATTTCTGATTGTAACTTTTACAAAAAGTTAAGAGCATTGTCAATAATTTTTAAAAGTGAGATATTTATATGAAACGAATTGACGCTATCTATCACGTTAAGGGAGAAGCAGAATATGTTGACGATCTGCCCCTTCCCGCAGAAATACTCTATGCAGCCGTCTTTGCCTCACCTGTGGCTCATGGCAAAATTATATCTTTAGACATCAAAGATGCCCTAGCACTAGAGGGAATTGTGACAGTCTTTACCACAGAAGACATTCCAGAAAGCAGCCAATGGGGAACGATTATTGCGGATTGTCCGTTGTTGGCAAAAGATGAGGTGCAGTATATCGGACAACCCATTGCTGTAGTTGTGGGTCATACAAGAGCGATCGCCCAAAAAGCCACAAAATTGATTCGTCTAGAAGTCGAGGAACTTCCCATTATTGTCGATCCGCGAGATGCTTTCAGCCGAGGGCAAATTATTGGCACGCCCAGAACCTTCGTTTTAGGAGATGTAGACAGTGCCTGGGAAGAATGCGACTTAATTGTGGAGGGAAATTGTAAAATTGGCGGACAAGAACATTTATATTTAGAAACTCAACGATCGCGGGTCATTCCCCTAGAAGGAAACAACCTGCGGATTTATTCAGCCACCCAAAATCCTACTCTCACCCAGAAAACCATTGCCCAGATGTTAGGTTTGCCCTGTCATGCAGTGGAAGTAGATGTTAAACGCTTAGGAGGTGGATTTGGCGGGAAAGAAGAGCAAGCAACTCACTGGGCTGCCCTGGCAGCTTTAGCAGCTTGGCATCTCCGAAAACCAGTGGAATTAGTCTTATCTCGTTCGGAAGATCTTACAATGACGGGAAAACGCCATCCCTACTCCTCCGATTTTAAGATTGGGGTGACTAATGAAGGTAAGATTATCGCCTATGAAGTCAAGCACTACCAAAATGCGGGTGCTTATGCCGATCTCTCAACGGCGGTTCTAGAAAGAACCTTATTTCACAGCACCAATGCTTACTTTATCCCCAATACCCGTATTTTTGGAGTTTCCTGTCGCACTAACCTGCCTCCAAATACGGCGATGAGAGGTTTTGGGGGACCCCAGGCAATGTTTGTGATCGAAAGTGCGATCGCTAAAGTAGCCGAGACTTTAGGTATTCCTCGCGAGGAAATTCAACAGAAAAACCTCCTGCGACCGGGAAATAGGTTTCCCTATGGACAAGAAATACAAACTGACAGCCTGCGTCGCACTTGGTTAGAAGCAGAACAGACTTACAACTTGACAGCTATCCGCGATCGCATTAACCATTACAATGCCAGTCATTTTGAAACTAAGAAAGGTTATGCTGTGATGCCCATCTGTTTTGGCATTTCTTTTACTGCCACCTTCCTAAATCAAGCCAGTGCCTTGGTTCATGTCTATCCCGATGGCAGCGTGAGTGTAACTACAGGTGGAGTGGAGATGGGGCAAGGTTTAAGTACCAAAATTGCAGCGATCGCAGCTAAAGCTTTTGGTATCAGGTTACAGCGCATCAAGATTGAGAGTACCAATACCACCCGCATCGCCAATATGTCTGCTAGTGCTGCTAGTGTGACAACTGACTTGAACGGCAATGCAACCATAAGAGCGATCGTCCAAATTTTAGATCGCCTCATAGCTTTGGCAGCAAAAGAATTAGGGGTAAAGGATGGGGAAAATATAGCGATCGCCAAGGAAAAAATTGTTTATGCAGGAAAAGAAACCGATTTAACCTGGGAACATTTAGCAAAAGCAGCTAATCTTGCCCGTATTAATCTTTCTGCCCATGCTTTCTATGCCACACCTGGACTGGGATTCGATCGCGATCGGGAGAAAGGACATCCCTTTGCTTATCATGTCTGCGGTACGGCAATTGTAGAAATTACCCTCGATTGTTTGCGGGGAACTTATGAGATAGATGCAGTAAAAATTGTCCACGATTTAGGGCGATCGGTCAACGAATTGGTCGATCGAGGTCAGGTAGAAGGGGGACTAGCGCAAGGTTTAGGTTGGATGACTATTGAAGATTTACAGTTCAATGAAAAGGGAGAATTAAAATCTAATAATCTGGCAAATTACAAAATTCCCGATATCTATTTCATGCCCGATATAATTGACATTAAGTTTTTAGAAAATGACGGTAATTCTCCTGCACCCTATGGCTCGAAAGCTGTGGGCGAACCTCCATTTATGTATGGGATTGGGGTATTTTTTGCGATCCGTCAGGCGATGAAAGCTTTTAAGCCTGAGATGGAGTTTGCCTTTACATCTCCCCTTACACCTGAGAGGGTTTTGTGTGAGTTGTATACAGATCAACTCAAAGAAATAGCTTAGTCTATTGTTAGCTCTCACCGAAGGAGAAGTTGCTGCGCTCAAAGCCAATAAAGCATGGAAGTCGGCATCAAGAGTCACAACTACACGCTCATCATCTCTTGCTCTCTGAATGATATCTGTATCATCTGCTGCCGACAAACCAATCTCAGCAACGTGAACGGTATCAATACCAACCTCGCTTCGCAAAGTTGTCGCAGAGCGTGGCAACCCCTGGTCAAGCAGCAGTTTCATCGCTTTGAGACAGTTCTACAATGCGATCGTCCAAGTAGGAAGAGGCAAAAATAAGGGCTTGCTGGATATCTTCCTCTTCCAGTTCTGGAAACTCTTGAAACAGTTCTTGGCGATCGGGGTAAGTTGCCAGCAATTCAAGCACGCGACGAACTGGAAGGCGCAGATCGCGAATGCAGGGCTGCCCATTCATACGATTGGGATTACTGGTGATACGGTCTAACTTCATGTAAGTAACCCTAGCTCATTCGACAGTTAAAAAGCAGTCTAAATAGGTGTTGTTGGGTTTCGCTTCAGATACAATAATAGCTTACAGACAGGCTCTATTCGTCTTGAGTTAGTAGAAGGAATCCCGATTTTTCGCGCTTCAGATAGGGTACAGAATCGCATTGAAAATTTGTTGAGTAAACAAAAAGAATCTACCCTGAATTACGAAGAAGAAAAAGAATTAGATAATTATGAAGAATTAGACGATTATCTCAGCTTAGTCAATCGCACTGTCCGCAATCTTTACTTAACTTAAGTTCTTTCTATCTTACAGTGAAAGAACTGCTTAAGCATTGCTCAAACCTAACCTAGTTTATAGATTTGTCTTCCAATCGCTATATCAATGAAGCCACTCGAAACCAAGTACGCCAACGTGCTAACTATCTATGTGAGTATTGCCACGCCTCAGAAAAATGGCAGTATGTTAAGTTCACAGTAGATCATGTCATTCCTCTAGATCGAGGTGGTTCAAATTCCCAGTCTACAAATTCAGCTACCAGAAGATAAAATCAAAGACTTTAGCGCTCACCGAAGGTGCAGCTTTGCTGACCGCTGGAAGATTAGTGAATTAGCATTATTTGGCTCGGTTCTCAGGGATGACTTTCGTCCTGACAGCGATATTGACCTTCTGGTTACTTTCAGCCCCGATGCTGATTGGAGTTTATTTGACCATGTTCAAATGCAGCAAGAATTAGCTAATATTTTAAAGCGTAAAGTAGATCTAGTAAGTAAAAGAGCGATCGAGCGCAGCCACAATTGGATTCGTCGTCGAGCAATCTTAGAAACGGCAAAAATTATCTATGTCAAGTAATAGAGATATTGCAACACTTTTAGATATCTGTAAGGCTGCTAAACAAGTTCTGAAGTTTAAAGGAAAATTGGATAAAACTACTTTTCTCCAAGATGATAAGACTCAATCGGCGATTTTGTATCAACTCCCGCTCATTGGCGAAGCAGTGAAACGACTTTCTCAAGAACTACGCCAGCAACATCCAGAAATTCCTTGGTCTTTAATGGCAGGGATGCGAGATAATTTGATTCATGAATACGATGACGTAGATTTAGAGGAAGTTTGGAAAACATCAGATAAAGATATTCCCGATTTACTTGCTTTGTTAGAACCATTGCTTCCCAAAGAAGACAAATGAGCTTAATAAAAAACAATTTTTGGGCAAACTTATTGCAAAAGCTCTCCGAAGATCGGAAAGTATTTCTCGCCCTCGTCGCTCACCATACTCAAGGCTCTCCAGGAACGACAGGTGCAAAACTCTGGGTTGCTGAAACTGGCGAAATTTACGGCACTATCGGCGGTGGCATTATGGAATACAAGCTGATCGATCGCGCCAAGGAAATTCTCCAACGAGAAGACTTCAAGCCAGAAATTCAGACTCTATATCATCGTACTTCTGGTTCTGGTGAAAAGTCGGGCATGATTTGTTCTGGAAGCCAAACTAATCTCTATTATTTATGTCGTCCCTCAAGAGATAGAGAAATAATCGAACAAGTAATTTCTCTAATAGAAAGAGACATTTCTGGTTCTCTGTCGATCGATTCATCGGGAATGTCTGTGGCAGAAAAAGCAGTCAATTTAGCCCAACCAGAAATTCAGCTAATCCAAGAGTCAGGAAGGTGGAAATACGAAGAGCAATTACTCAATCGGCAGAGAATTGCCATTATCGGCGGTGGACATTGTTCCTTGGCACTATCGAGAGTCATGTCTCAATTGAATTACAATGTGCTGGTATTTGATACTAGGCGTGAGGTATCAACTTTAACTCAGAATAACTATGCACGGTCTGTCAAAATTGTGGAA
>JAAUYH010035926.1_pt1 | contig 15965 bp, 14 predicted proteins | sample 7278061 | NCBI WGS metagenome assembly JAAUYH01 (sample SAMN14350203, study PRJNA611818) | marine sediment metagenome | isolation source: surface marine sediment (0.6m) | place: French Polynesia: Moorea | collected 2018-08
TCAACTTGCCATTCTTTTGAGGAATATACTGATTTACCTGTTCTACTTCGCCCTGTGAACGGTTCTCCCGTTCTCCCTGGTGAGGCGTAACTCTCACGACTACTATTAGAAGTAAGTTCTCAAAAAGCCAGGGGGTGGTCAATCAAGTCAGGACCTAGTTCCCCTCGATAACTTTTATCCGCTAAAATCTTCTGAATCCGTTCATACTGTTCTAGAACCCACAGGAGAACGTACGGTGCAGCTTTGACATCGGCTTGATTAGCTGCACCCACATGACATTTGAGCAACTTACCCAGCACATCTACTGCTGCATGACGCTTGCGTCATGCACACCTTTTTGTTGCCATCAATGCCAATGGCCTCCCCCCTTTTTGCCCCAGTTTCACAGACTGGCTATCGCTCCTCACTTGTTCTGGGGTTCGCTTCATTTGGCTCAATGGTGTAGACAGCAGCGACTGTGGCCATGCGCTTTGAACCTTTTTTCTCCCCCTTTGATAGTTTGCTCCTGAGCCTCTGCTTACGCTTTTGAGCTGCTTTTTGGGTTGAGGAGCGCAGGTCACTCTCGCGCATCACCACGCCTTTTCCATCCACGCTCAAGACCATAAGGTCACCGCTTTCTTGTGGCTCTAGGACTACTGATTCTTGACCAGAGAAGGCATCGAAGTCAAGGGCTGCACGGCTCACCAGCTCTTCGGCTTGGCGTTTAGGGACATGGGCTCCTGTTGTTTTCTCTAGCCCCTCCACGAATGCTAATCAGTTGAGGAACTCCCGAATAGCTGGCGAAATACTTGGTGACACTTTGCTGACGGTTGCGATAGCGAACATTTTGGTTACAGTTCAGTTGGCTAATGACCTGAATTCCTCCGAACATAGCTGAAGCAGCATCCATAAATTTATTGTGACCGTAAAGTGCATCTGCAACTTCGATCGTGCCTTGGTTACTTTAGACAACGTCACTAGTACAGATCTTGATGCTGGTGACTTTGTATTAGCAGTTTAGTCTACAGTCGATAGCAGAATTTGTCAGGAGATGGAAAAAATATCCATCTCTTTAATTCATTCGAGCGGGAATTTATGAATGATTGAGTGGATACTCTAAAACCCCAGGGCGATACCATCACTTCTAGGTTCGGATGCTGCCACTAAGATGTTGTTATCTTGACGGAGAATAATCTGACCTTTCCCAAACATCCAGGAAGGAGCAAGGCATATTTGATGACCTCTTTCCACCAAATCCATCACGATCTTAGGATTAACCCAGCTCTCTAACAAGACCAAATCTCGGGCAATAAATCGCCAGCGAGGTGCATCTAAAGCAGTTTGAGGATTCATCAGATAATCCACTAAATTAACTACCATCTGTAAATGTCCTTGGGGTTGCATGGGGGCACCCATAACCCCAAAAGCTCCCAAAGGGCGATCGCCCACGGTGAGAAAACCAGGAATAATAGTATGAAAAGGACGTTTATTGGGTGCAACGTGGTTCGGATGTTCTGAATCTAGAGTAAAACCCAAACCTCGATTATGGAGAGCAATACCAGTTTCAGGAATCAGAATTCCGCTGCCAAATCCTTCGTAATTGGACTGAATGAAAGATACCATCAAATCTCGATCGGCCGTAGCCAGATAGACTGTCCCCCCTGTGGGTAAACCAGGCGTAGCACTGGGAAGGGCTTGAGATTGAATTAAATTGCGTCTAGTGGCAGCATAATTTTTATCCAGTAAGGCATCAGGAGTTAATTTCATAAAAGCAGGATCGCCGATGTAGTGGTGTAAATCGGCAAAAGCCAATTTCATTGCCTCAATTTGATAGTGGAAGCTAACACCAGAATCGCGATGATAATCGGCTAAATCGAAACCTTCGAGGATATTCAACCCCATTAAAGCTGCTATTCCTTGAGTATTGGCAGGAATTTCCCAGACATTTAGATGACGATATTGAGTTGAAATTGGCTGTACCCAGTCTGCTTGATGGTTGGCTAAATCTGTAGCCGTAATTAAACCTCCAGTATCTGCAGCAAAATTAGCGATCGCTTGTCCTAGTTTTCCGTTATAGAAGCTTTCTCCTCCTGTCTGGGCAATCTCTTGTAAAGTCTCTCCATGCCCTTTACTACCCCAAATTTCTCCAGGGCGAGGAGCGCGATGATGGGGAAAAAATACCTGTTTAAAAGGTTGGTATTCCGGTCGTTCTAGAGCTAAAAACTTACTTTCTGCTCTTTGCCAAGCTCGGGCGGTAACGGTACCTACAGGATAGCCTTCTGTAGCATAACGAATTGCTGGAGTGAATAATTGCTCGAAAGGTAACTTACCCCACTTATCCCATAAACTACGCCAAGCAGATACAGCTCCCGGTACGGTAACAGTCAACCATCCTAATTCGGGAATCTCTTCCCCGAAACAATCTCTATTTAGCCGATGTCCGCTTTTTCCCGAACCATTCAAACCATGTAGCTTACCATCCCACACCAGTGCAAAAGCATCACCACCAATACCATTAGAAGTAGGCTCGACTACAGTAAGAGCGATCGCCATTGCCACAGCAGCATCTACCGCATTTCCCCCCGCATAAAATATTTCCATTCCTGCCAGACTAGCTAAGTATTGACTGGTAGCAACAGCACATTTCTGACCGAAAATTAGCTGTCTTTGGGAAGCATAGGAATAGTTCATTGGCAACAAATTAAAGTTATCGGCAATTTGTCAATAATATAGTTGCAAATCTTTACTTTATCTCGAATGATTTGCTAATTATAGCTTTTAATCCTTTTTTACTTTGGCTATTCTCGTTCATAATACTTTCAACCCTTAGTCAGAGGCATAATCAAACTAGAGGCTATACAAATAATTGTTTGGTGACTGGAGGTGAAAAACATGACCGAAAGATTATACTTGTTAATTTCTGGCTCGGTTTTTGCACTCATTGGATTCTTACATTTGCTTAGAATCATATCTCAATGGTCTATTCAAGTAGGAGCTTTAGGTATTCCCCTCTGGCTTTCTTGGTTAGCGATTATTGTAGCTATTGTCCTATCAACCTGGGCTTTTCGTCTAGCCAGACTCCTTAGTAGTTCTCCTCGTGCTTCTCACTGAGTCTAATCGAGCACCCACAATTCAGGGCTAAAAAGTTAGCCCTGATGATACTTAGATAAAACATACATACATATATTTATAGCAGTTCTCATAGATTTTCAATGCTCCAATGTTCTCGAATCGCTCTAGCTAATAACCGAGCATTATTGGGAAGATTACTAATAAAATATCTTCTTTGTAGTAAGGGTTGTTCTTTTTCAGTTCTTAAATAATCTACATAGCCAATGGAATTTACATGTTTCCATTCTCCATCTGGGTCAATTTCATGAGTGATATTACTCAACATTTGGTAATATCTGGTTTCTTCACGCCCATGAACTGTTTGCGATTGTCGATACTCGCTCATGGTCAACCCTTGAAATTGATTGACGATTGCTTTGTCAAATAGCTTTTCTACCCATTTGTCAAGACAATTTAGATGCGTTTGCCCTGATTCGGGACCTAGTTTTAATGTCATGAAATCTTAAAATGAGAATTGCTGGTTGTTCTTTAAACTACTTTGGTCTGAATAGTTATTGCTTTATAATTTCGCTACATATTTCTAAATTCTCAGAAGAGATGCTGTCAGTAGTGGGGGTAACTGAATTAAGTACCCTAATCCCCTCTGCTTCCGGCTTTGTGGGAATTCATCAGTATGCCTATGGCTTTCACAGTTAGCCTTTTTGGTTATGAGTCAGCGCGGGGCGTTGCCGCAGCAACAGCCGTCCAAATTTTTTTGTTACAGAATGAGCTTTTTTTTGATAATTAACAGATAGTTCTTTGTTGGCTGCTTTAGGCAGCGGACAAGGAGCAAATGGGTAGCAAATATAAAGGAATCGATTTAGATTTTCTTTGAGCATGGTCTGACCTAACTTGGCTAAATCTTCTGTATTTTCAACCTTAAACCAAATTTTTTCTCCGCTTACAGAAGCTTCTAGAGCCTGACCTACAAATTGATGGGAAATAGCAATAACTTGCTCTGGCTTTTCCTCTAAAAATTTGATGGCTGGAGCAATGTTTTGATAGTTCTTACGAAGAAAGACTGAACCTTCTAGGGTATTTTTATGAGAACTCAATATCAAAAGAACAGAAAAGATAAGGATACCGCTATATTTTATCCAAGGCTGACAATGAGCGAAAACAAATTTTAGGGATTGAACAGTTGTCAAAATTAAGATTGGGACTAGAATTAGCAAAAATCTTGTTCCCCACTGCTTTCCTCCTGGAATCAAGCCTGAGGTTCCAGCAGGAACTAGAAAGGAAATACCAAATAGTAAAATCAAGCTCAAGATATAGATAGCGAGCAATAAAAAATTAGGTTTAAGACGTTTGTGATCGAATAGCAAGGCAAGTCCATAAAATCCGACAAAGCAAACAATCGGCATAAACAGGATAAAGGTAATTCCCATTTCCTGAAACCCAACAATCGCATTTATCAATTTTTGATTAAATGTCACCTCTAACATTTCAATGCGAGGAATGCCGAAAAAGCTGCCGTAGATTGGTTTGTTAAATATGAAGTATAATCCAGTTATAATCAAAGTATTCAGACTGAATGCCCAAGAATGGGGAATTAACTGAAAGCTAATTTTAAAGCCTTTAGCAGTAAACCAACTTTGAATCGGTCGCAATTTCAAAAGCTCCTGTCCGAATACGATCGCCAACATTAAAGCTATTAGACAGAATAAATCTTGTCGAAACCAAGCAGCCAAACCTATAACAATACCTGCTAGTGATAAGAGCGAAATCAATGCAGAGTTAGAAAGGGAATGTTCTTTTTGCTTTGCCCAAAGAATAAAAAACAGTCCCGCAAATGCCAAAGAAACTGCAAGATTATGTTCCCAATACATGGCACTATAGAGGGTAAATGGCGATGCAAAAATGAGTATTCCAAGGCTTAACGCCGTCCAAACGTAGGAAAACCCTAATAATCGACATGCCCAGTAAAATATCCCCCATAAAGTCCACGTCCCTAATAGAGGAACGGCATAAAAACCATAGTAGCCAAATAGTTTATAGAAGGGAGCGGTAATTAGAGGAAAGGTATAGGGAAACGCAATAAAGTAACGATGTTTTAGATAATAAGCATAGGGAGGATGGTAAGGATAAAGTCCCTGTTGCCACAAGTCTTGCACCCACTGTTGTGGGGGAGGGATTAGATCGAAGCGTTCAGTTCCTTTGGCAAGTTGTTTGGACAGAAGGGCTTTGAGTCCAGCATCACCACTAAAATATGCTCCTTCAGGTATCTGACTTACTAATAGAAGGGTGAAAAGAATTCCCAATACAATAAGCAGGAGTGGAAACAAAGGTTTAATTTTCATGCAGCAATTCAGGGAAACTCATCAAGCTGATCTAGAGGCGTAGTTCAAAAATCTAAACATTAGGGTAACACTTTTAGCCTTGAGTCAATTTTTCCGTTTACCAGGATTAGAGAAATGGTTTGTTGAAATCCCAGTTAGTACCGTCTAGTTATGGGATGACTTTTTTCTTGGATTACTCATTATTTGTTATTCTTGCCCCGATCTTGGGAACTATATTAGTGAACTTTGCTTGGCTTGGCAAAAGAGAGTCGATCTATCTAATTCTCTTTTTTCTGCGCTCGATAGGTAAGTTAAATGAATATTAGTTCAAGAATAAAGGGAAAATCTAATTCGTTTCACTATAGTTTCTGGGGTACTTTATTTACTCTTGGCTCGATCGCTCTAATAAAACCAGCAATAGCACAACCAACTTTATTAATAACAGAAACTTCCTCGCTTTCTAACTCAACTCTGCTCAAACAGGGTAAAGTTGCATACTTTAGGTATACTCGGTCATTTATACGAGCAGCAACAACAATGGTCATTAGGTCAAAAATATACCGAGCAAGCCTTAGAATTAGCTCAAAGGATTAATGAACCAGAGCTTATCTATCAATGGCAGTGGCAGCTAGGTAGATTATTAGTACTTCAAAATAATCATACTGGTGCGATCGCCTCTTACTCAGAAGCAGTTAATGCCCTAGAATCTCTCCGTAGCGATCTAGTAGTAACGAATCTTGATGTACAGTATTCCTTCCGCGATAGTGTCGAACCAGTCTATCGAGAGTTGGTACGGCTACTACTGCAACCCCAAGACGAGCGCTCGATTAGTCAAGCCAATCTACGACAAGCTAGAGATACCATGGAATCTTTACAGTTAGCTGAGTTAAATAATTTCTTCCGTGAAGCTTGTTTGGATGCTACACCAACCTCAATCGAGCGCCTCGATCCTAAAGCAGCCGTTATTTATCCGATTATTTTGCGCGAGCGCTTAGAAGTAATTGTCAATTTACCAGAAAAACCTCTACTTCACTACTCTACTCCTATTGACCGAACAGAACTAGAAGGTGTTATTGCCCATCTCCGTCAAACTATTCCTATTCGGAGTCGACGAAAATTTTATCAACCAGCACGACAACTATATAATTGGCTGATTCGCCCTGCTCTCAAAGATTTGGCTAAAAATGATATTGAAACTCTAGTTTTTATTCCTGATGGTGCTTTTCGCAATATTCCGATGGCTGTCTTACACGATGGGGAACAATACCTAATCGAACAGTACAATCTTGCCCTTACTCCAGGCTTACAATTATTAGCTCCTCGTCGTCTAGAAGAATTAAAATTAAAAACTCTAGCAGCAGGGCTAACCGAAGAAAGAGCAGGTTTTGCCCCCCTCGATTATGTCCAAATAGAATTAGAAGATATTAAAGAGCAAATAGAGAGTACAGTTTTGCTCGATCGTGGATTTACTAAACAAGCTTTACAAGAAAAGCTCGAATCATCTAACTTTCCCATTGTTCACATTGCTACCCACGGTCAGTTTAGTTCTCTTTTAGAAGAAACCTTTTTGTTAGCTTGGGATAGTCGTATTGATATCAGACAACTAGACAGTATGTTGCATCAGACAACTGCTAGTGGTAGATATAAGGCGATCGAACTCTTGGTACTCAGTGCTTGTGAAACAGCAACAGGAGATAAATGGGCAGCTTTGGGTTTAGCTGGAATGGCTGTTAGAGCCGGAGCAAGAACTACTATAGCTACTTTGTGGTCCGTACAAGATCGATCTACCGCCGTTTTGATGAATAATTTTTATCAACATATAACCAAACCTCAAGTAGATATGAGTAAAACCAAAGCTTTGCGGAAAGCTCAATTAGATTTAATTAATTCCGTTAAGTATAATCATCCCCTTTACTGGGCTCCTTTTATTTTGCTGGGAAATTGGCTGTAGGTAATAAGTAATAAGTAAAAGCTAAAAGCTAACAACTTAAGTTATCCTCTTGTCAATCCTCTACATCAGCTTTAAAGTAAAACGATATTATTACTATTACTGCTGTAAAAATTGTCTGTGTTACAAACCAAAAGTAATAACTCAACCCCCACAACCCAAAAAGAGCAATTAGACCTCTCTATTGTTGTACCTATATATAATGAAGCAGAAAGCTTATCTCTTTTAATTGAAGCGATCGCTAATGCCGTTACGATTACTCATTTGAATTACGAAATTATTTGTGTTGATGATGGCTCTACAGACGGCTCGACCAAAATACTCACGGATTTAGCTACTCAACGTTCGGACTTAAAAGCAGTAATACTAAGACGTAACTACGGTCAAACTCCAGCTATGGCAGCAGGGTTTGAAAATGCTCGAGCGAAAGCAATTATTACTTTGGATGGGGACTTACAAAACGATCCTGCGGATATCCCTTTACTTCTGGATAAACTGAACGAGGGCTACGATTTAGTTAGTGGTTGGCGCAAGCAAAGACAAGATGCAGCTTTAACTCGATTACTTCCTTCTAAAATAGCTAACTGGATTATTGGCAAAGTTACGGGAGTGAAAATACACGATTACGGTTGTTCTCTCAAAGCCTATCGCTCAGAATTAGTAGCTGATATGAATTTGTACGGCGAATTACATCGCTTTTTACCGGCTCTAGCATATATCGAAGGAGCAAGAATTACGGAAATCCCAGTAAGGCACCATCCTCGCCGTTATGGCAACAGTAAATATGGACTAGGAAGAACCATTAGGGTAGTGATGGATTTATTGACTGTCTTTTTTATGAAGAAATTTTTGACCAAACCCATGCACGTTTTTGGCTTTTGGGGTTTAATCTCTCTAATTTCGGGCATTTTAATGGGACTATATCTTACCGTTGTCAAACTAGTCATGGGACAGAATATTGGCGATCGCCCTCTACTCATTTTATCTGTACTATTGATCTTGACAGGGATAGAATTATTTAGTTTTGGACTCCTAGCTGAGTTATTAATGCGTACCTATCACGAATCTCAAAAACGACCAATTTACAGGGTTAGAGAGGTGGTTCAGTAAAGTAGCAAGTAGCCCTTCGGGTTCAGCAGTCGCTCATGGGGGAGACCACGCCAGTTCCTACAACGGAGGACACCTCCGCAACGGACTGGCTCCCCAAGACCGCGCTGCTTCACAAGTAGCAAATAGCAATTTATGAAGAGTTTAGTATGACAGGTTGTGCTTTGACTCCGAACTCCGAACTCACTGTATGTTGCCAAAGATTGTTATTATCTAGAAAAACTCAGTTTAAATAAATTTATACTTACTCCTATGTTTAATTGGTTTCGTCGTAAGTTTGATGATAAAGAGAAAACAGAAAAACAATCGGTAGAAACAACAAAAGTAACTCCACAAGAGGAAACTACCACTGAAGCTGAACCAACAGCAGAAGTAACTCTACCAGAAGAGGTTAAGGCTGAATCTGAACCAGCAGCAGAAATAACTCCACAAGAAGAGGCTAAGGCTGAATCTGAACCAGTAACAACTCCACAAGATGATTATCTTGCTTGGGCAAAGGCTGCTTATCAAAATATTCAACAACGGAAGGAAGCAGGGGAAGCAGAGGAAGCAGAGGAAGCAGAGGAAGCAGAGGAAGCAGGGGAAGTAAAGGCCAATGATGATTCATCCACAGCAGTAGACGAAAATGTTCCTGCTTGGATGCGGAAATCAGCAGGGTTAGAAAAGCTAAAAGAAACCTCGATCGAAGTACCCACAGAAGAATTAAGTAAAACCGCTATTTTTACTAGCGCAACAGATGATTTAGCTTTTGATGAAGATTTTGTCTGGGCTGCTAAGACTTTGGCAGCACAAGGAAGAAACCCCGATGAGATATCAGAAGAAGAAATTAACTGGTTAAAGCTGCTTCGTCAAGGATTAGGTAAAACTCGTCGCAGTCTGATCAATCAACTCAAAGCTATTGTCGGACAAGGACCCCTCAATGAAGATGCTGTCATGGAAATTGAGGCGTTACTTTTACAAGCAGATGTAGGGATAGAAGCCACAGAATATATTATCGATACTTTACAAGACAAATTAAGAGAAGAAGCTTTAGCGCCAGAAGAAGCGATCGCCTATCTTAAAAATATTTTGCAGTCAATCTTAGACTTTCCCTTACAAGGTCAAGATAATACAGATTTTGTTCCCGAAAAAGATACTCTTAATATTTGGCTGTTAACGGGGGTAAACGGAGCAGGAAAAACTACTACTATCGGTAAACTAGCTCATATGGCACAAACATCGGGCTATAATTGCCTAATTGCAGCAGCCGATACTTTTCGTGCAGCAGCCGTAGAACAAGTTAAAGTTTGGGGTGAGCGTAGCAATACTTCCGTTATTGCTAATCCTGGCAAAAATACCGACCCGGCAGCAGTAGTGTTTGATGCGATCGCCGCAGCCCAATCTCGTCAGACAGAATTATTGTTAGTAGATACCGCAGGAAGATTACAAAATAAGAAAAATTTGATGGAAGAATTAGCAAAAATCCGTCGAATTATCGATAAAAAAACGGCTAATGCTCCAGTAGAATCTCTGCTAGTTTTAGATGCTACTTTAGGACAAAATGGGCTACGTCAAGCTCAAGTTTTTTCCGAAGCAGCTAAATTAAGCGGTGTAGTTTTAACCAAATTAGATGGTACTGCCAAAGGGGGAGTTGCCATAGCTGTTGCTAAACAATTAAATTTACCTATTCGCTTTATTGGTGCAGGAGAAGGAATCGAAGATTTACGACCTTTTTCTAGCTATGAATTTGTAGAAGCTTTACTTAATGGGTAGGGTAACAATTGAAAACAATTGGAGCCTAATAACGACAAGATTTTAAGCATTCTGTAAATTCGGTTGGCAGTTTCACAAAATAGAGTTATGATAAACCAATCTTATTGACTAAGTAGTTCTTTTATACCAATTTTGTCACGAGATAAAAAATATAAATTACTTCAAAAGTAAATTAATTATTTTTTAAGATAAGCTTAGTTATACTATCGGTAAGCTTTTGATGTAGTGACCGATCGCGGCAGGTAACGCTGACTGATGAATTAATAAATTTAGATTTAAAACCTCTGATGCAATGACTATTGCACCCGTACCTCGTCATCAACCTCAAGAAAGTGAAACTACTATTACTAATTCTGGTAATAGAGAGGATAATCCTATTTTGGCTCTCAAAGAATTAGTAGCTAGTTTACAAAGAGAACAAAATAAAATTCAGGATTTGCTTAGTTCTTTAGGTTTTGCTCTGCGTAGTTTTAGTAATTTAAATCAATTTCTGGAGTTAACTCCTTTAATGGCAGCGAGGGTAACGGATGCGGATGGGGGAGCCTTAATATTATTTAAAAATAACGGTCAGCTACGCTTAGAGCAGCTTCACTGTTATGATAGTCAAATTTGTCAAGAAGTTCGTCATGTTTTTGAACGAGCAAATTATCATATCAATAAGCTTAATGGACTAAGTGCCGAAACTGTAAATAAATCATCCCAACTTTTACCCAATTTGCTCGATGAACGAATCCGACAAGAGTTAGATCGGCGAGTGAAAATTTTTGGTATTCCCGTCTTAGTCAAAAATATCGAGCAGGGTCGTCTGTATGTTTTTAGTAGTGACCCCGATTATATCTGGAATCCCACTAGAAAAAAATTAGCGCAGCTAGTGGCAGATCAAACGGCAGTAGCGATCGCCAATCATGAATTAACGGTAGAATTACGTTCTAAAGAAAGACAAGATAGAGAATTAGAAATTGCCTCAGAAATTCAATTACGTCTCTTACCTAGTAAATGCCCCCGCATTCAAGGACTAGAAATAGCTGCTCAGTGTAGAACAGCCAACCGAGTAGGAGGAGACTATTACGATTTTATCCCCACTAACTACGATCGAAATCGCCAGCATCAAGCGAATGAAGACTGCGATGAAGCATCTCTCCTGCCCTGGAGTATTGTAATTGGGGATGTAATGGGTAAAGGTGTCCCGGCTGGTTTAATTATGACTATGACGCGAGGGATGCTAAGAGCAGAAGTCCTCAACCGTCATACTCCAGCTAGAATCATGCAGCATTTAAATCGGGTAATGTACGCAGATTTGGAAAACTCTCATCGTTTCGTGAGCATGTTTTACTCGGAGTACGATCCCAAAACTCAGACCCTCTCTTTTACTAATGCAGCCCACAATCCTCCGCTATGGTGGCAAGCAAAAAGTAATTCTCTACAAAAATTAGATACTTGGGGCATGCTAATTGGTTTAGACCCAGATTCGGAATATGAAGACGACCGAGTCCAACTATCTTCAGGAGATACCATTATGTATTATACAGATGGCTTTACTGATGCCGTTAATGCTAGTGGCGATCGCTTTGAAGAGGAAAATCTCAGTCGGGCTTTTCAATGGGCTTGTCTCCATCTAGAAACCACTCAAGAGATTTTAGACTATTTGTTTGATGAAATAGATAAATTTGTCGCTATAGCAGACAAAAACACTGACGATATGACTTTAATTGTTATGCGAGTCAAGTAGGGGGAGTTCGCGAACTCCCCCTACTAACCAAAAATATATCAAGAACTTTTAGGCAATAACTTACCAATAGTCCGATTTTCAGCAGTAAAGGTTTTTTGCGCTTCTTGTTGAATATCGGCTGCTGTGACTCGAGCGATCGCCTCTAATTCAGTAAAAATATTACGCCAATATCCAGTTTTTGCCTCATATTCAGTCAAAATTCGCGCCATACCCAGATTAGAATCGAGACTACGCAATAAGGCTGCTTTTAGTTGCGTTTTTACTCGTTCTAACTCTGTTTTGGTTACAGGTTTATTTTTAAGCTGTTCGATTTCTTCCTGCAGGGCGATCGCCACATCCTCAACAGTATGTCCTGGTGCAGTCAAGGCATAAAATAACATTAAATTAGGATATTTATTACCAGGAAAACCACTATATCCCTGAGCCGAAAGAGCTACTTGTTTTTTTTCTACTAGAGATTGATAAAGACGAGAAGTGCGTCCATTACTAAGTAATTGAGAAATGACTTCATAAACTGGATAATCAGGATCGTTTATACCAGGAATATGATAGCCTTCCAAATACCAAGGTTGACTGGGAAATTCTACCGTGACTTCTTTAGTTTCTCTTTGTACGGGTTCAGTTTTAGTTACTTCTGCTGGTGCTGGTTTAGCTTGGTAGCGTCCAAAGTACAACTTAGCCAAATGTTTAACTTGTTTAGGATTAATATCCCCGACGATCGCCACAGTTAAATTATTAGGAGCATAGTAAGTAGCAAAAAACTGCTCCACATCATCCCGTGTCAAATTACGAATATCTTCGTTGTAACCAATAACTGGACGTTTATAAGGATGTTCGGTATAAGCAGTATCGAGAAAGGCTTCGATCATTTTGCCAATGGGAGAATTGTCTGTCCGCAATCTTCTTTCTTCGAGAATCACCTCTTTTTCTTTATAAAATTCCCGAAATACTGGCTCTAAAAATCTTTCTGATTCCAGAGACATCCACAACTCCAACTTATTAGCAGGAAAACTATAAAAATAGCTAGTATAGTCAGTAGAAGTAACCGCATTTAAGCCTACACCACCAGCGGTTTCTACAATCTGTCCGTATTCATTTTGCTTCACAAAATTATTAGCTACTCCCTCTAGGCGAGCAAATTCTCTAGTTAGTTGTGCCAGTTTTTCTGGTTTTTCTTGGGCTTTTGCCTGTTGTATTTCGGTAAATAATCGATCTAAACGCTCTAAATATTTCTTTTCAACTGAATAATTCTTTGTCCCAATTTTATCTGTTCCTTTAAAAGCTAAATGTTCTAAAAAGTGAGCAACTCCAGTCTTGCCATCGGGCTCATCTACTCCTCCCACGTCAGCATAAGTGACAAAAGATACTACAGGAGCTTCATGATTTTCTAGCACGATAAACTTCATGCCATTGTCTAGTCTAAATTCGCTGACTTGCTCGATTACTTTATTTAAATAGGGCTGAATCGAACTTTTGTTGACAGAACGAAACTCCGTATCCGCCAGTACCGAACCGTAATTAACAAAACCCAAAATAAAGATTAAGCTAAAAATAAATCCTTTGTACCAAGAAGGTGAGCTTTTTAAGCTTTTGATGGGAAACAATAAAGTTAGGATTATTTGTTGTTTAAACCTTTGCCAGAATTGAACCATAATAATCGAGTTTCAAAATAATTTAAGCAAAATATCGGTATGTGTAAGAAATAACATTCTGTGAAGATTTACTGAGAATAGATCTTTCTTAGTAGAAAATAACCAAAGAGTACAAGCTTAGTAACAAAATGATTATTAAATAAAGAATATTTACTATTGTTACCTGTTTTTGCTTGTTCAGTAGCAAGTATTTAAATATTAATCTCCAATCAGCTATTACTATTTCATTATGCAAGTTTTTCCTCAGCGAACTTTTAAGGAAGCACAATTAAAGTCTCAAACCGAAGAAAATACCCGTACTCGTATCTTACAAGCTGCACTACATTTATTTGCTCGCCAAGGCTATGATGGCACAACCACTAAAGACTTAGCTAATGCTGCTAATGTAGCAGAGGGAACATTATTTCGTCATTTTGCCAATAAAAAAGCCATTTTAATAGAAGTAGCTACTTCTGGTTGGGTAGAAATTCTGACCGATCTATTAACAGAATTGAGCGAAATGGGTAGTTATAAAGCTGTAGCCCAAGTCATGAAACGTAGAATGCTGAATATGCAAAAAAATAGCAGTTTATTACGCGTTTGCTTTATTGAAGCTCAATATCATCCCGAACTGAGAGAACGAATTCAAATAGAGGTGATTGCCAAAATGACCGATGTAGCAGAAGCATTTTTTGAAACTGCCATGGAAAAAGGTATTTATCGTCCCATGAATCCGAAAATAGTTGCTCAGGTATTTTTAGGAATGTTTGCGATCGCTGGTTTTTCTAATCAAACCATTCTCGAACCTAAAGCTTCTCCCCAAGCAATTCAAGAAATGGCAGAAGGGATTGCCGATATTTTTCTCAATGGAGTGCTTGCCGATAATCAATAGGGAGGAGGGATGAGTAATGAGTAATGAGTAATGAGTAATGACGATCGTTTACCCTAAATATACACCCAAAAAACAAAAAAAACGTCCTAAGCTTTGGTTGGAAAGATTTATGGCTTTAGTGGCGACTTTAAATCTCCTGTTAGTTTTTTTTGATTTAAGCTATGTTCCTTTACGAGATTTTTGGCTCCAAGGTCATATTAGATTAGGGGAATTTATGGTTGGGTTCATTGAGTCTGAAGGAATTAAATTAGACATCATTCCTTCCAGAATTTCTCGATTTATTACTCAATACGATCGCCTAAAAGGGATAGTTCCTTATCGAGATACCGAGCAATATTTAAGCAAATTCGCCCAATTGAAAGAAAAAATCCCAACCGATGACCTAAATTCTCCCGAAATTATCTCTCTGCTTGCCGATCTGCGTGTTCGTAGTGTAGAGATGATCGAAACTAATCCTTTTGCCGAAGCAGGGAAAAGCGGTACTCTCGAACAAATCAAAAACCGAATGCGGGAACATCTGCCCAACCCAGATGATTCTGCTAAACAGGCATTTCGTCAATTTTGGACAAAAAATTATCTTCAGCAACAAACTGACGAAAAATTAGACTTTTTCACCACAGAAATTCAACCCCTCATTGCTCGCAATTATTATCGTCATATCAGTGAAAATGGTAACTACGTCGATAATTTTGGCTTGATTGACTTTCCTTTTGCCATTTTTTTCGCCTTAGAATTTTTAGCTAGAACTTGGTATATCAGTCGGACTCGCACCAATATTAGTTGGCGCGATGCAATGTTGTGGCGTTGGTATGACCTTTTTTTCTTTCTGCCATTTTGGCGATGGTTACGAGTTATTCCCGTCACGATCCGTTTGAATTCCGCACAACTGATTAATCTTCTTCCCGTTAAAAGACAGCTAAGTCAAGGTTTAGTGGCTGGAATTGCTGAAGATGTTACTGAAGTAGTAGTTATTCGAGTTATCAATCAACTCCAAAATTCCCTTCGTCAAGGAGATATCAATAAACTATTAGCTTATAGTGAGACAAATCCTTATCTCGATCTCAACGACACTAACGAAATTGCCGAAATTGCTAAATTAATCGCTCAATTAATGGTTTATCAGGTTTTACCCCAAATTAGACCAGAAGCAGAAGCCTTGCTGGAATATAGTATAGAAAAAGCCCTCAAACAAACTTCTGCTTATCAAGGAATTAGATTTTTGCCAGGAAGTGAATCTACCATCGATACCCTGGTAACACAATTAGTTCGTCAAACTTATCAAGCCTTTTCCGATGTCCTCAATGCTGCTTTAGAAGAAGACGAAAAATTTAATCAATTGTTGGATAGTCTAGTGACTAATCTTAGTAAATCTTTGGCAACAGAAATAAAAGCTAAAGAAAGTTTAAATAAAATTGAATTATTATTGATCGATCTATTAGAAGAAATAAAAATAAACTATGTCGAACGTCTATCAGCAGAAGATGTAGAAGAAATTCTCGAACAAACCAGAGCCTTACGTCGCATCACCCAAACTTAA
>JAAUYH010155558.1_pt1 | contig 15962 bp, 10 predicted proteins | sample 7278061 | NCBI WGS metagenome assembly JAAUYH01 (sample SAMN14350203, study PRJNA611818) | marine sediment metagenome | isolation source: surface marine sediment (0.6m) | place: French Polynesia: Moorea | collected 2018-08
TAATTAGCTACAGCCTTCACAGCACTTATTGGTAAACTACCGGATCAAAACAATACAATATAAAAATGGTTCACTCCCTACCCATCTTTTCGTGTCTCGTCATCACTCCACACATTACTCAATCTTCCTTCAATCTTCTGTTGGTGTTCGGTTAGACTTTCGTTTTTCTGATGGAATCTTAACGATATTTATAGCGAACTAAAAATTCAACAATATTGGCACTCAAAGGATGCCACTCGATGCATGCATTGGACAAATGTTTGCAAATCTCTGACTCAAGGTTGTTGCTGCGTTTCGTTATGTGTGATTTGCGGAAGATTCTCGCGCGTTGTACGTAGATATAGAGGCTCAGCAGGAAGGTCAATGGGCTAAAAGTGCAATAGTTTTTATTGTGAACTATGAAGACAAACGCAACAACAACGATGAAAGAGGTCATGACCAATGCTTGAAGTCTCGCGAAACAGAATTCTTCGAATATCCGTCAATTTTCTGCAAGAACAGTAGAAATACCCAAGAAAACAACTCGAGTAATAATACTGCTATTGGAAAGAACATGTTTGTCAAGGTGATTCATCCCGGAAGTAAATGTTGCAAGCGTGATGTTGGATAAAATTTTTACCTGGAATTATTTGCTACAAGTTAATTGAACCAAAAACCCATGTGAAACAAGAAAAGATATTACGCAGCCAACTCAGAGATGCTCGATACTATTGTCGCTACTTCATAATTCATTTTTTCGGACGGAGTGATATCTGCAGAACAGCAGTAGTACGAAGACTGCTACTATTTTGAGTTACTCCAACATATACTTGAATGAGATAGAATAATTGTTCTTCTCACATCCCGAAATGATTGCATCACTCAAAATCTAAACATGAATTCCAGAACATATCAAAATTTCGAACTCACCATCACGTCTGTTCCGACAAACAATGATTCCAAAGAAATATGAGTAGCGTGGTGCAAGATACGGTGTTCGATTGTGCGGTGCTTGCGCTCTAGCTCAAATTTTCGTAAACGGCGCTTGCTTGAGTGAAAAGGAAATTAGAAATTAATAGAAAAGATGTATTTAAGAATGTGGTTAGTTCTCGAGAACAAGCCTAGAATAAAAGATAGAATGCGGGCTAAAATGAACTTTAGAAAACTGTAGAAATGTTGCGGTAAACCTAGATCAAATATTATTAACAAATCTTCCAACTAAAAATACTACGTAAAGGGAATATTTGAAAATAATTCAGTCGTATGGAACAGGAAATGACAGCAAATATTTTACATTGAAGTGACATCTGTAAATGGAATTTTTTAGCGTCAAAACTTGATAAATCAATTTTGGAAGTGATTCAAGGTACATTCGCATAAGTCTAGTACTTCTACAAACTTCTAGGACCAGCAATTGGGATATTCGGAACATTTAACTAGTTTAGTCCAAATCAGCTACCTATTAGATCTATTCCAAATGATTTTTGAGTTGGATAGCATTGAGCATTGCATGCTGTGATGAAGAAGCACTCACGGACTAATAATTACCTCTTCGAAAAAGTTGATATGCGACAATTTTGATCTCAAAAACAAAATTGCACACTAGAGAATTTTTCTACTACATATTCTCATTATAACTCTACAGTACAGTCCGTTATCAGTCCATTCTTCGATAATGAGCATCGCTCATTAAACATGGCCTCTGTTTAGCTTCAGATTCTTGAAGAAATGGTTGGATATGGATATTAAAGTCAGAAAAAACAGAGCGCTTGAGATTAAGTATCAGTTTGGCAGGTAAGTTACTCGAAGTATGGTGTTATTGTGGAAGATTAAAGCCAGAAGACCATAATTTTCAAACCAACACTAAGAAAATTTTAAGTTGAGCTAGAATTCCGGTATATAATCATAATTTTTCAATTTTTGACTGTCTCTGTAGAACATAACCCCATAGGCTATTCTAACTGCATTTAATAGTTAAAACGAGAATTCGCAGGTTTTGTCACATATTCTGTTGATTTCGTGAATCAGAGTAGGACTATATCTAATTAATTTGTTTTCACCAATTTTTCATAAAAGATGAGAAGGAAGGATATTTTAGATAGAAAACTTGGAACCTATGAAGCTTATTTCCCTGAAGGCGAATTTGATTGTAGTGAAATTGATCGAATCTAAAGATATCCGTGAAATTGAAAAATCTTCAATTTCTTTTGAATTATGTCAGCGAAATACCTATTTCAAACTATCTAGGAAGTGCAGCTTTAAAGTATGCAATATCTACTTGGATTAACAGCAGTAAAATTTTGGAAGAGAACTCGAGTCCTTGTGGTCATCAAATAATTCTTGATCCGTATAAAAACGTTTTTGATATAATCGTTTGAATATGAAGTGAAAGTATCGCAACCAAATTATTTTGTAAAACTTTGTATGAAAAACTCCTACCATAATAATGGAAAGTGACCTGTTAATAGACTTGCTTTAAATCATCGTTAAAAGAAATGGAATTATCTTTCAAGCTGCTTCAGAAAAGGTTTACTAGACTCTATTACAAATTCGTAAGAGAAGTATTTACTTGAAATAAGTACAAGCTCACCGCAGAAATTTATGTGTGCTACATGCAGAGACATTATTTACCATTTTTGTTATATGTTAAAGTTTGATTGGTCGCAAATATTTTATTTTTATATTTTCTTATTATTCTCTCAAATTACTAAATTTGATACGCCTTATTGCGTAGCAATAGCAACCATAAAAAGGTCTTTTTAATTAAATCGCCCATGCTTTTGTAGTTTGCTCACACTAAAATGGAACTAGAATAGGTTAAAAAGCGCATGTACGGACAATTTTTTGAATCCATGCTAGCAATATGGGAATCCACAACTATTAGAATACCATATAACAAAAACTGAAGGAATATCGTAGGACCGATAAAGTAATCAATGTTGCACAATTGATGTTTAACTGGTTGAAACGGTAGACCATTCTAAAACTGAAAATTAATTTTCGGACGTAGGTAGTGGTATTTTTGCGATGAGAAATAGAAGAATGACATTTATAATACTATCAAATGAATAGGAACTCTTCCGCTTCGGCTCTTCCTAGATACGTTATTAAGAGACGATTTTTTATTTTGGCGACGATTTTTGTACGCGCATGAAATTCATTTTCCCGTCTGGAGTGATCTCGAGACGATTTACATTTTACCGTGCAAACTTAGATCATGTACTGTAAACATACACAATCGTGAGGAGGAAACTTCTAATGTACATGCCAAAAAATACACGCTCGGTCAGACTACATCTCTTTCAACAAGAACTCACGTCAACTAAGAGAGCTCATAGTTCAGTTTAAAAGTCTGCCTAGTTTGTGATAAGCTTTTACAGGAAACCGATAAAGGTTCGTGAATACCGGTACTTTCTTTTACTTGAATATGCAAGGAACGTTTGTAAAGCAAAAAATCATGACAGAACGAACTGTTGACAAACTATTCTAGCTAGGCTAAACAAAGTCTACGTCAAACACTGTCTGTATGAGGCTAAATTCTGAAATACTGTCAACACCTTTCGGACAGTATTCAAGAATAAAAATATGTATCTTCTGCCTACGAAGTTGAAAGAAGCGTTCAAAACTTCATGAATTTGTGCAGTGCAGAATCTAGTATCTGAGCAAGAAAGACAACAAGAAAATGGTAAATAATTAGCAAAGTAGCATGATAATCATTTGATTCATCTATTTTCCTATTTTGCAAATAAGCTATCTAGAATTCAGACAGCCTCAGAAAAAAGATCAGAATTCAGTTTTAACGCTTTGATTGTTTCATGTGAATACAAGCTAACGAAGAATTTTTCAATTTATTGAGTATCAGTTAATATTTTCATAGTAGAATAGATTTGACGTTCTGTTATTTTCAAGTAAAGAACAAAATTTACTCGAACAACTGTAGAAGTATAGTAGCTAACATAAATTTCTAATCACAAACATAACGACTGATGCAACTGGCGTATGTGAATTGAAAAATATACGAATATCTTGTATATTTCCACTATTTGGTAATAAATTCACAAAGTAAAATCTTACTTCCAATGTTACAAATTTTAGTAAGAAGCAGAGTTGCCGATTTGAAACCCATGAATTACGGATTTTCAACATCACGGAGTTTGGAAGTCCTTTGCATCCGGGTGTAAGCGACCCATTGTACAGTACTGTACTGTACTGTACACACCATTTTTGCTATGTCATAGGAATACACTTATTTATGCAAACGACTATTGCTACGTATCGACCTTAAGGGGTTTCCCCTTTAAGGTGTTAATTACACTTTACTGTTTCGGGGGGACTGCGGTCCCCCTTCTACTCTAACTAAATAAAAGGTTGCCCTCCCCGTTTGGGAGGGCAACGAACACAACTTTCTACTTGGCCCTGGCTCGCTCCCCTCTTCCTACTCTAACAACTATACAGTATTAAGGTGGTGTGAATTTTGAATTAGTGAAAAGGGTATAGGATCAGGCGATATACGGTTGTCGAATTCGTTATTGAACTAAGAAAAAGTGTTTGCTGAAATTAACGAAAATTCCATTAAGTGCAGGAGGAACCTGAGAATGAATACAGTTGTGATACAGTACAACACAAACATAAATTGGTTACAAACGACATACAAAGTTTATCATCTAACCGTAGTACGTTTACGGCACTAGAGTGCTGTTCGGTTTTGAAGCACTGTTCATATTCAGTACTCGAGTACAAATGGAGTGGATTGGGGACGAATGATTTCATATGTGCACAAATCATGTTTCAATGAATTAATTGCGGCGATACTAGTCTTCATGAAATTTCGCCTGTTTGTAAGACGTACAGTAGAGCCGGGGAGGATAGCGCGGAATAGTTGTCACCGAAACTGTTGTTGCTGAGTCGACAGCGAGAACAGCTGCACATTTCAAATCCAAGATCCCGTGGAGCACAATCTGTCGAATCGCCAATGGAGGTTGACACCCTTCAATACTCGTTCCATCTATGAAAAACATGCTGCGCACCTTGCAACTCTGTCAGAAAGAAGCCTTGCTGCAATTGCGAGTGCACTATTGGTGTGCAACTGCCGCGATTCGTTTCACACATCACAAGCCACTGCATAATCTGCAATCTGGAATCACGACTGTTTGCACTCAACGCTTAACTCACTTTGCACCCCCCAAACATGTCGAACACAGCAACTCTTGCCGACTCATATCCTTCCTTCTCCGAAACCGCCGAGGTACGCGTTGTATCTCGACGACCAAGGCTGCGGTCCGACTACAAGTTGGCCTATGTGCTTGTTTCTTCTCGCATTTATTGGAAGGTGGCGAACAAACATGGGAGTGACAAGCCACAATCGTTTCTTGACTTTCAAAATGCCGACTCGGTCGAATTAGTTCGACTGGAGGAAGGAACATGGAATGACGTTGACGACCATGTCAAGATAGACAGTCACAATGGCAGACAGAGCATTATTGTTTACGGCCGTCCACATGGGCGAACCCGACTTCACAAACCAGTGGGTGGTGGTAATGTCCAAGTTGAAATCATACCCAACGCACCTGAGGAACTTGAGGGTTGGGTAAATCAGATGCGAGCACGAATCACGCCTTGGAATCTATTGCAACAAGAAGTCCAGGATATAGCCAACCGCGCAACGTCATATGAAGTGGAGGAAATAGAAAAAGCTCTTGGTGGTTTCGTTACTAGTGAGGTTGGGAAAGAATTTTCTTCGTTTTCGACGAGCAAAGTAAAAGGGAAACGGACTGATAACCATGGTGCACCTCCAGAAGAAATGGAGAAACTATCCATTGTGGACCAGCTGACTGCTCACGGCACAGCCGCAGTGCAATCATGCGCGGCGTTATCGAAGTTAGTGGCCGAGCATTTGGGGGAAACTGCCGTGGTCGTGGGCGATGCAACAAAATTTGTAGCAGGTGTGAGCTCAATTTTTCATTTGGTTGCTCTCGGCGCTAAAGGCGTGTCAATGTTTGCAGAAGCAAGTCGCGGACGGAGGGTGCTCGTCGATTTACTAGGTCAAATAATGGTTCTGCTGAAGTATATACTGAAAAGCATATCGGGAATCATGAAATCGTCGCGGACGGTGAACCAGACAGACACAGAATTTGTGTTTGATGTATTCAAACAAGCAGTTGGTGCAATAGACATGGCAGAGGCCCAGGTATTGAGAGGACGTGGCAGTCAAATCGTCAATGCTGGAAATGTGAAGGAAGTGGAAAAGAAAGTTGAAGAATTGAGACAGATGGCTGTCATAGCGGGCAACACTTCGAAGTACTATGCAGTTGAAGAAAAGATGGATCAAATCGAAGAGAAGCAGGAACTTTGGGCTGACGGACTACATCATATGCGACCGTCACTTTCTGCGTTCTTTTCTGGCCGTAGCAGAGAATTGGATGAACTACGAGATATACTGGAACGGTGGGGAAGTGCTGTGATCACGCAGTATGGAGGACTTGGCAAAACGGAATTATTGATTGCCCTTGCGGATCGAGCAGAACGAGACGGGGTCGTTCCAGGAGGAGTATTCTGGGTAACAGTAGACGGTGGTGAGAGGGATGTGATTGAGTCACTAGCGAAGCTGGCAGAAAAGCTAACACAGAAGAAAATGGACGAAGATGAACGTCGAAATGGCAACTTGGTAGTCGCGGCATGGAAACAAGGACTAGATGAGAGGGAAGGACGGTGGCTATTATGCCTTGACAATGCGGATGACAAAAAAGTGAGCGGTATTCTGAATGAAGTTTGTGTGATACCGAGAGTTACGCGGGGGAATGGATGGGTTGTGGTTACTTCACGACAAGGTCAGCCTCACATATGGAGCAGAATGAAGAAGGATCAGAAATTGGTTCTAGAACCACTGAGCGTGGAGGATGCAATGGTAGCGCTGTGGAGACAAATTCAGAAGATAGAGACTGGTGATGCCGACGACGACGGGGTAATGAATGCAATCGAGGAATTGGAGAGAGATGACATAGGAGAGTATCAGGCCCTGAAGGAGCTGTGCGCAGATGAAGGAGCATGTGGTCTTGGAGGTTTGCCACTCGCACTGGTACAAGCAGGAACGTACATAGCACAATTCGAGTGTTCTGTCCGAGAGTATCTGAATATGTTCAAGAATGCAAACAGAATAGAGGACATGCAAGATATTATGAAGAATACGGACGAGGTGAAACCTATTCAAGAATCACAGAGGTCGATTTGGACGACATGGCAAATCAGTGTGGGACATTTGTCTAATGAAGCGTACTCAGTATTGCGGGCAATGGCAATGCTAGGCGCGAAAGGTGTTGGTGAAGCGATAGTGAAAGGAATAGTGATAAGAATCACAGGAGATGGGGCAGGCAGTGCTGATCGAATGTTTCGAACGATTGTGATCGAGGCGTTGGTTCACGGCTCGTCACTGATTCGGCGCGATGAGGGAGAAAGACAAGGACGAGAAGGTTGGATGTACAGGATGCATCGACTTGTTCGACTATTTGTCCTGAGGAAAATGGAACCTGGTTCAGGTTTGTGGAACGAAGTGCACAGTGTCGCTTTGGTCACTGTACATGAGGGTGTGAAGATTGAACTTGCTAAGGAGGGCAAGTCATTCGACGAGTTGCCTGATGTATTTGGAAACCAACATCATGAATTTATGACTCACGCTATATCATTAGTAAATCACCATACGCTTCCCAAGCAAGGTGACGAGATACTGCATGTTTCAAAAGTCGAAGACATCTATCGATACTGTGGGAAGGCAATGGAGTTTATGGGGAAACCAGAAGAAGTACAGGTGTGGGAACATTTAGTGCAAATTTGGCATCATCAGCAAGCGTCAAGTGGACGTCGAAGCTACGATGGGCACGTGTCCGATGAGGAGAACTACGAAAAATCTCGTACCGCTTATGCATACAGTTCACTGGGAAATGCACTCATGGAAAATGGGAAGCTCGATTACGCGATTTCTATCATCGAACAGAGCCTGGGAATGTATCTAAATATCCACGGACATGGCAAACCTCATCCTGACATCGCAAGGTCACTCAACAATCTTGGAAGGGCGTATGAACTATTGGGTAGACTTGTCAAAGCGTTGGAAAAGCACGAACAGAGCTTGGAAATGAGACTAGCGATCCACGGAAATGAGAAGCCCCATCCTGACGTAGCGACGTCGCTCAATAATCTTGGAAACGTATATGAAGGGCTGGGTGAACTCGACAAAGCGTTGGAGAAGCACCAAGAGAGCCTCAAAATAAAACGGGCAATCCACGGACATGACAGGCCTCATCCTGCCATCGCGAATTCTTTCAACAACCTTGGAAGCATTTATGAAGAGCAAGAAAAACTGGACGAAGCGTTAGAGAATCACAAAAAGAGCTTGGAAATGAGACTGGAGATCTACGGACACGAGAAGCCTCATCCTGACATCGCAAGATCACTCAACAATCTTGGAAGCGTTTATGAACGGCTGGATGAACTGGACAAAGCGTTAGAGAATCACGAACAGAGCTTGGAAATGCGATTAGCGATCCACGGACATAAGGAGCCTCATCCAGATATCGCAATGTCGCTCAGCAATCTTGGAAGTGTTTATGAAGGGCTGGGAAGACTGGACGAAGCCTTGGAGAAGTTCAAGCAGAGTCTCAAGATGAAGTTAGCGATTCACGGACATGAAAAGCCAGATCCTGACATCGCAACGTCACTCAACAATCTGGGAAATGTGTATGTACGATTGGGCAATCTGGACGAAGCGCTAGAGAAGTACAAACAGAGCCTGGAAATGGAGCGAGCGATCCATGGCGATGATAAACCTCACACTAATATCGCGATATCGCTATGTAATATTGGATGTGTGTATCACAAGCAAAAGTCGTTGAACCAGGCAGCTGAGTTTCTTGAGCAGAGTATTGAGATGCTACAAACTGTGCATACTCAAAATTTACAGCACCCGCACATAATGAAAGTACTTTGGGACTTGGCGGGCGTTTATGAAGATCAAGGACGAAGAGCTGAAGCATCGGAAATACGCGAACGGATTGCCGACGCTGAAAATCGGGATGTTGCGTCAACTCCTGCAAGTGAAGAATAAGGAAGATGCAGCATAAGGCGTTCTGCCTAAGGTTAGATGGGATCATTTTGTATAATTCTGCGCACTCTGTTTTATGATTATCGTGGTAATATCGAAAAACTTGAAGTGGTTACACGATTTAAGAAAATAAACGATGTAGATTTACTCCGAACTACATTGCGAAAAGAATCACACTGGAGACCTTGCATTCAATGAACAATCTTTTGTTCCCTGTGATAAAAAAGTCAAGTAAAGAAATGAGCGAAACTTACAAGTTCAGGTCTATCGACGGCTGCGACTTCCGCACCCAAACTACTAGCGTCGACTTCGATGCGGCAGTTCCGAACTTTGGAAGGATAAAAAAGCTCTATGTTTGGTATCGAAATGTGGGGCTACTTCTTTCTTCGAAACGGAGTCATTGTACGCAGAAGGGATATCGCCGTAGCCGGGGTTGCTCCGGTGCTAGAAGCCAGGACGTCATTCCCATACCAGTTACCCGCTACCTTTCGAACGTACAAAATAGCCGGATGCAGGGTAGTGCAATCACTCTGGAATACAAGCCGTCTGTTGTTGGCATAAAGTAGATTTAGGTTGCCTCCATCTCTGATAGCTTTCACAGAGAGACAGTACCAGTTTCATGTTCATTCAAGGAGAGTCCACTCTTAACTTTCCAAGAACGTGAAGTACTATTAGAGTTGCGGTAATAGTCAGATTGGAGACGATACAACGATTGAAGAATCGATTGTTAGCTCTGACGAAAAATCCAAGAGAACAATTTGGGTAACTTACAAGGTCAGGTCTAATGACGGTTGCTATTTCCACATCCACGCCAGTAGCGTCGGCTTCTTCCACGCTACCGGGTTTAACTTGCGGAGTTGTCGCATCGATGCGTATATGGTTCCGGTGTAAACGTTACACAAAGTCGCACTGATATTGTTCTGTCGTCAATTGGTAGTGTTGCGATTAAGTTTGTGGTTCTAATGAAGATTCCTACAAGCATGTATGAAGGGAATCCTAGTTATAGCATATGTTCGCTTTTTTCGTCTGAATAACGGCCATTCAAAAGCGTTTCAAAGCAATGTCAAGTAGATTGGGGAAATCAAGTAATGCATAATGAAGAGCGCTTCGCCATCAGACATAGATTCAAACACATGCTATTCCATCGACTCGTTGTGAGTGACCATAATTGTGATGTCTGGTGAGTCGTCCCCTGTCGCAGATGGTCTCTCCTCGGAAGCTTCCCCGGTGAAACAACTGGGAATGGGGTTGTTGGGTGTAAAAGAATCGTTTTGTCGCAAATGCTCGCATTGACAGTGGATTCAAGTACTTTCGCATAGGTGGAGGAGATGAGAAGATTGCCGCGTCAATGGATTCCCAATATCTCTGGTAGAAGACGAACTCGCTGGCTACAGCAGAAAGAATGATGAATCGACTCTAGCCTTTCTCGTGCCCTCCCGCTCTCCTTCAATCGTTGCTCTTCACGTGAATTCCTTCATTCTTCTTTCCCTGTATTCCGCATATCTCGCCGATGGCGTCGACTCAACCTTTCGCCGCCTGAACCCTCCATACCCCGTCTTCCCCGTCCATCTGCAGCCTGACGCCTTCTTCATTCTCGCAATCTTTCTCATCTACGGCCTCATCGTTTCTCGTTAGCCCCTCACCCATCCTAGTCCTGTACTATAAACGCACTTTCAATGCCTCAAATCATTCCGCTCCACAATGTTTGGGCGAACCATAACAAATTCGAATATTGACTAGTTACAGCACCGTGATATGGAGTTGTGGACATGTAGGAGATCCAAATTCAAAAACGAGATCGGAATGCATTGCTGTGATTGTAGATCCAATTGTAGTACAGACAGTTGGTCCCTGTTTTCAGGGCATCTATTGGTAAACCACAGGATCAATACAGTACGAAACAAGAGTTCTGGTCGGGGCCTTCGGGCCTCAGGGTCTGTCACATAAATAAATTAAATTGCAATAGAAAACATGTAAGAAAAACGATAAATGGTTCTTATTTTATTCCATACATTGCAGGTAAACTCCTAGGAACAAAATTGCATATGAATGTTAACTCGATAAATGGTTCTGGTTTCATTCTATAAATTCAAAATAAACTCTGAAAAACAGAATTGTGTATAATGAAATCACAATGTACGCAGAATTGACGATTAAGTAGAGTGTGTTTTTGAAAATCTTATATGCGTGCAATTAAAGTAAACCTGCTGCAAATCCTTCGAAAATAAGGAGAAGGTAACAATCGTTTGACTTTTTCTTTTGAATTTCTGATCCTACATTTAAATTATAATGCGGCGAATCAATAGAAGAAGTAATATTTTACTTGAAAAATTAACTAATCTCATCCTACAAATTCCGTATTACATTCTAGACTACAGAGCGCCAGTTCAGAAATGAGATGCAATATAGCTTGATTTTGGAGCCCAATATTAGGCCTTGCACTTCATCGAGACACAAAAATTGCATTAGCCATCGTAAAAATGCTTCAGTCCGATAAGTTCCGCTGCTGAACAAAATACGCTTCTTCATTCAAAGAACAATTTCTAGGCCACAGTTGCTCTATTATTCTGTACCTTTCTCCGATGGATTCAGCCAAATTCTTGATTAGTTCAATTACATTGCCAAAAAGAGATAAATTGTGCAATGAATCATATACTCGAATTGTGGCCGTGGATTTGAGCAAGACAGCCAGAGCCCAATGGTTTCCTCTTCCTGAGTAACCCCCGTTTTATAAAGAAATGAAAACCATACTGTATCCACTGAGTCGATTAACTACCCACTCCAGTCGAGTAACGCCGTAAACGGACATGGTCAATATAGTTTTAGAGTACTGCGCGCTCTAGCAAACTCACAAATAAAGCGTCAAATGCGAAGATTCTAGAATCATAAAAAAAAGACCGAAGCAAGCACTTATCACAGAGTCGTCAATCTTCGTTTCTTCACGAATCAGGTCTTTCAACGATGATGCTGGAATAGGAACATTGGAGCAAGAAATTCTCGAAGGAATTATACCGTAATCATCTTCAAAGGCCCGATCTGCATTGGTTGCTTTCATGCACCCTGCATTTTTCATTTGTTGACCGCTCAGTATGAGAGGTAGACAGTTCTTTCCTTTTAACAGAAATAGAACTGTGTGAGAAGATCGCGAAAGATCTGGAGACGTTAGAACTTCTGAATAAACAACATTCCTAGTCTTGTGGTGCCCGAAAGCAGTGCATGTGAATAAGTCCTTTGGATGCGTTGCTCTCGAAAACGCAACATACAATTGACCATGCGCGAAGCAAAGATTTGTGAGATCGATTTCGAGCTTACCGGTAACAGACTGGCCTTCAGCCTTATTAATTGTCATTGCGAATCAAATCTGTACAAGAAACTGACGTCGTCGGAAACACTGTATTGGGCAGTCATGAGGGCCAGGAGCGCAGTTCATGCGTCTAAGTGAAAGTTTGGATTTCTTTTTAGTGCCGGAAACTGAAAAGAGGAATAACAAATTCGCAGTCCTTCTTTCAACTAGATATCGAGTACTATCGACATGCCCAAATCATGGTAACATGACAAAAAATACTTCTTTCAAATTAATTTTGTGATCTGTAAGGGAGGAGCCAGCTTCTATTGAATCTAACAATTCCTGTGAATAGTTGAATTCCGCAGACTTCTGAGCTTCCACATCATCGCAAACCACAGAATCGGCACTCATATAAGTTCGAAATACTCCAGGAAAAAATTGAGAAACTTGATCATTAACATCGCGTAATCTGATGTTTGTCCGAACTAATATTGCTCGAGAAGTGAGCCAGTCCTTGTCAGTATACTTGTTCGAAATATCCGCGAAAATGGAATGGACCAATTCATGAGAAGACTTAAGGACATTTATTGACGGAGTCAAATCAGTTTCTGATCCGTTATCGTGCTTCAATTTCCTTTCGCCAACTTCTAACAGATAATCTGGATAGTTGAGTGCATCCTTATCAGCATATGGGTCTTTTGTTAGTGATTGAAGCCGCATATTCTCAGTAAGATGCAGTAACTTGAGATATTCGAAAATTGGAGAAGATTTCAGGCACAGATGAGCAACTATTCCATGTGATCCTCTTGAGACAACAGGAAGTGTTTGACGAAAATCACCACTGAAAAGTATGCACTTTCCACTGAACGCTACAGATGGGTTCTTCATGATTGCTCGGAGTGTGCGGTCAACTGCTTCAATCAATATCTTATGGACATGACAATTTTATCCCAGATAACTAGATTACGGTCTCTAATTTTCGCAGCTAGAGCCGATTCTAAGGGTATGTGACGAACACTATCAGGGTAGCAATGTATTGGAATCTTGAAAGCGGAATGCGCAGTTCTTCCCTCCTCTAAAAGGGAGGTCGCAACCGCGGAAGTCGCGACTGCAATTGTAGTCCGTGTACGCAATTTCTATAGGGCTTTTGTTGCACGGATCGTAAAGGTCTTACCCGTTCCTCCTGAAGCATCAAGGAAAAAGACTCGACATTTCCTTGAAGTAAATTCTGGTTGTCGAGTAATAGGCGCGTGAAGATAACCAACAGGAGCCCCGGGAAGGATTTCTTCAATAATTGAATTGAATACTCTCTTTTTCTCGTCATTGAAGCTTCTAAAAGCAATAGAAACAAAACTTTTTAGGTCTTCAGTATCGTCCTTGACTTTCTGAACGGATTCCGGAAGATTAATGAGATCATCGCTTGGCGTTTTGAGTCTAAATTGATCTAAATCAAATCGTGGATCAAGTTCTAGAAGCGTGTTTCGAACTTCCATCAGTGCAAGCATTTCGGCCGCTTCATCTTTCACAAGAATTGATTGAGCTTGAGCAACATTCTTGTATCGCTTTCGGATATATCCTATAAAATTCGATTTGTTTCCATGCCATAGCTGGACTGGGTTCGATGGATCACAAAAGGATAGAATAGTTGCGAATATCATTGTTAATGCTTCAAAACTCAAAACGTATGATTCTTGTAAGCATCGCATCCACTCAGCATCATCAACAAGAATCCCCAAGGCACAACACGCTTCTCGATATGTTGAATACAGAATCCCATCAACAATTCATAGTGATTTGTATGAAACTATTCCTGCTCTGTGCTACAGCAATGTGCACAAATAATATCTTTAACCTTCTTTCGGGCTAATGCTGTACATTCTGCCAACAACGTGTTGGGCATCATGCAAAGTGAAATCGTACTTAGTACGATTAGACCCTTTGATACGATATTTTGCTCTTAGTCCCATTTTCGGTCTTTCTTGTTCCACTTGAAAAATGTTGGGAAATTTGTGTAGCGAATGTGCTGTGCGCTTGGAAATTTCGTGTTCGCTTTAAACCATCCCATTAGCTTTGTTGGCTTTTCTTCTCCTTTCAAAGCCGCTTCGTGCTCATTACCTGACTCAAAATAGATAGTATAATGACCTCCAAGATGTACTTCGAGTCGTTCGACTGGTGGATGATGCTCAACCATTGGAAACGACAACAACCTCCATGCAGCTTCGGAAGCAGGTACATACTGCGCGTCTTGATATTGTTGTATTTCATCAATAGTCAGTACAGTTTTATAGATTTTAAGTTCTTTTCGGCCAGCACCAACCGTTGTCGATGAAATTGTTGCTGTTTCTCTTCCGTCTTCTGCGCTCCTCCTCTTATACGAAACATAATAGTCGCCTTCAATTGATCCTGTTTCTGAATAGAATTGTTTCCGAAATCTCTTTGAACATTTTCATCCCCTAAACATTGCACCTCATTTAATCGATCACATGGGCGATGAATCATGTGCTGCAGAACTGCATCTCGAAGCGTTGGATCCGTTTTCTCAGCAATCTCTGCTGAAATTATGCCGCCAACATTGAGGGATTTTCCAGGTGCATTTTTGAATGCCTTGCGAGAAACAAAATAATGTAAGCATGCATGAGGCCTCTCCTTTGAAATTCTATGACTGAGACTTCTGAAATTATCTCACCGGAAGTTTAAGTTTCTCTCAAGTACTGCATTAATATCTCCATTTTCATGGGAAGAACTCGATCACAAAGGTCAGGTCTGTCATCAGCTCTTTGCCCAGGGAGAAAAGTATTTTAGATCTTGGGCCATTTCGGGTTGCAAGTAAGAGTTAGAAAAATATCAGGATGCCCGAGCACATTTGAAATAGGAATAGTTTCTTGCATTTTTGCATTTTTTGGCGCATGTATCTTTCGCTTCCAATATGGGTAGATGGCAGGACCACAAGCTTACCAATTTTCTATGGACTTTTTCCTTTCCCACTGTTCGTCCAGGCCTTAATCTCGTTCTTCGTCATAGCAGCATCAGCAAGCAACTCGCATAAATGCGTACAGTCTGTTGCACGAAGCTTTGATTGGTTCTGTTGAAGGAAAGACAATCTCTCACTCTCAACCTTCACGAACATTTCACACAAATATTGTTGGAAGAGACGACCCGAGTGCAGTAAAATGTGGAAATCGCATGGTCTCTGGAACAGGAGTCGAGAGTGAAACTTCAATGGAGCCACTTTCTTCAAGGAGCCCTTGGAATCTGAGAAACGGAGCTTTGAATGCCAGCCATCTGTACCGAAAGGAAAAAGCAAGGGATATGTGAGAGGTTCATACATTCTATTTCCCAAATGTACAACGAGCAATTCTTTTCAACCATCTTTTTGCAGCTGTCCTCTTCTTCTCAAGACAATATCCAGTTTCGCATACTGTTCACCAAAGATTAACACTGCTACTTCTAATGCTTCTGGAATATTATATTTCCGTTCATGTCCTGGCTGATTTTTTGCATGAGCATGTATAACCAATTTGACTTCCGTAGGAATTTCATTGCGATTCATCAAGTCTCGCAATGAAATGAAGATCCGCACGAGTCTGTTGTTACTCTCCAACA
>JAAUYH010066688.1_pt1 | contig 15961 bp, 17 predicted proteins | sample 7278061 | NCBI WGS metagenome assembly JAAUYH01 (sample SAMN14350203, study PRJNA611818) | marine sediment metagenome | isolation source: surface marine sediment (0.6m) | place: French Polynesia: Moorea | collected 2018-08
AAACGGCCTCGAACTGCCGCGCTTCCAGGTTTTGAAACCGCGGCTCGGTCTGGCTGCGGGGAACAATGGGGGCGGGCGCACCGCCGTGAGCCTGGGGGCCCGCCTGGGCAGGTTGGTCTGCGCTCTGGCCCGCATTCCGACGATAACTGCTGTATGCGTTCCAGGCCAGCGCGCCTGCGGCCGCCAGGCCACCGGCCTTGAGTACCTTCTTGGCAGTCTTACGACCCTTCTTGCTCATCAGGGACCCGGCGAGGACTCCGCTGATCGCTCCGCCAGCCATGCCCGACGCTACTCCGGATCCGGAAACGCCGTTCAACATTTTCTTGAAATCCAGCATGTCGGTTGCTCCATTCGTCAAATCTGGGCGGCATTTTGCAGCGGGTAAGACTTCGATAAAAGCGGGTTTATCGGTTCATAAAGTTCGAAAAACCCGATGTTGTAATTCCTGGATCAGGACCCGGTATCGGATTTTCCGTGGATCGACCGGCGCAGCTCTACCAGTTCCTGGCGCACCCCCTGAAGCTCGGCCATCAGGGCATCCCGCTCGAAATGGGCCAGGGACTCTGCGGCCTGGGCCTCCTCGCGGTTGCCGGCCGTAAGGGTCTGCATGGAGTTGACGATCAGCGCGATGAACAGGTTGAGCACCGCGAAGCTGGTCACCACCACAAACGGCACAAAGAACACCCAGGCCAGGGGATAGCTTTCCATCACCGGCCGCACGATACCCATGGACCAGCTTTCCAGGGTCATGATCTGGAACAGGGTGTACATGGATTCGCCCACGCTGCCAAACCATTCGGGGAATGCTGCTCCAAACAGCTTCGTCGCCATCACCGCCGCCACGTAGAACACCAGCAGCAGCACCGAAACGATGGCGCCCATGCCTGGCAGCGCCGAAAACAGCGCCCCCACCACGGTCCGCATCTGCGGCACAACCGACAGCAGGCGCAACACCCGCAGCACCCTCAGCGCGCGCAGCACCGCAAGGGGTCCGCTGGCAGGCAGCCACGCCAGACCGACAATGATGGCATCGAACCAGTTCCAGCCGTCGCTGAAAAACTGTTTTCGATAGCTCCAGAGTTTCAGCGTAATCTCCAGCGTGAAAATCCACAGCGCTGCGCGGTCGATCACGTACAGCAGTGAACCCGTGGCGGCGACCGCGGCCGGCCAGGTCTCCAGGCCCAGGGTGATGGCATTGACCACGATCACAGTGGTGATGAAGGCCGTGAATCCCCGGGACTCCAGCAGACGCCGCAGGCCGCGCTGGGCCGGCGCGTCCTCTGGCAAGGCTGGCTGTTGGATGGTCACACTGCTCATAGCACCGCCAGTTACGCAGTCTCTCCGTCAAGAGACAGTGAACTGGCCACCGACCTGGGAGAGCGGCGCAGCACTTCCCGGCGCTTGCGCAGCTCTTTCTTGATGGCCCTGCGACTGCAGCGCGCAGACTTGGATATGGCCGCATAAAGATCCTCGTGGCTGGTCTGCACCAGGGTTTGTTCACCGCTGACCAGCCGGACCCGGGCTACCACCACCTTGTCGATGCCACCCTTGGGACCGTTGATGTCTTTCATATACACCTCGATGCTGCGCAGGCGGCTGCTGAAGCGGCCGCAGGCATCCCGGAATCGATCGAATACGTGGCTACGAATGCCTTCGGTAATGGAAAAACTCTGACTCTGCAGGGTGATATTCATGCCTGATCGGGCTCCTTGGGTCCGTTTTGAAGCAAAGGCTACTGATTTCAAGAATCAGATCCAGTCGATGTATCCGACACTTTGATTCGTCTTTATCGAACTAATATAATCCCGCCAGGTCTTATCGGCAGAACGATCAAGCAGAGCGAATCAGTGCGGCACCTTAACTACAGTCACCTGCAATACTTCTGGACCGTTGCCCGTGAGGGCAGCATTGCCAAGGCAGCGGAAATCCTTCACCTGACCCCGCAGACCATCAGCGGCCAGCTCAAGCTGCTGGAAGAAGACGTCGGCCAGGCGCTGTTCAATCGCGTGGGTCGCCGACTGGTGTTGTCCGAGATGGGCCGCCTGGTATTCGGCTACGCGGACGAGATATTTCACGTCGGCGCTGAACTGGCCAACGTGGTCCGAGGACACCAGACCACAACCCCCGAGGTACTCTCAGTGGGCATCGTCAACTCCATGCCAAAGCTGATTGCCGAGAGAATCATCGCGCCGGCGCTGGAAGGTGAGCACCCGGTGCGGGTGCGCTGCCAGGAAGCGCCGCTGGAACAACTGCTGTCGGAACTGGCGGTGCATCGACTGGACCTGGTTCTGTCCGACCAGCGCGCCCCGACCGGCCTCAGTATGCGCGCCTATCATCACCAGCTGGGCGACAGCGACCTGTCTTTTTTTGGGCCCCGCAGCAGCGCCCGCCGCCTTGCCCGCGGCTTCCCGGACAGCCTGGATGGGCAGCCCATGCTGCTGCCGTCTCACGACTCCGCCCTGCGTCGACGCATGGATGAGTGGTTTGACGCCGTTGGCATCACGCCGAAGATTGTCGGCGAATTTGACGACAGCGCACTGCTCAAGGCCTTTGGTGAGGCGGGGACCGGCCTGTTCGCCGCACCCTCGGCCATTGAAAGCGAAATCGGTCGCATGTACCGCATGAGCGTCGTCGGGCGAACCGACGCCATCAGGGAACACTTTTATGCCATTTCCTCTGAACGGCGCCTCAAACACGAATCGGTAGTACAGATTACCGCCGCCGCCCGCAGCGACCTGTTCGCCGAATCGAAATTCGCGGACCAACCAGAGAAATCTTGATAGAAGGGGCCAGGGATAGTGGATCCGGTCATTTTGTTTTTCCTGCTTGGGGCCTTGGCAGGGCTGTTCAAATCAGATCTGCGCATGCCACCGGCAGTCTACGACCTGCTCAGCATGGTGCTGCTGCTGACCATCGGCCTCAAAGGCGGGGTGGAACTGGCCGAGCATTCGGTCGGCGGCCTGATCCCCCAGATTGGACTGGTATTGCTGCTGGGGTTCACCGTGCCCCTGGTGATCTTTCCCCTGGTTCGGTTCGTCGGTCGCATGCCCAGGGCCGATGCGGCATCCATCGCCGCGCATTATGGTTCTGTCAGCGTGGCCACCTACGCGGTGGGCGTCGCTTTCTTGGAATCCCAGAGGCAGTCCTTCGATCCGCAGCTGCCGCTGTTCGTGGTGCTGCTGGAAGTGCCGGCAATCATGGTGGGCATATTGCTCGCCCGGGGGTTCCAAGGGGGAACCCGCTGGGGTCCGCTGGCCCACGAAATATTCATGGGCAAAAGCATCGTGCTGCTGCTGGGGGGGCTGTTGATCGGCTGGGTCGCAGGGGCCGAGGGTGTGCAGCCGCTGGAGCCGCTGTTTTTCGACCTGTTCAAGGGCGTGTTGGCGTTGTTCCTGCTGGAAATGGGACTGATTGCCGCCAGCCAGGCCAGGACCCTGCGCAACCACGGGCTGTTCCTGGTCCTGTTGGGCGTGATGATTCCGGTTCCCCTGGCCACCGCTGGCGCCTGGTTGGGCTGGATGATGGGGCTGAACGTCGGCGGCGTCACCCTTCTGGCCGTGCTGGCGGGCAGTTGTTCCTACATTGCCGCGCCGGCGGCAATGCGTATCGCCGTGCCGGCGGCAAATCCCGCCCTCTCGCTAACGGCCTCGCTGGGGGTAACATTTCCGTTCAATATATTCCTGGGCATACCGCTGTACTACCAGATCGCCCAGTGGCTGCACGGCCAGTAAGGACAAGCTTATGGATACGACTTCGCGAAAACTCCTGACCGTTGTGACCGAGGCCGCCCTCGAGGCACGACTATGCGAGGCGCTGGACGATCTGGGCGCTACTGGATATACCATCGTCAATGCCCGTGGTCGGGGCAGCCGGGGCGTGCGCCAGGCGGACTGGTCAACCAGCGGAAACATCAGGCTGGAGGTGATCTGTGACGAGGAGCGGGCCGCCGAGATCGCAACCTACCTGCGCGATCGCTACTTTGACAACTTCCTGATGATTATTTACATCAGTGACGTGCAGGTGTTGCGGGAAGACAAGTTCTGACCTGACAAGGCGCGCTTCGCGCTGGGGAACGCTCACTTCGTGAGCTGGGGAACGGCTGCTTAGCAGCCTGGGGAACGACCGCTCACGCGGTCTGGGGAACGCGCTTCGCGCTGGGATCCATCTCCGACGAAGAGCAGATTCTCTGAGTACTTCGGCTTGACCCACTGCGAGGGATCATGCCGGGCCGCCTGAGGATTTAACTCCCAGCGCGCAGAGCGCGCGTTCCCCAGCGCCCGCAGGGCGCGTTTCCTAGACCGCGTCAGCGGTCGTTCCCCAGCTCACGAAGTGAGCGTTCCCCGCGAAAAAAAGCCGGGCCCATTCAGGGCCCGGCTTTTTCGCAATCGTGCTGAATCCTCAATCAGGACTCAGCAGGCAGGATCACCTGATCGATCACGTGAATCACGCCGTTGCTGGCCATGACGTCGGTGGTGATCACGTTGGCCTGATCAACCTTCACGCCGCTGTCAGCCACGGTGATGGCGATGGTGTCGCCCTGGACTGAGGTAGCTTCGGTCAGGTTGACCACGTCAGCGGCCTTCACCTTACCAGCCACTACGTGGTAGGTCAGGACAGCGCGCAGCTGGTCGATGTTCTCGGGCTTGAGCAGGTTCTCAACGGTGCCTTCCGGCAGAGCTGCAAAGGCTTCGTCGGTGGGGGCAAACACGGTGAAAGGACCTTCACCCTGCAGGGTATCCACCAGGCCGGCAGCGGTCAGAGCGGCCGCCAGGGTGTTGAAGGACCCAGCCGCAACAGCGGTCTCAACGATGTCCTTCTTCTTGGCGTAACCCTTGGACTTTTCGCCGTAACCACCGGCAATAGCAGTGGCAGCAAAGGCGACAGACAGTACGGTTGCAATCAAGTAGCGCATTTCAGATCTCTCTGTATCAGTTTTGGGGGAGGCGCGATTGCAGCAACCCGCCCATGAGGGTCCGGTGAAACGCCTGTGAAGGTCCCGTGGACCTAAGTCAACACTGCGTCAAAGCCCAGTCCCTTTTCTGATGATCCGATCCGCGGACTGAAACCCGGAGACCATTCCGGCGATGGGCGTGTACCCTTAGGCAGGGGCGCTGCCCGGCGACCGGGTAGTAGGATGAGCACAGGAGAGCTGCAAAAATGAGGCGATGCACATGACCCAAACACGATCCCTTCCGGTATGGATCCTGTCGGGTGTGCCGCTGGTCGTCCTGTGGCGCGCCGTTTCCCTGTTCTGGCCATCAAGCCACATCGACATTCCCGAAATGCTGAGAATTCCCAACCTCCTGCTGGGCATGTTCTTCCTGTGTGCTGGCGTCATTACATTCAACCGAGCGCCCAGCCGGTGGTCCCTGGTGTTCGTGGTTTACTGCCTTGGCAGCGGCATTCACTGGGGAGGATCCATCGGCGTGACGCCGGAGCTGGAGCTGCCCCTGCTGTTCTTCTACATGGCCTGCACCCTGCTGTCCGCCGGCGGGTTTCTGCACCTGGCGCTGATTTACCCCCATGGCAACGTTGCCCACGGCTGGCGTATCGCACTCTACATGCCCGCCCTGGCGGCGGCGCTGGTATCCCCGTTTGTTGGCCTGTTGCCCGATGACAGGGTTCGACAGCTGCTGGGTACCGAGTTGATCATCGGCAGCATCATGTCCTGGGCCGGGGCGCTGTACCTGTTGTGGCGACTGATTACGGCGGACGGAACACTGCGGCGGGAATCCGGACTTGCGCTGATCGTGGGCGCGGTTTTTCTGGCGGGCACCCTGCAGCAGCTCGGCTCAATGGGAATCCTTCCGGGCGAACCTGCTGCCTGGAACCTGATCCTGTTTCTCATTCCCCTGGCCATTGCCGTCGCGCTGATGAGCCGGGAGCCCGCTGAATAGCCCGAAACCGGTCCGGATGTTCAAAGCTGGATTGCGAGAATCAACACCAGCATCAGCACGATCCAACCGAGAAATGCGATAGCTGCGCCCTGCTGGTCCGCGCTGCCTTTGTCCCGCGCCAACTGCTCCCAGAACCCCAGCGGCAGCCAGAAAGTCCACCAGCCGGGCCGGAAGATCATGCTGAGTCCCAGCAGGTTCAATGCGGCCACACCTATGGCCGCCTCGTGATCGCTGCGCAGGGCCAGCAAGGTCGAAACCACTGCCAGGGACAGTGCGATCCAATGGGCCATGTGACTCACCTCCTCGAGGGATCATGCCAGTTGCACCGGGCTCATGACCAGAAGCCATTGACGGGTCGCCGGCCACGGGCCAACATTGACATTATGTCAAGTCAGAACACCGACACCAGAACCCGGATCCTTGAGGCCACCATCGAAACCCTGGAAAAGGCCGGCGGCCGCGGGGTTCGCATGGGTGACATTGCCAAGGCGACCGGGATTTCCCGGCAGGCGGTCTACCTGCACTTCAAATCCCGCACCGAACTGCTGGTTTCCGCGATCCGGTATACCGGCGACCAGCTGGATGTGGACCGCAAGCTGGCACCGTCCCGGGCTGCCACCAGCGGCGTGGAGCGGCTTGATCTGTATATCGAGTTCTGGGGCAACTACATTCCCGAGATCTACGGCATGGCCAGGGCGCTGATGGCGGACCAGCACACTGATGAAGCGGCCGCTGCGGCCTGGCAGGATCGCATGATTGCCATGCGGGACGGGTGCCGGGCTGCCATCGACGCGCTGCACGCCGACGGCAACCTGGCCGCTGGCTGGACCCGACCCAAGGCCATCGATGCCCTGTGGACCCTGCTGCTGGTCCCCAACTGGGAGAACCTCACCCAGCAGTGCGGGTGGTCAACCCGCCAGTACATCCGGCACATGCAGGCCATGGCAAAGCGGATCTTCGTAGAGTCACGGGAATAGCCAGCAGGACGTTGAAAAACCCATCCATGGCTTATTCAACAACCTCCTAGTCAGACCGGGCCCGCTGAAGCAGCGTTTCGGCCTCCCGGGTTTTTTTGTGGTCTGCCCCAAGGTCGCCACGCCGATTCTCCAGCACGCCCTCCAGCAGCGGTATTGCGTCACCTGCCCGGCCCGTTCCGATCAGCGCCTCGGCGAGGAAATAGGCCGTGTCATGGGTGTAGGGGTTGTCTTCGCCGAAACTGCCGGATTTTTTCTGGTGGGTCACGCGAAGCATCTCCACCGCCGCCTCACAGTCGCCCTGACGGCACAGGCTGGCGGCCAGGACATCACTGACGAACAGGGAGAACAGGTGATCTTCGCCCATAACCCGGGTGTTGTTTTCCAGCGCTTCGCGGGCAACGGCTTCCGCTTCAGCGTTTTTCCCCGCCACCAGCAGGACATCGGACAGGTTTGAGCGCGCCAGCAGGGCGAATGTGTTATCGGGGGAAAATCGCTCTGAAGCGTCTCTCAATACCTCACGATAACCTGCTTCCGCCTCGTCATAGCGGCCCAGCTCCTGCAGGCGTACCGCGCGGTTTATCTTGAGGTTCACATAGTTGGCGTTCCGGGTCAGTCCGGCCTGTTCGGCAACCGCCAGGGCCCGGGCGTTGGTCTCGAACGCCTGCTGGGCCATACCACGGCGATCCTGAACGGCGCTGAGATTGCCCAGGATTGCGAACAGCTCCCGCTGATTCACCGGCTTTCGCTGCTCCACCATGGCCAGGCTTTCCTGCAGCAACTGCTCAGCCTGCTCAAACTCACCCTTCTCGATCAGCACAACGGCCAGCGATCCGTTGGCATCCAGACTGAAACCGCTCCTGCCCTGGCCAACGCGTTCCAGCCAGTCGCGTGCGTCCCGGGCCAACCGCTCAGCCCGATCGAGGTCCTCACGCATCAGGATGTTGGAAAGTCGCAGACGAATCTGTGCCGGCATCATTTCCGGAGTATCCACGTCCTGGGCCACCACCAGGGCTTTCTCCAGCAGCGCCGCCGCTTCCGCCTCCCGCCGAACCGTGCGCAGGTGTTCAGCCAGCCCAAACATGGCATTCATGCGGATCTTGGGCCCGGCACCCGGCGAGCGGGTCACCTCTTCGTAAACCGACTGCAGCAAAGATCCCGCTTTGTCATAGTCTGCGGCACGGTTGGCATTCATCCCATACCGAATACGGGTCAGCAGCAGGTCATTGCGGCATCGACAGGCCTCCTCCCGGTACACCGCCAGGGCCTGGTCGAAAAGCTCTTCCGCGACGCTGTGATCTCCAAGGCTGGAGTAGGTCTCAGCAAGAATGGACGCCATGGCGGCCCGTCGGTAGCGCGACTGCGGCGGCGAAAACTGCAGTTCCCGCCGGGCGTCCTCCAGCAGGTCATAAACACGGACGTCGGCGCCGCGCCGTGTGAATCGGGGTGAAGCCAGCAGGTCCAGGAGAAACTGCAGTGAATAGTCGCTTTCGGCTTTGGACCGCAGTGCCGCTTCCTCGGCGGCCTTGGCCCGCAGGTAGCCGCCCCCGGCCAGGGCTGCACCAACCGCCAGCGCAAGTATGATGGCCGAAATGCCGGCCATTCGGGCCCGCCGCCCAGGCCGCTGCTGCTGGTCCACCAGTTCCCGCTCCACCTCTTCCGCTCCGGGCCGCTTGTCGGGGTCGGAATGCAGCATTTGCCGCAACAGAGAACGCATGGCGCCGGGCACCCGTTCGTAGTTGACCTCGGCGCCCTTTTCGTGGGCCGCGCGAAGCTGTTCGATTCCCCTGGCCTGGATCGGGTATTCGCCGGCCAACAGCCGGTAGAACAGGACACCCAGGGAATAGATGTCGCCAGCCACTGTCAGCTGTCCGCCGTCGAGGGTTTCCGGCGCCATGATCAGGGGCGAGCCGGCAACAACCTCCTGGGACTCGCTTTCCTGGTGCGCGCCGGCGCCGAAGTCCATCAGGATCGGCGGGCCCTGACGCTGCAGCATGACATTGCCCGCTTTCAGGTCTCCGTGCAGCAGTCCGCTTTGGTGAATGGCCGCCACCGCCGATACCAGTGGGATGGTCAGGTCCAGAAACTCGGGCACCGCCAGGGTGTGGCCGCCGGCCAGGAACTGCTCCAGGGTCTGGCCATCCAGCAGGTCGCTCCAGATGCCGGCACGGCCGCCATCCACGTCGGAGCCGTGGACCGCCAGGACGTTGGGGTGGCGCACCCGGGCCATCCGACGCGCCTCCTGGATCATGGTCTGGTCCAGGGCATCAGCGCCCGAGGCGCGACGCAGCTTCAAGGCAACGTCGCGGCTGAGTACCGGATCGTAGGCGCGATAAACCTCGCCGAATCCGCCGCTGCCGATCAGCTCAAAGACATCCAGGTGGCACCATTTGAAATGAGGCACCTGCCCACCGGATGCCGTTTCTTCCCGGGCCTCGCCAAAGGCAGCACACAAGCGCTGGATCTTCTGCAGGTTGCGGGCAGTGGCGTCACCCCCCATCTCCGACCAGTCCGGCGTCTGCCCATCGGCCACGGCGCCGGCCAGGTCCAGGAGGTCTTTACTCATTACCCATGACCTTGGCCAGCTTGGCCAGCGCGCGACTGATGGTCATTCGAACGGCGTTGGCTGAGGGGCTCCCCAGTTCCGCAGCGATCTCGGGATAGGTCATGCCGAATTCGACCCGCATGATGACGGGTTCGCGTTCTTCCGGACGAAGCTTTTCCAGGGCTTCTTCATACTCTTCGACCAGTTCAGCCCCGATGACCTGCTCCACCACCGAGCCTGGCGATTCACCTGGCGATGCATCGGAATATTCCTCCTTGTGCGGTTGCCGCCCTGACTTGCGCAATTCCTCCCGCACGTTGTTGAGCAAAATGGTGCGGAGGTATGCGAGAAAGGCACCGGGCCGCGTGGATTCAAAGCGCTCAAGGTTATTTAATGCGCGAATGAAGGTAACCTGCACAAGGTCGTCGGTTTCCGAGAGGTCCCTGCCGTAGCGAGGCAGCCGGCCGCGGGCCCAGCGCCTCAGGATGGGCAGGTAGCGATTGATCAATTGGTCGCGAGCACCGGAATCGCCGCCCTGATATCGCTTCAGCAGTGCCGTGGTGTTTTGCAGATCCCCGATTGGCCCACTCATCAAACCCGCTCCCGGTTGCTACCTGCAATATACGCCACCCGACAGTTTTCACACAAAGCATGAGCGGGATGGAGACCTTGACTAATTTAACGTTAAACTATATTATTACTTTAACGTTTAACTAGATTTGGAGTCTACTTTGATGAGACGTCGCCAATTCCTCAAAATTGCTGGAACGTCTGGCGTAATCCTGGCGGCCACCGGGATCGGTGCCGGAGCGTTCATCGCCACGCGGTCGCCGACCCGCGCAATGGCGCCCTGGAACCAGGCGGGGTCGCTCTACCAGGACCCCATGCGAAATGCGCTGTCCTATGCCGTACTGGCACCCAATCCTCACAATCGGCAGCCCTGGATGGTTGAACTGAAAAGCGAATCCGAAGCGGTGCTGCGCTGTGACCTGGAACGACTGCTGCCGGCAACGGACCCCTTCGACCGGCAGATCGTGATTGGCCTGGGTTGCTTCATTGAACTGTTCTCATTGGCTGCCAACCATTTGGGGTTCAGGGCCGACGTTGATGTGTTCCCCGATGGCGCGCCCGAAGATCGATTGGATCAGCGCCCCATTGCCGCGCTCAGGCTGACGGCCGACACCGGCACCGTGCCCGATCCGCTGTTTGCCTTTGCGCTGAATCGCCGCACCAATCGCAATGCTTATGACCTCGGTCGGCCCGTCAGCGATCAGCATCTGTCTGCCATCAAAAAAATCGCCGGACCCGGTGTTCTGGTGGACGGCGTCAACCGCGGGCCGCTGCTGGAAAAGCTGCGGGAATTGACTCGACTGGCCATGCGCGGCGAGTTCAACCATCCGACGGCGCACCAGGAAAGCGTGGGCCTGATGCGCATTGGCAAGGCTGAAATCGAGGCCAGCCCTGACGGCATTTACCTGGGTGGACCCCTGCTGGAGGGCCTCAGCCTGCTGGGCATGATCAGCCGGGATCAGCTGGCGGATCCTGCCTCTGACGCCTTCAGGTTCGGCCTGGACATGGCCGATGAACAGTCCAATACCGCCATGGGGTTCGTCTGGATCAGCACCAGGGGAAACGCCCGCAACGCACAGCTTGCCGCCGGTCGCGCCTACATGCGCCAGGCGCTGCAGGTCGAAGCCTCCGGGCTGGCCATGCAGCCCTTGTCCCAGGCCCTGCAGGAATATGCGGCCATGCAACCCTATTATGACGAAGCACACGGATTGCTGACCCGGGGTCCCGACGAACGGGTCCAGATGCTGGCACGCATAGGCTTCGCCGACGCCGTTAAACCGGCGCCTCGCTGGCCGCTATCGACAAGGATAAAGACCGCATGACCGTGAAAAGCCAGGGCGACCCGATGATGTTTCGCTTTTTCACCGAGCTCGGCATCATCGACCAGCTGTCCAAGGCCCGGCTGGAAAGCGTGCTCCCCGGCGATATGAAAATGTCCCACTTTATCCTGGTTCACCACCTGGAACGGCTGGGCGGCCAGTGGAGCCCGGCCCGCCTGGCTAATGCGCTGCAGGTCACCCGCGCCGCCATCACCAACACAGTGACCCGGCTGGAGGCCCAGGGGCTGGTTCGCGTGGACCCCGACCCGGCCGACGGCCGAGGCAAGCTGGTCAGTCTCACCGAGGCAGGTCGGGACATGCGCAATGAGGGAATCCGGCGTATTGCACCGTTCATGGGCGAGCTGCAGCGCCAGATCGGTGAGGATTCATTTGCGACTGCGCTGCCGCTGCTGGAGGAAATTCGGAGATTCCTGGACGAGCATCGGTAGCGATCTCATGCCGCTTACAGCGGCTCGAGGGATCGCACGGCATTGGCCGGTTCGGGCACACCATTCACCCCCTCAGTTACGCATCGGGAAAAACTTCCTGAGGTGTACACTGGGTTCTCAGCGGATTTGAAGTCACGGCAGTGGCGTCCAGCGGAGAAGCAGAGAAACTGCTCAACAATGGCTGCAATGACTTTCAGATCCTGGTATCCGACCTCATCATGGCCGGGAAAGACGGCGTACAGCCAGCCAGTGAAGCGCGCTGTCCACACAACCGGACCTGCGCGTCCTGTTGATATCAGGACACGCCGACGAGGCCGTGATGACTGACGCGCAATGCCAGCACAATGTAGGGTTACTGAACAAACCCTTCACCGTGGAACAGTTGTCAAAAAGTCTCAACGACCTGATGACCGCCAGGTAGAAACTTCCCTCCTGCGCCAATCCAGTTCGTTCACTCCGCAATCCCCATGACCAGGCAGACCAGCAGAACCGGCGGCACGACAAACCGGATCATCACCCGCCAGAAATTGAAGAGCGGCCCGTCAGACAGCCTCATTTCGTCCAGCTTCAGGGACTTGGGTACCAGCCAGCCAAAAAAGAACGCGGTCAAAAAACCACCCACCAGCAGCAGGATATTGGCTGCAACAAAATCCAGGGTGTCAAAGATGGTTTTTCCCGCGAAGGCCGGAATGAAATCCAGCGGATAGTAGTCAGACCACTCACCGAAGGACATGATCGTTAGAAAGCCCAGGAGCCAGGCGCCGCTCCCCGCGTACAGCACACCCTTGTGCCGCTCGATACCCCAGTGCTCGTCAACCCAGTTGACCACGGCCTCGGCACCACCAAAGCAGGATGACATTGCCGCGGCAATCAGCAGAAGAAAGAACAGCGCGCCGAAGAACTGTCCGCCCGGCATTTCACCGAAGGCGATGGGCAGGGTCTGGAAGACCAGCCCAGGGCCACTGGCAGGCTCCAATCCAAAACCAAACACCAGCGGAAAAATGGCAAATCCAGCGATGATGGCAACCCCTGTATCGGCCAGGGCGATGGTCACGGCAGAACCCGGAATAGAATAGTCTTTCGGCAGGTACGCACCAAAGGTGATCATGGCTGCCATGCCGATGCCGATGGAGAAAAACGCCTGACCCATGGCCACCATCAGCGTTTTAAAGCCGATCTTGGAGAAATCGGGCTCCAGCATGAATGCCAACGCGCCCCCCAGGTCACCTTCGACGGCGCCGTAAATCACCATGATCACCAGGGCGACAAACAACATGGGCATAAGGATTTTTACGGCCTGCTCTGTGCCAGCCTGGACACCCCGGCGGACGACCAGGACGATCAGAATATTCACCACCGTGTGCCAGAACAGAAGGCGCCCCGGGTTGTTCATCAGGCTGGCAAAAACGCCTGCTGATTCTTCACCAGTGATCCCTTCGAAGTCGCCCAGTACCGAACGCACGAAGTAGTCGAACGTCCAGCCCGAAATAACGGTGTAGAAGGACAGGATGATAAACACACAGATCACTGCCAGGGTCCCGACATGCCCCCAGGCGGGACTGGCTCCGGACTCCCGTGCCACCGCACGGATTGCCCTGGTCGGACTGCCGCGGCCACGCCGGCCTATGGTCAGTTCAGTCATCAACAGGGGCACGCCAATACAGGCCACGCAGGCCAGGTAGACAAACAGGAAGGCGCTGCCGCCGTACTCCCCGGCAACGTATGGAAACCGCCAGATATTGCCCAGCCCCACGCTGAAACCGATTGCCGCGAACAGGAAACCCAGTCGAGATCCCCACTGTTCAGCTTGACCACCCCCCATTGCCATCTGTCCTTATCCTGTTGTGAACCCGCCGCGCCGCCGCCGGCTGAGAAAATGTCAGGATAAATGATGGCACAAGTCGATGTGCGGTGAACCCAGAGGCTATACTCAGCGCTTCATCCGTCGAGGGGAGCAAGATGATCACCAATTGCCCAGGCTGGATTCCGGCAGCCCTTCTACTCACCGCGGCGTCGGCTGGATGCCAGGCCGATTCGCGAAGCGACAACCGCTCGTCCGACTGGCAACCCCTGTTTGACGGCCAGACCCTGTCCGGATGGCGCGGCTATCATGATCAGTCGGTGCCCAATGGCTGGCGTGTAGAGGATGGTCTGCTGCACTTTTCGTCCGGTCGTGGCGATTTGGTGACGGTAGAGACTTTTTCTGATTTTGAGCTTTCCCTGGAGTGGAAAATCTCCGAGGGTGGCAACTCCGGCATCTTCTACCTGGCCGCGCTGGGGGCAGACCAGATCTACATGAGCGCGCCGGAGATGCAGGTGCTGGATGACGAGCGGCATCGCGACGGGAAGGACCCCCTGACCTCCGCCGGCGCCAATTACGGCCTCCACCCGGCGCCGCGCGGCGTGGTGAAGCCTGCTGGCCAATGGAATGCCGCGCGTATCAAGGTCGAGGACGAGCGCATCGAACACTGGCTGAACGGGCAACTGATGGTTGAGTACACCATTGGATCACCCGAGTGGCAGGCCCTGGTGGACGACTCGAAGTTCACTGACTGGCCGGAATACGGCAAATCCCGCACCGGCCATATCGGCCTGCAGGATCACGGCGATCCGGTGTGGTACCGCAATATTCGGATTCGCCGTCTGGATTAGTGGCTGAATCACGCCCCGGCTATGACGTGATCGTCGTCGGTTCGGGCGCCGCCGGCGGGATGTCGGCCTTCATACTCGCGGTACACGGTATTCGGGTGCTGATGCTGGAAGCCGGAAGGAATTACGACCCCACTACCGAAACCCCCATGTTCCACACGCCGGAGCAGGCACCCCTGCGGGGCGTGTCCACGCCCGATAAGCCATTCGGCTTTTACGACGCTACGGTAGACGGCGGCTGGCAGGTCCCGGGAGAACCCTACGCCAGCGCTGAGGGAACCGATTTTCTCTGGTGGCGGTCGCGCATGCTGGGCGGCCGCACCAACCATTGGGGCCGTATCTCCCTGCGCATGGGTCCGTACGACTTCAAGCCGCGCAGCCGGGACGGCCTGGGCTTTGACTGGCCCATGGACTACGACGACCTGGCGCCCTATTACGACAAGACCGAGGCCCTGATCGGCGTCTATGGTTCCAACGAGGGCCTGGAGAACACCCCCAACTCATCCCCGGGGGTGCTGCTGCCGGCCCCGGCACCCCGGGTCCACGAAATGCTGACCCGGAAGGCCTGCCAGGACCATCTGGACATCCCGGTGATTCCGGCCCACCTGGCCATCCTGTCCCAACGCCAGGACGCCGCCCGATGGCCGGCACGCCTGTTCCCGGGCAACCCTCTGGCCCAGCGGGTGCTGCGGGACTCCATGAACAGCCGGGCGGCCTGCTTCTGGGCCACCCCCTGCGGGCGCGGCTGCTCCATCAAGGCCAATTTCCAGTCCACCACGGTGCTGATACCGCCAGCGCTGGCAACCGGCAACCTGGACATTCGTACCGACGCCATGGTGCGCGAGGTCACCACCGACGCCCGGGGTCGCGCCACCGGCGTGCATTACGTGGACAAGCGCAGCGGCGAAGACCGGCATGCCAAAGCCGGGCTGGTGATCCTGGCCGCCAGCGCCTGCGAGTCGGCCCGCATTCTGCTCAACTCCAGATCGAACCGGTACCCGGATGGAGTTGCAAATGGCAGCGGCCTGGTCGGTCGTTACGTCATGGACACCGTGGGAGCCTGGACCGGCGGCCGCATTCCGGCCCTGGAGAACATGCCGCCCCACAACCAGGACGGCGCCAGCGGCATGCACCTGTACATGCCCTGGTGGCTGTACCAGGAACAAGCCAGGGGCCAGCTGGACTTTGCCCGGGGTTATCACATCGAGTTCGGCGGCGGCCGCGGCATGCCCGACGCCTGGACCTTCGGCGGGCTGGCCAAACACACTCGTGGCGCCTACGGCCGGCGGTTGAAGGAAGAAGCGAGACGTTACTACGGCACCGGGATGGGCTTCGCCGGCCGTGGCGAGATGATTCCCAACGACGACTGCTACTGCGAGATCGATCCGGACGGCAAAGTGGACCGCTGGGGTATACCAACCCTGAAGTTTCACTGGAAGTGGTCGGAGCACGAACTCAACCAGGCCCGCCACATGCAGCACACCTTCCGGGACATCATCGAAGCCATGGGCGGCACCGTAACCACCACGGTGCACGACAACGGCGCCGACGCCATCGC
>JAAUYH010144484.1_pt1 | contig 15961 bp, 9 predicted proteins | sample 7278061 | NCBI WGS metagenome assembly JAAUYH01 (sample SAMN14350203, study PRJNA611818) | marine sediment metagenome | isolation source: surface marine sediment (0.6m) | place: French Polynesia: Moorea | collected 2018-08
ATTAAGTATTCGCTGGTTATTATTTTTAGGTATATTTTTAGTTGTTCTTTCTTCAGGAGTTTTAGCTGCTAGTCAATGGCAAAATTTTCCTGTATTTGGACAGTATTTAGTGCTGTTAATTTATACTCTTAGTTTTTGGGGGATTGGCTGGTGGACAAGTAAGCAAGATCAATTAAAATTAACTTCTCAGACATTAGCTGCGATCGCCACTTTATTAGTTCCGATTAACTTTTGGGCAATTAGTCATTTAGGGTTAGGAAATAGGTTAATTGAATGGCTGATAATTGCTTTTGCTCTGGTTGTTTTAACTGCTACTGTTTGGCTCTCGCCTCGACGTAAAAAAACTGCTAAAAATATTTTGGGTATTCCCCTGTTTCTCTTACTTAGCTATCTCCATCTAGGCTGGCAGATTCCCCTGTTTTCTTTAGTTTCGGTATACGGTGGCATTACTGTAATCAGCTTGCTTAACTACAGGTTAAGGGAAAAACAACAACAATATCCTAAACAACAATATCCTACAGTTGATTTATTATTTATCTTAGCAACATGGTCATTATTGTTAGCGAGAATACTAATAACTGATGTCAGTCTGATACCTAATTATTGTCTGGCGATCGCTATATTAGGTTGGCTACTAGCAACGATTTATTTAACTCCAACCCCAAAGAACAACATTCCTCTAAATCAGCAGTCGGCAAGAGAAATTGCTGACACCTTCTTCGGTAAAATATGTCAAATATTGAGCATTATTCTCTTTGTTTTTACTTGGATGATTTCCGTTTTTGCTGGAATCGTGGAATCATCATTATTTTTCGGACAAACTATCGCTATCAGTGGGTTAGCTATTCACCTATTTAGTCAACGTCTCAGACTTTATTGGCTTAAGAGAGATCTAACCGCCATATTTTTACTGGGCTTACAAACTCTATACATCTCTAAAGAATTAATTCCCTCTGGTTTACGCAAGGAAGCTTTAGATCTTTCTATTGCGGTTAGTAAAACTGAATATTTTCCTGAGTCAGTGTTTGGGGTAACCCTATTTCCCTATGTAATTATATTTGTCTTAATCGCTTCGTGGTTATATCGCAGGCAAAAACCTCAGTTAGCTTCCTACGCCGAAGCTTTAACTTTAATTCTCGGTATTGGCTTAACTTGTCTCAGTCTAACTAATCCCACCTGGCGATCGCTCAATTTGCTTTTTTCTACCCTCACCTTGGCTTATGTTGCCAAAATTCGACAGCCCATCAGAGGTAATTTAATTTATGCCACTCACTTACTTGGTTTAATTACGGTCATTAATGGAATCCACTTTGCTTTACCCAATTTAAATATAACCCTCTGGGGTATTATTTTGCTGGCGTTAATGTCTATCGAGTGGGCTATTTATATAAGTCAGTTAAAACGCAAACATCAACCCACTTTCTCTGCTGTGTTATGGCAAAGCTGTTGGTATTTTGGTTTGTTACTAAGTGCTGTCAGCTATACTTGTTTCTTAGCGCAGATTAATATATCTTTCCTCTCCAGCAACTCTTTCCCTTGGGGATTAATCTGGTTGATTGCCCCTGGCATGTTAACCTTGGTTGCCAAATATACCCGTAGGATCCAGCAGCGACGGTTAGCAACTATGTTGAGTTGTCTAGCACTGATGGGAGGACAGCTATTAGTATTGGGTAAGCCTGAAACCCGATTCATCGGTTTGGCTGTAGCTATGGGGTTGATGTTGATCAATGCCTTTAATCTACGGCATACCATCGTTACCGTAATTCACTTAGGCTTTGCTCTTAGCCTGATTACCAGCTTGTTTGTTAGTCTGAACTTAACCAGCATTTGGGATTGGTTATTAATCGGTAGCGCAGCTATTCTAGGTCTATATCAACTGCGTTTATATTTATTACGGACAAGCAACAGTCCCAAAATTGATTATATTTCCGAGCGCACTGCCCATGGAATTTTAGGTGTGGGGATAGAGACAAAAAACTTTAAGCTTATTGCCAAGTATATCAAAGCGGCAGACTATTGGGCGATCGCTTTAATCACCATCGAATTAACTATTCTCAGTATTATTTATCTCTATTTGCCCAATTTGCAACTTGAGGAGCAGTATTTCCCCTATTTATTGACTACTGGGTTAGTTGCTGGCGCTATATTATGGCGTTACCGCCCACAGCCTAATAATTTAGCTTTATACACCCTAGTTTGGCTGGGAGAATTATTTGCTTGGGGGTTAGTGATCCTATGGGGGCAAAGTAGTTTAATCTTTGCTGCCACTAATATCATTTTGGGCATCGTGGCTGGGGGAATAGTAGGGAGGTTAGATCAACTGGATTCCCTTGGGGCAACAAAATTAAATTTATCCTCTGTGCCATTAGTATATGCCGCCTGCGGAATACTTTGGCGACTGCAATATTTTAATGCCTATACAGGATTATTAACCTTGGGTGTAGGTTGGATTCTGATTAATACTCAACAGAGCAATCAACAAGCCAACAAGATGATTAACTATCTCGGCTTGGTAGCTATATCTGGTGGCGTTTATGAATTAGTTATCTACCAGATGCAATCCTCAACTGGAGGTACTATTGCTGATGGTTTAACTATTTTAGCTTTAGTTAGCGCCGCGATCGCTTTTACCTATCGTCTTACCGCTTGGTGGCATCGTCAACATAACCATGGAACTTTATTTAACCTTAATTTATCTAGAGTTGTTTTAGTGGCTCATATACACTGGGCAATTAGTAGTATTTTAAAAATTATGACTGCGGGGATAGCAATTGAAGGAGCAACTCCCCGTCTAACTTCCGTGAGTATCGCTACTAGCTTTTGTCTGGGGATATATGCCGTAATTCAAGGACAAGATCGAGAGGTAAATACAAATACAAATACATCTGCGTCTAACGACTGGTGGGTGTATGTGGGATTAGTGGAAATTTTTGCCACCCTAATTTACAGTCGTCTGATCATTAGTCAATTAAGTTTATTTGATCCTTGGCGAGTTATATTTACCTGCGCCCTCGCTCTCTTAATCTATCAGATACCCTGGCACAACTTAGGTTGGCGCGCCACACCTTGGCAACACACCGCTTTAATTATTCCTGCGATGATGTCACTAGTTACCGCCGAAGATATTTCTGCCCTAAGCCTAGTAGTTACCGCTTTATTCTATCTACGTATTGCTTATGCTCAACAGAATATTCGTTGGAGCTATATTAGCCTAGGATTTATTAACTGGTTAATGATCAGATTTACTTGGCAACATAACCCCGAATTTATTTGGGTAGGGGGCATAATCAGTTTATCGATTTTATATATTGCTCAATTCGATCCCTACTGCCAAACTCATCGCCAACAACGTCATTATCTTCGTCTGATTGGCAGCAGCATTGTCTGTATCTTTGCTCTGCTAGAGCAACCAGGAATTATTCCAGGGGTAATCAGTTTTGGCTTAATATTCCTGGGTTTAGGTTTAAAAATTAGAGCCTTTTTATTTACAGGCACCATAACCCTGATCTTAACCGCCATACACCAACTGGTGATCTTAGTCTTAACCTATTCTTTCCTAAAATGGATCGTCGGATTATTGGCAGGAATCTGCTCAATTGCGATCGCAGCAGGATTTGAAAAGCAACGGGATCAAGCCCTTAATCAACTAAAAAACTACAGTAATAAATTACAAAACTGGCAGTAATTAAGTAGGTGGGTAAAATTAATTAGAAGATGGTTAGGGTAGGTAGTGGGTAGTAGGTAGTGGGTAGTAGGTAGTGGGTAGTAGGTTAAAAGACACTTACTCCTGACTTCATTCTTTTTTAAGACGATCTCCAAGGTCAATTTCTGAATTTTTCGAGTTATACCAAATCCTGTTGTCAAAACCAACTTATAGATTATCCGCTAAAACCTTCTTGTAGATAGACTTTACCTGTATATCAGACTAAAAAATAAAGAGGGTATGAGAATCGGATTTCGTATTAGAGGCAATTTTTTTTCTTGATTCACCCCATTAACGCCAGTACACCTAAGTTGCTACGGGAGAAAGTCGGATTATTGGCAGGAATATGTTCAATTGCGATCGCAGCAGGATTTGAAAAACAACGGGATCAAGCCCTTAATCAACTAAAAAACTACAGTAATAAATTACAAAACTGGCAGTAAATTAAACCACGTCCATATTCAAAACTGGAGTTTTAAACTAAGGGCGTTGGTGTACTCACAAAACCTTTTCCCTTTCCTCTGAGCTTCTATAAAAACTAGGGATTTCAAACTAGACGGGGTTTAACCTTTGCTTGAGTAGGTTTCTCAGTTGTTCTTGTTGGGCGATCGAACCTGCAAGTAAAATTCCTAGTTTGCCCACTAAAATACTACCCCAGTTATAGATAATAGCTCCTGTCTTAGTCGCAGAATTATATTCCAAATTGCCCAAATCAATTTCATCTAAAGAACGATATTTCGTGGCAAAATTATCGCTACACCAACTGTCTATCTCCAGTTTTTGAGAAATTCCCGTGGGATAAGATGCCCCGTTAAATCGGGGATTGCATTCAATCGCAAAACATTCAGTTTTGTCTTTCACTGTAGCCACATCAAAAGCAAAAATCCCTTTCATTCCTTTTTTCGCAATCCATTTTGCCATTGGTTCGACTAAATCCCAGGGTTGATAGGCGGTAGGATAACGATTGCCTTGGTGGGCAAAGCCATCAAGAATCTGCTCTGTAGCAGCTAAAGGTTCTACAGCGCCATCTTTGACCACATACTGTAGATTGAGGAATTTGTCGGCGATTACTTCTTGCTGTACCTGTATGGGAGTATCTTCGTCTAAATTTGCCAGAGAATTATTTAATTCCTGAGAGTTTTCGCAGCGATAAATTCCAACACCGTCAACAGAAATCGCAGGTTTGAGATAGCAAGGAAAAGGAATATTGTCATTATCCGAGGATAATTTGCTTTTGTTCTCTGCACAGACAGTTCGAGGTACATTAACGTTTAAATCTTCTGCCAAGCGAATAAAATTGTTCTTGGAATTAATAAATTTAACTATTTCTTGCCAATCTTTGTTAACCTCACAGAACCAATCCTCATCTTTTCGTAAATTGTCCAAATCATCGCTAAAGATAAACACTGACGGTTCGTAATCTGGATGTTTTCTTAATTCCTCAAAAGAAACATTCCAAATTGGATTTTGACTATGGCTCAACCCAATACGACGATAGTGAGCCTTAATTGCCGTCCACTGGGACTCTAAATCGGGATGTAATTGAATCAAATCGTTAGGTTCGGTCATGCCCAAAACCCTACCTGAATATAAATAATTACCGACTACTGCATCGTTAGTGCAGTGCATAATGTCGTGATTAAAAATTCTTTTTCTACTCATTTTTAGTTTAAAGTCAAAATAGATAAGATTACTATTTCAAACTCCCTCAAATAGTTGCTTGTAACTGTAACTAATCAGACAACTCCTGCGATTCGATTAAATTTAATGTTTTATTAGTAATCTCGGGCGAAAACCAAGCACTTAAATAATTCAACTTTCCTGAGTTTTGGGAGTAAAACTTTTTGCTCGAAAGATGTTCTCAAGTATTTGCTCTTAGAGACTAGGAACAGCAGTGGGCACGATAGAACGTAAGACTATTGAGGATAGGCGTAAGCCAAAAGTATAGTCATTTCAGTTAAGTTTGAGACAAGACATTCTTTCTCTGACAAGTCTTTGAAAAACAAAGTGTTTCATTTTTATTTGAAATGACTATAAAATGTAGCAATCTAAGGGAAGCAGGAAGGGTCGTCGCTGATGACGCACGACGTAGTTCACAACACTACCATAAGAAGCAAGCTTAATTAAACTTCACGATCAAAGCCAAATTTATCTTTAATTTGAGCATTAAAATATTGTCCTACCGAACTAGTTTCGTTTAACTCTTTATAAATAGTTTCAGGGACATCAGAATATTTATAAACGCTGCCATTACTAAAGACAATGCGGAGGGTTTTTGCCTCGGCATCGTAGTCAAATGATTTAATCGCTGCACTTTGATTTTTTAATAGGGGAAAAGCAATCACGTCACGGATGCTAGGAGAGTCAGTCAGTAACATCACTAAACGATCTATCCCAATACCCAAACCAGCAGTGGGAGGCATACCATATTCTAATGCCGCTAAAAAGTCTTCATCAATGTCATTGGCTTCTAAATCTCCTGCTGCTTTCTTGGCTGCTTGCGCTTCTAATCTTTCCCTCTGATCTAAAGGATCGGTTAACTCCGAAAAGCTATTAGCGGTTTCTCTGCCCACTACAAATAGTTCAAATCTTTCCACTAATCCTGATTTATCCCGATGAGGTTTAGCTAGGGGGGATATTTCTAAAGGATAGTCGGTGATAAAAGTAGGCTGCATCAGAGTGGCTTCAACTTTTTGTTCAAAAGCTTCATTAAGCAACTTACCAATAGTTTGACATTCCGCAGGAACTTCAATACCCGCCTCTTTAGCTGCGGTTTTAGCTGAGTCAAAATCACTAAACTGAGCAAAATCAACCCCCGTAGCATCCTGCACAATCTCGTGCATTGTTATTCTGCGCCAGGGAGGAGTAAGATCGATCGCTTCTCCTTGATAGGTCACTTTAGTTGTACCTAATACTTCCTGCGCCACATCACTAATCATGTTTTCCGTTAACGCCATCATGTCGTTATAGTCTGCATATGCCTGATAGACCTCAATGGAAGTAAATTCAGGATTATGACGTGTAGACACCCCTTCGTTACGGAAGATTCTGCCTAACTCAAATACCCGCTCAAAACCACCCACAATTAATCTTTTCAGGTGTAATTCAGTGGCAATACGAAGATACAAGTCCATATCAAGGGTATTATGTTTCGTGATAAAGGGACGTGCTTCAGCACCACCAGCTTCTCCCTGCAAGACTGGAGTTTCAATTTCTAAGAAGTTTCTGGTTTCCAGATAGCGGCGAATGGCTGCGGTGATTTTGGCGCGAATACGAAAAGTCTGTCTTACCTGGGGGTTAACAATCAAGTCTACATAACGCTGACGATAACGCTTTTCCGTATCCGTTAAACCATGCCACTTGTCGGGTAAAGGTAACAGAGATTTAGTCAGGATTTGGAACTCACTGACATAAACCGAAAGCTCACCTTTTTCAGTTCTTTTAATCGTACCTTTGACTCCTAAAATATCCCCTGTATCCGAAAGCTTTTTCAGGTGATTAAACGCCCCTACCAAGTCTTCCGACATGGTGTTGTTAATTCTTTTCTTTTCTAGGTAAAGCTGAATTTTACCTGTTTCATCCTGCAATTCAAAAAACGCCAGCTTACCAAAAACACGACGAGCAACAATTCTTCCTGCGATCGCAACTTGATCTTCTACTTCCTCTCCCGCAGTCAAATCGACATATTTTTCTTGTAACTCAATAGCGCGATGGCTCGATTCCCACTTGTAGCTATAGGGATTTAATCCCAACTCCTTGATCTGGGATACCTTTTCAATTCTGGTAGCGCGAATTTCTTCGAGGTTAGAGCCTCCTTGTGGCTTATTCTGGGAATTATCTGCTGCCATTACTACTAAAATTTGTATTAATCAGGATTAAATTGATAGCTTATTTACCTAGACTTAATTACACTTACATGTACATACAGTGCAGGAATTTCTCTTAAATTTTCATGCAATGCTTGATACGATTCAGAATACTGTCTTTTAGTAAACAGTATTGAATTATAACGCGTATCTAGCTACATAAACTGACCTGATTTTTTAGGTAACTTGTTTCCCTGTCTATCACTCAAATATATGAATTTATCCGTTGATTTAATTTTACTTGGTTCCATCGTTGGCGCAGTTATCTTGACCTACGCCCCTTTTTTAGTAGTAGCTTGGGGAAGATTAAAGATTGGCTATGATCAATCAGCACCCAGAGCAATGTTTGATAAACTCCCTGCCTATGGTCAAAGAGCTACCTGGGCACATCAAAACAGCTTTGAGGCGTTAACTATTTACGGTCTAGCTGCCCTCATGGCTTACAGTACAGGAGTAGAATCAGATTGGGCGAAAATTGCCGCGATCGCATTTCTCGTAGCTCGCTTGCTCTATTCTGTGTTTTATATCTTAAATATTCCTGTAGGGCGATCGCTCATGTATGCGATCGGTTCTCTATCTGGCTGGACTCTATTTGCTCTAAGTATCTTGCAAGTAATCAATTAATCAACAAATAATAATAAACTTGCTCACATGGTTAAGAAACAATATGTCTCGTTATTGAAATGTAACTTTTAAAAATACAATACAGGTAACTTCCTTGCGCTTTTGTCCCAAGCATTATCGATGGCAAACCGAAAGTCTCCAAAGTTATCTACTCCAGAAGAGAAAGCTGAGTCTGCTTTAAAGCGGCGAACAGCTAGACAAAAAAGGGTTGCGTTAATTCTGCAATGTTTGGGATTTTCTGGTACTGGGTTGGGTGCCGTATTTATAATTAAGCTGCTTGTGCAAGGAGATGTTACAAACGCAGCAATAATTGGATTGTTGACTTTTTTTGCTACGATATTGGCAATCGCAGCTAAGTTCCTCTCAGAGCTTTATAATTCAGTTTTAGACAAGATTGAAGAAAAATTAGAGGACAAAACAGAGCCTTTAGCTACTTGGATTGTTAATAGTTTAGAAAATTGCTTGGTAAAAATCTGGTGGGCATTAACTTCAGGCTTTAAAGGCAAATATTATCAGCAACTAGAGTACATATGTAGAGATTATCTGACTCAGGGGTTGGATAAAGACAAGATTCTTAAACTGCAAAAGGTATTTGTACCACTGAAGATTGCAACCCAAGATACCAGATCAGTTGATCCGAGAATGATTCGGCAAGTAAATAATCAGGCGAAAAACCCTAAAGAAAAGTCAATTTGGGATTTTTTGGCAGCGATGGGAGATGAGCCAGCATTTAGGCGCATGGTTATTTTAGGGGCACCAGGTTCGGGAAAAACAACTCTACTAAGATATATAGCTTTAACTTACGCTACCAACACTCAAGGAAAAGTTCATCATAAAGCACCAAAACTTATTCCTGTCTTGCTTTATCTGCGAGACATACGTCAGGAAATTTCTAATAATAAGCCTCCTTTGGCAGATTTAATCACCCAACAGATCAACAAACAACGCAAAATAAAGCCCCTCAATCCTCCTCCCAATTGGTTTCAAGATCGATTGCAAAATCAGAAGTGTTTGGTAATGTTAGATGGTTTAGATGAAGTTGCCGACAATAAACAACGTCAACAAGTTAGGGATTGGATAGACGAACAAATTAAAGAGTATCCCGATACTTGTTTTATTATTACTTCACGTCCCTACGGTTATAAAAGTACGCCACTACAGGAAAGTGTAACTACATTAGAAATCAGACCATTTAGCTTTAGACAGATGCAGGAGTTTCTTCACAAATGGTATCTGCAAGCTGAAATTATTAGTCGTGCGGGAGAAGACAATCCGAGAGTAAGGTACGAAGCACAACAAAAAGCTGAAAATTTAATCCATCGCATTTCTCAAAGTAAACCGATAGTAGATATGGTGGTTAATCCTTTACTGCTAACGATGATTGCCACAGTCCATCGTCGCGGTAGCGTCTTGCCAGGAAAGCGAGTAGAACTTTATAAAGAAATTTGTCAAGTTTTATTAGAAAAGCGACAAAGAGCCAAAAATATACCCGACTCTCTAACAGCTAGTCAAAAACAATCGGTGTTACAACAATTGGCTTTAGCATTGATGACCAATGAGACTCGTGAATTCAAATTATCAGATCCCATTTTCATGTCCTCAATTGAAAGTCAGCTCAAGAAAGTTACTACGAAAATTAGATCAGAATGCTTTATCCAACAAATCAAAGATGTATGTGGCTTGTTAGTGGAAAAAGAACTAGGGATATATGAATTTGCTCACCTCAGTTTTCAGGAATACTTAGCAGCAGTAGAGATTAAGGAATCAAATCAAGAAAATATTTTAATTAATAACTTAAACTATTCCTGGTGGCATGAAACTATTCGTCTATATGTTGCTCAAAGTGATGCAACCAATATTATTCGTGCTGCTTCTGATAACCCATCTTCAGAACTCATTACTCTTGCCTACAATTGCCTTGAAGAAGCTTGGAGTATTGATCCAGATATGCGAAAAGAACTGGAAAATAGGCTAGAAGCTGATTTAGAAAGTCGATGACAGAAAGATTTAGATTAGCAGCTAATGTCTTGCTAAAAAGGCGACTAAATAATTTGGTACGAATTGATAATAACTTGGAAATAGATCTTAACTATATCACTTGTGCCGAGTATCAGCTTTTTATTGACGATATGCGTCAAGCAGGAAAAAATCGTCAACCAGATCACTGGATATCAGAACGATTTCTTCCTGGAAATGCGAGAAAGCCTATAACTGGAGTTAGATCCAGCGATGCACAAGAATTTTGTCACTGGTTAACTCAGCAAGAATTAATACCTGGATATAGATATAGATTACCTAATTTAGCTGAAACTAATGCAATTTATGAGACAAAAGAGCCTCTGGGATGTTGGTGCAAATATAAAAACAATTTGGTTATTGCAGAAATACAATCTCAACAATGGTTGGCTTGGCAACAAAAATTATTTGAATTCTTGATTTTCAGAGGAGATTTTGTTCTCAATCATGAATACAAAAGTTTCCTAAACCACAATCTATATGATGAGCTCTACAGAGAACTCTATGATTTTATCAACCGCGACGTTCAAAACTTCAGATATATAAATATAAATATTTACGGTTATCGAGATCTTTATACTGATCTTAACCAAGATTTATATAGCGATATTTATTTTTTCCTTAACAGTTTCCTTAACCAAGATGTCTATTGTAACTTTAACCGTGATCTATACAAAAATCTTAACCGAGATGTCTATGATAACTTTAACCGTGATCTATACAAAGATCTCAACCGTGATCTATACAAAAATCTTAACTTTGTTCTTGATCACTTCAGCTACGAAATTATCAGCCGTCCTTTTTACCGCAATCTTTTTCCTAACTTTTATTCTAAATTATATCAAGACTTAAACCGCAACTTTTACGAAAAAATTGATATTGAGCAAGCCAGTAACTTGTTACTATTATCTTTTCCTATAATGTTTCTTGTTATCATTTATCATTTACTTGATAAAATGTATGAACAAGCTTTTGAAAATTTTAAAATGCGTTTTAGCATTGGCTTGACTCTCTCGGAGTGCCAACAAAAAAGCCAAAAATATGCTCAAAAAAGAGATGAAATCTTTCAACTTTATGCCTATTTAGTATTAATAGATCAAAGACAAAAGGGAAATATGCCAGCTTGGGAAGGAATTAGGATTGTGCGAGAAAGGGAAGAAATAGATTAGTTCGGAATTCGGAGTTCGGAATTTGGAGTTCGGAGTTTGGAATTCGGAGTTCATTTTGTATGGGCAACATAAATAAGTGAGTAACAAGTAACGAGTAACGAGTAACGAGTAACAAGTAATATGAAATACTGAAATATTGGCTACGAATTTGGGTCATGGGGATTTAGGGAATTAGGGACTTTGGGAATATTTATCTGTAGCGTTCTTTTTTATATTTCATATAACAAGTACAGCCTTTTACACAACTATTAGTACATCAAAAGATTTAATTTATAGAAAAGCCGATTAACTTATCTGTGTTTATCTGTGTTTATCTGTGGACGTTCTATTTATCAATTGTCTCAGATAGAAATACAAACCGCTGTATTGTGCGATCGCTCTGACTCAGTCAACGGTCAAGATAATATGTTGTTAGCTTAAAAAAGCTAATAGCTAATGACTAAAAGCTGCAAACAGATAACCTCGAAGCCTTAGCAAGTTAACTTCAAACATGAATGATTGGGATTTTCAACCGCCACCAGAATCGGAATTAGGCGATCGCCAAGTTAACCTAGAATCAACTCACCTTCAACATAAGCGTATTGCCCTTTTAGTGACAGGTAGTATTGCCGCGCTGAAAGCGCCCTTAATTGCTCGTACTTTGCGCCGTCAAGGGGCGGATGTGGTTGCTTTTGTCTCTAATGAGGCTCTGAGATACACCACTATTGATGCTTTGGAGTGGAGTACTACTAATCCTGTGGTTACTAAATTAACTGCGAATGCGGAACATCTAAGTGATGCGAATCCTTTTGCTGCCTATGTTGTTGCCCCTGCTACCTATAACACGATTAACAAGATAGCTTTAGGCATAGCTGATGGCGTAATTACTTCTACTTTAGGTTCAGCTATTGGCAGAATGGAAAGAGGTAAAACTCAAATTCTGCTTGCGCCGACGATGCACGGTAGTCTACATAACTCGATTTTGATGGAATCTCTGGGTAAGTTAGCTCACATGGGAGTCAGAATTATTCCGCCCCAGGTTGCTTACGGTAAAAATAATTTACCTGAAGAAAAAGCGATCGCACTTCATGTTTGTCGCGCAGTTAGTTCATCACCTCTCAAAGATATCCCTATTTTAGTCACAGGAGGTCCTACCCCTGTGGCGATAGACAATATTCGTCGTTTAACTAATCGCTTTACAGGAAGATTAGGCAGTTATATTGCCGAGGAATTATATCTCAGAGGGGCAAGAGTAAAATTAATTCACGGACAAGGTAGTTATACTCCGCCCGATTATCTCCCCCACAAAATAGTTACTACCTACGATGAATATCTAACTGAGGTCATGCTAGAGTTAGCCCTTCCATATCGCTTTGGTATCTTTTCCGCGGCGGTGGCTGACTATAAACCTGCTCAAGTATTCCCTGGCAAAATCCCCAGTGGTGCCTTGTCTAAAATTGATTTAGTCTCTACCCAGAAAGTAATAGCCGAAGTAAGAGCAAAATTTCCCAGCTTAGGCATGATTACTTTTAAATATCAAGAAAATATTTCCCACGAAGAGTTAATTGATATCGCCCAAACCAGACTAAAACAGGGTTATCAAATGGTAGTAGCTAACCGAGGAGAAGAACAAGGAGAAAATAAAGCACAGGTTGCTTATCTGGTAACCAAAGAGCAACCACCACAAAAAGCAGTAGGGAAACAGGAAATTACTCAGGCGATCGCTAATTATTTGGAATCAATGCCTAATAATTAATAGCAGTTTAAAGAAATTTGCGACATTATGGCAAATACAAAAACCAGAAGTTAGGATATTACAGCCGAAAAAAACTACCAAAAGGAGTTATTGATGGCAGGTAATTTCCAAGACGATTCGAGAGAACAAGAAATGATCGAGCTTTTCGATCTCATCAAAGATGAAAATGAAGGGCGATCAGGGATTGACGCTTTTTTAGAACTGGATGGCACAAACATTCCTTTCGAGTTAAAAACAACTTCATCAAAAAATGGTTCTGTAACTACAGTTAGAGATTTTGGTTACGATCATATTAAAAAATGGCAGAACAAACATTGGCTATTCGGTTTCTATAAGGGAGATAAAGTATCTTACAAATACGGCTCTCCAGTACTTATGCAAAGCTGGATCAAGGGAAAAGAAGAATATATAAAACCAGATTTTCAATTAGCTCAAATAGCATATGAAAATTTGACCTTAGAAGATCTCTATCTAGTTTTAGGCGACAAAGAAAGCTATTCTCTTAAGGATGCAAAATTGATTCAGAAAAGGCAATATCCTAGTGAAAAATACCTTCAGCTACAAGATATTAAAAATGGTTATAGTAAACATAGAATGCTCAGTATTTTAAAAGATAGAGCTAAATATTTAATGGAGCGAGGCAGTACACTAAATAATCCTCATATTCCTGGAAGTTATTTTAAAGACTGGGAGGAAATAACTGAAAACCACGCAGCAAGGTTACGTGAAATGGTAAGGACTTATATTAATAATGTAGAAACAGAAAAAACTTAAACAGCGATTAAAGCTTTAGCAACATTAACTGCAACTGCATAAGCAACAGGTGGAGAAACTGAATTTCCAATCTGCCCAAGGATTTGATAAACTGCCCCTGCAAACTTCCAGCTTTCAGGAAATCCTTGGATAATTCCGCAATCTTGTACAGAAAGACGGAAATGACCGAATTTTGCGGGAAATGCTGATGCCTTATCTCGATTAGATTGAACTCCACTAGCCCAAATTTTCATATCACCCCAGGATTTTTGACCCGCTGAACTATTTAAAATTGATGTAGTGTTCCTTTTTCCAGTAAAGGCACTTCTAATAGTTGGCGCTAAATCATCAAAATTAATATTAGGTAAACCCAAAGATTCACGGACTCCCATAGTATTAGGCTTATCGTAATCAAATATGTTCAAATTAAGAACTTTGTTATGTTTTGGTTTCCTGAAACGATCCCATGAATGAGTTGCTTCTGGCTGAGTAAACCTAATAAAGTCTTGTTTATTTCTAAAACCAACAAAAAATACACGCCGTCTTCTTTGAGGTACTCCGTAATCAGCCGTGTGCATCTCAAACATTTTGATTTTGTAGGATTTCAGTTCTTCCAAAATATATTTTTTTACAAAGCCTTCAAATTTTGGATTCATCAAACCTAAAACATTTTCTGCTATAAATGCTCTGGGTTTTATAGTATTCACGGCACGATTAAATTCTCCCCACATATTACGTTCATCTTCGTTCCCTTTCTGTTCTCCAGCAATTGAAAATGGTTGACAAGGAGGCCCTCCATGAATTACATCAACTTTCCCCCTATAAATATTCCAATCAACATTAGTAACGTCTCCATTTTTTAATCCACTAAAGATATACCATTGTGGTCGATTGAGCTTTAGTGTTTCGCCACAGATAGGTATTAATTCATATGAAGCGACATGAGAGTAACCCGCATAGTCAAAACCTAAATCTAATCCTCCTCCGCCACTAAATAAACTAAGACATTTAAGATCATTTTTTTCTTTTTGAGGCATTAGCAATTCGGGGGAAAGTTTTGGATGATTTATATCATGAATTTTTTTAAGAATACCTTTCTCCGCTGCTAATTTAGCTAATCTAGAATCCTGGGCTGTTTTTCTATATTCATTGCGTTGAGCAGTTGTAATGCTGTATTTTTTTCTTTCGGCATTCTTGTAGATTTTAGATTTAGAGTTCATATGAATGACATGACAACTTGTTAAAGGTTACAACTAGCTTTTCATATTTGTTAAAGTAACTGTTCTGCCTTTCTCATCGCATACTGAATTCGAGCGCGAATCGCTGCTTCTGGTTCACTAGTCGTTAATTCCTTAAACTTAATTGTAATTTCTGACAATAATTCAGGTTGAGTTTTTGCCAAAGTATTAGCTAATGCTTCAAGTCCGACAATGGCAGCATAACGAACTACCCACTCTCCATCTTCTGTAGCGAGCAACAGAGTGTTTAATACTTTTTGCTGTGCTGGGAAAACTTCCTCAGTTGGCAACTTCGACCACAAAATACTGCCTAATCCCTTAGCTGCTGCACGGCGTACACTCTGAGAGAAATCTGTAACTGCCGCTTTTAACAACAAATCCAATGCAGACGGATCGCCAATTCCCGCAAATACTCTGGTCGCCCAAGCTCTTGCACCATAGTTATAACCGTCTAAATTCTCTAGTAGATAGGGAACAGCAGGCTCGCCAATTTTAATCAAACCATCTACCGCAGCTACCGCAGCACCAGGATTATTAAAGCCCAATACTTCCACCAGAGTCGGTATGGCAGCGCGATCGCCAGCTTCGGCTAAATCTTCGACAGTTTCTAACAGTAAATCAGCAGAATCGGCTTTATTCACCGCCTCAATCAATTGTTGAACATCGGGCATTGGTATCAGGCTTCTTAAAAATCTTAAATATAAAGATAATCTTACTACTTTCAGTAGGTCGAAAAACCACCCAAGAGTCAATTACTGCACCCTTGGCGCGGATGCAGCTTGTAACTCACACCAAATTGATGTGTTTACGTTTGGACGATTGACAAGACAACCGAAGTTGCCACACCGCGTGGTGTC
>JAAUYH010117938.1_pt1 | contig 15955 bp, 8 predicted proteins | sample 7278061 | NCBI WGS metagenome assembly JAAUYH01 (sample SAMN14350203, study PRJNA611818) | marine sediment metagenome | isolation source: surface marine sediment (0.6m) | place: French Polynesia: Moorea | collected 2018-08
ACGACGGTTTTCGCATAGTAGCGATTACATTCCTTCCTTGTTCGCAAAAATACTCAACGGCAGATCGGCCGATCCCGGAAGATGTACCAGTGATGAGGACTGGTTTCGGCATTTCGGTACTATTCCGATAGTGTGAATAGTTCTCGGGGGTGGTTCAAGTTCAGTGAGGCTGAGAAAATGTGTACTGAGGATTCGTTTGGGTAGGTAGGTAGACGGGCAAAGGAGTGCCTTAAATATTACCAGACTTCGAACAAAATGTTAAAACGAACGTTGACATCAGCAGATCAGATTGTAAACCAGAGAGGCAGTGCCAATAAAATTATGAGTCGTGGATTGTCCTTTTTACTCAAACGTCTGAGCCGACTATTGGCACCAAAGACTCTCGTAGCTGTTTACTCTTATCATTGCCAGAAGTATCGCCATCATCCGTGAATTTGGCTTAGGGGGTTTCGACGGCCTTGCAACCTGTACAGCCCAGCCATGTCAAAAGAACTGATAATAATCCCTACTATGGACCTCGTGATTTTAAGAGATGCACTCATACCTCTGAAAGTCGTTCACGAGAACTACTTCGATGAATGTTCTGGGTAATGATGGATGTGGATGTTTTGAATTCTACATCGATCTGAATCAGGTTGGACCGTATTACAAAGCAGTGGAGTGACTACCAGGTGATGAGGAGGTTGTGTTGGATGTTTCAATAACAATGACGGTCCACGACTCATCATTTTATTGGCAGGTTTGCGCACAGATAAATTTTATTGGTAGTGCCTCCCTCGTTCAAATTTTGATCTGCCAAAATCCACCCCATTTTCACGATTTGTTCGAAGTTTGGTGTTATTTAAGGCATCTCTTTGCCTGATTAACGCATCTACCCAAGAAGATCCTCGCTACACTTCCTCTCAACCCCATTCCGTTTAACTGACTCACCGTACACTGCACCCCATCGGAACTGTGACGACATGCCAAAAACCGTCCTCATAACTGGTACATCTTCCGGGATCGGCCGATCTGCCGTTGAGTATTTTTGCGAACAAGGAAGGAATGTAATCGCTACTATGCGAAAACCGTCGTGACGCCGTCCAGGAGCTTGCTAAACTGAAGAATGTGATGGTAGTTGCACTCGATGTCACGAGCGGGACGTCTATCAAGGATGCTGTCACAGCAGGATTGGACAAGTTTGGTACCATCGATGCCTTGGTGAATAATGCAGGATTTGGATTGTTAGGACCACTAGAACTTGCCACGCCAGATCAAATCGATCTTCAGTTCAATACGAATCTAATTGGACCGATTCTAGTCATGTAAGCGGTGTTACCAATGATGAGAGCAGCGAAATCGGGAGTGATTGTTAATGTGACTAGCGTTGCAGGTCGTGTGGTATTTCCACTCAGTAGCTTGTATAACGGTAGCAAGTTTGGGTTGGAGGGGGTGTCGGAAGCAGCAGCAATCGAGTTGGCGCCTTTCGGTATCAAGGTGCGCCTGGTGGAACCGGGTGCTGTAATTACAGACTTCAGAGGACACAGTCTGGTTATGACGCAATCCGAGACGGTGCATAACTACGACCCGATAGTGACGAATTTGATGGCCAAGTTTGGGGATTTTGATAATGCCGCTTCGATGCCGATAGCTACAGCGAAGGTGATTTTTGATGCAGTGACCGATATGTCCGACAGAGTTCGTTACCTTTCGGGGGATGATGCGCATCAAATGTTGTCCGAGCGCAACGCTTTGTCGGATGAAAACTATCAAAAGACTGTATCCGAACGCTTCGACGCTCGATTATAGTCGGTGGCAAGGCCCAACACGAAGTGTATCCCCAGAAAAGTGGCGGGATGGCACCTTGATTTAATTCAGTAAAACTTTAGCTCATTTACTGTGCTTACATGTACAGGTAGGGGGACATAATTGTGTGAAGTTTTGGTTAGGGTGCAATTTGCATTCATAAAATTGATCGAAAAATAACCGCTTTTTAGGGTTTTCTGTAGAAGTGCTCGGATGAACGCGTTCAAGAAAATGGGCTTCATGGACTTCAGAAATTTTTAGGATTCACTCATGAGTTGGAAGTGAAGAATGAGAATTTTGAAGCTTGCTAATGGTAGGAATTGGGACCTGTCAGCTCAGTTGAATTTTACAGACTGAAATATTTCAGAACTCTCACACAGAGCATGTTCTTATATGTAAATGGGTTTATCAATGCTCGTTGTACCCCAACCAAAAGTTCGCACAATTTTGTCCCCCTACCGTACAGTAACGCCTACGGTAGTAGCACAACAGTGGAAATACTGCACGGGAGTAAACTTGTAGTAGAAGAATGGACCTACAGGAGCAGTGCGAGATACAATTGGTGCAATGATTGCCTGGATTACTTATTTTTGTAACGCTACGACGGAAGTAAGTAAAGCCTTAAATGTTCTGTACCGTCCAATACTATACAAAGTATAATATATCAAACTTAGAGAATTATCAACTCACTTCATCCTTCTCGTATTTCCCAATCTAAGTGAAGTCAATGGCTCGCCAGAAGACCCTGTCAAAAACGTAATTTCGCCGAATACTACCAAATAAAGCATTTGAAAATTTTATTTCTCAGGAAGAGCTTCATTGAATTGTTTGTTGATGTTGATGCAATTGGCAAAATAATTTGATAGCTCGAATCTAGAAACTCAATCTGAATTCAAGATTCATAGCGCACTAGCCTACAAAAACAAAAAGCTCGCAGCAACGTTCTATCTATCCGACTAATTTCCTTCCACATACCAGTGATAGAGCAGAACTTCCAACTACATGAAAAAGAACTCAAATTCCTCGGTACTCAGCAATAAGCTAGTCGTTATGAACCATACTAAAATCTGGGCAGAAATCGGAAAATCTCGGTTCAATTGCGGAACATTCAGCAAGAGGAATCACTTTTGATTTGGACCGAGTGCCCAGTGATTTTAGTATTTTGCGCAGTAGTTTTAAGGAACCACTCCCAGCTTCAACTGATAGTGGTTCTACGTTTTCGTTAAGTCGCATTCTTGATCGTTCAAGTAGTAAGTCGGGAGTGCTGAACCTTGTATTTGCCTTTTCTCTACTTTCAGGAAAAACAAAAAGTCAAAGATTTGAGACGAAATCGTACATGTCGAATCGACCTTGCAGTAGTAGAATCGTTAGCAACCGGCCACTGGGGTTTATTTAGTTTTCAGATTTAGATAAAGGCGTGAATAAATTCGACAAATAGTTCAAGTAAGATCATCGAGCACATCTAAGCTTCTCCTTCAAGTCCATTTCTAGATGCATGAAAATCTCGAAAGCTTATTGTACTATTTTGTAGTATTTGTAGCTGGGCCGCAAAGTCACTCGGAATCATGCAGTACTAATTGTGCAATCAAGTCCTGTATCCAATCATTCTATTCATGTCTGAAAATCAAGGAATTTAGCAAATGGTCTATAATGCCTCTACCAGAAATTGAAGGCGAACACATTCGATGGTGCAGTTGTAAATTTTAAATCCCTATAAATGATTTTAAATCAATTCATCAAGCACTTTGAAATTTGCTGATCCACCCCGCAATAAAAGTGATAGATGAATCCATCCTCTTCCCACTAAATGAAGAAGTAACATGCACTGTATCGAAGATGTAAGTTTTTGTCTTGATCCATGTAATAGTACGTCAACAAAAACGTAGTATCGTTTCGGTGTGGTGTAAAGGTGCAATCATATTGCACAGCATCATTATTTTGCGATCTCCACCATATCATCCCAAAGTGATAACGTTTTTAGAGATAATAAGTACTAGCAACACGCATTACTGAACTATTTGCTTGAGTACGAGCGCACTCGATTGAGACGAGTCATACGTTATTTCCTATTAAATTCTACGTTTTACATTTATGCATTAAGAAAAATCGAGTGATTTAGCAGCCTTCAAATTGCTTGATGTTGAAATGCTGTACTCATACATTTCTTAACTTCATACACTTTTTCTTCACCTAGCAATCCCAGAACTTTTGAAAAAACAACAAATATTTCTCACTCAACCACATTTTCGGAGGATTTAAAAACTCTTTGATTTACAAATCTTTCCCTGCAACGTAATCCTCATGCTTACCCTTAAATCATTCACGCATCTAGAAGTCATGCAGGATGCATAATAGTATGAACATAGCCAGAAATAGCCTTCACTGTGAATCAGCTACTCCAAAGTAGTGATTGTGAACCAAGAAAAGTAGATTATAAGCCAATGGATGAATTTATAAACTTTTTATAGCAAATAAATTCATCACTGAGTTAATTCGGTACCAATATTTAAGAAATCGAACCTATTTATAGTACTTCGATTATGTTACAATGTTCAAATTCGAATTTGTCAGTCATCACAACCCCGATGTTTTTAAAAGAACTAAGGATAAGCATACATACGACGAATCTTGGAGAATTTATCCTCACCAGTAATACAGAAAGAGCAGAAGTTCTGGTGCGACTTGTTCGGCGGGAGATTTGCAGTACTGCAATTGAAAATCAATGGTGATTATGGGAGATAAATACGGTTATTGAAAAACTTCCACCGCATACCGGTCTTCATAGTTCTGTAATAGATTGAATTATGAAAGTTCGAGAATCTAGCAGTTCGAAAATCAAAATAAATAGAGCTTTAAAATATAGTTCCGAACAATGATGTAAGAAAATATTTACGCAATTGATTTCTTCTATAGCTCGAGAAGTAGCAATTTGTGGGATTTTTCTTTCAATCATTAATTATTTTTATTCGATCAGAATCTCTAGACAATTGACTGGAATGAAGCAGTTGTTTGTGATATTATAATTTATGAGTCCATTTGATTCTTCCAACAATTTTTCTAATATCTTAGCATTTTAGTTAAGAGACCAGAATAATTCTACAGGATCTGGTAGAATGTCTGAATGCTTCTTGTATGCAGAATTAAAAAATTTAGAAAAACAACAAAACGTCAACTTGATTTGTAACAATATGAACTATTGTTAACTATGCCTTCAGTGTTTTCACTGCTTTCAGGAATAAATTTGATAACAAGAGTTAGTTCAACAAAAATAGGCACGATTTTTGAGTCTTGTCAGTCTAACCATTCGTATTCAAATAGACTCAAACTGAATGTGTGCTATAAGACGAATCCAAATAATTTTGGATGCGGCAGAGAACTAGTAGTTAACTCGAGTACGCTTTAAATAAGTGTATTCACTATTTTCTGTATTCAAGAATTCTTATATTTCAAATGCAGAAAAATTAATTCAGAAAAATGAAAAATTGGTTGGAATTTTATATCACCATAACAAGAAATTGAAATGTATACTACGTCGACACTTAGGACTACTGCTGTGTCCATGTTGAAGAAATTTTTAAATCTCGACGATGAAAATCAAAAACGCCTACTGGGTTGTGTGAGACGACATATGAATTCATAATAAGTTCTACCACTACAGAATACTGCTTCTGGAGCAACCAAGAAGGCGTTCCATGCACAATAACCTTGTTTTCTATCGTTACAAGATCTATCGAGCTTTGCTGCGTGTTATGTGTCCTTCAAACGATCAGCACAGAGTCATCATCTCACTTTTCTACCACAGATTTACCCTAATGCTAATCGTAGTCGTCAATTGGTACATGCCACAACCGCACGCAATGAAGAAGTATCGAATCTGGATATAAAAGTCAAAGCGGACCACAGACTTTGATTGCTTGTCGAAGTTACCGGTCGGTAACTCGAAATGTTGATTTTGGAGCACAGCCGCATCGTACAAGTAGTTGAATGCTGACTAACTTACCATTTATCAATTTACAATCCTAAATGAGTCATTTATTGCAATAGCTAAATATGATGGACCCAAAACAATGCCTAAGTTTCTCTGTCAATACAGTGTCGCTTATTGGGAGTTTCGATTTTGGTAATCTATTCTATTAATCAATTCCAGTCTCTCTTAAATGCAGATATAATCGCAGATTGTCTAATCAAACTTCTCGTGGCGATGGAGATGCCGCTTGCGCTTCTAGAGATGCTTCCCTCGTCGGTCTGTTTCAGGAACAGTTGAATTGTAACAATAGTGCGATTAGAATTCTTATCATTTCCAGGAAGCAGGCGACTAGTAGCCATAAAAAATCTGAGAGATGCTTGTCTCGTTGTTCATTGAGTTCTATAAGGAGTCAACAACGACTTCGATCTGATCTTGGTGCTCACTATGAAGCGTTCAACGGTGATCTACTTTTAGCTACTGAAATTTCTTTCTCGGTGCACATATCTCTGTCACTTGAATTGGGTGATATAAAGCTGCGAATTGTGCAAATGCAAATATCCCCTCTTAGCGTTCAAAGGTGTGAAAATATCATGAGTACTTGCGTCTGCTGGCGTGGTCGTATTACGTCGACGTTGAAGAAGAAAAGCAAGGAGTGGTAGCTCCTACTGGTATGTCTGTGACTGAGGAGTCGGTGGTTGAGTTCGTTTCAATTTAGGTTGAAAGGTCTACTAAGGAAATGAATGACTTAGCGACTGGTCTTTCCTTTTGCGCAACTATTGAGCTTTCTGTAACACCAATTCATCTTGAGATGCAGGCACTAATCGAAAGAGCACAAGAATAGTCCTATTAAGCTTTTTAGTTAAATAGGAGTCGAACCGGTGTAAAACGTCTTCTGAATACGTGAACTCAGCTCAAGCCCGGTTGATAGGCTACTTACACTTAATATACTCAGCAACCGAACTGGCAGACTGGTAAATCGCAAACAATAAAATGATCTTGTGATAGGCGTTCAGAATAGGCAGCATGTCTAACACGATATTTCAACTGTTGCGATTGGCCATCTTTTTACCAACAAGCAGTTCTGCTACAGGCAAATCACCGGCCTTGTTAGAGGGTGGAAAATTGCTTTAAGGAATTTCCTGGCTGAGACAAATTTTTCAGCACTCGCATGTTGTGCTTAGTAATGAGAGCTTTCTATGCATAAGGTTTTACTATATTGTGAAGACGTCCAATTCTGCACTATGTAACTAATTGCTTGATCGATTTGTCCTTCTATAATTTTTTCGTATTCTTGGAGCTAATTTTGGTCTACGAAAAGTCTCAATACTCTTTTCCCGAGAACTCTCTGCTTTACTGTTTTGTTGCATCAAGTAAAACAGCGCCAAACGTCAAATTGTCGCGAATTTATACTGATTGTGAAGCTAACAATCACCAGTACACCATAAAGGTTGCAACTACGAGCTCGTTAAGGAATATATACGAAACGTGGCTTTTCAATTTGCTTATTTCGGACTGAGATATTTTCAATTGGTTATTTTCTCCTATGTTCTTCTACACCTGCCTTTATGATATCGGTAATTTGTCGAAGAATCATTCGAGTAAGAAATATTGAATAGTTTCACCTCGACGATCACTGAAAAGAACCCAAAAAACTTCAAAGCCTTAGCAGAGACCATATAAAGATGTACATTACATCTCGACTGCAAAATCTTGAGGCCGTTGTGGTGGCCATTAATAAGCGATATCTTTTTCAGCAACTGCTTGATATATTGAGACCAGCAGTACTCAACATAACTTTAATCCATCCTTTTTGCTCGAAATTAGGGAATTCAAGGACAATTTAATTCCATTCAGCCATTAAATGTAAGTGACTACTAAATTTTTATTTGCCAGATGCATTTTATTTTTCAATAGTTCCAAAAAGACCTCAGAAAAAATTAAAAATCATTTCGTGATTGAACACAGAAAAAACAGCCGAAACACTCCTAAATCCCGTTAACTCTCCATATGCGATTTTAGGATGCATTTTTAATGAGAATGATTTTTCCAGTTCACGAATTTATTCTGAAATTAATTTATTCCTGATAATATTCGTCCTAAACGAACTTCGATTATTTTATCATAATTTATATTTATAGTTATTTACTAGCATCCAGGTATGTCCGAGACAAATTATGGATAGAGTATGGTTTTCCACTTTTTTCTAAACCATGTAACTTACTCCCGTGAACTTCTTTAGCACTTAACGTTTTGAAATCTGAAGCCGAGATACAATGACTCCAGCCAAAAAATGCACTTATATATTTCAAAATTGAAGGTTTCGTGTTCACCGATTAAATTGGCATTGTTATACAATATAATTGTTTCGACAAACTTCGGAACTGAGTGGATTATTCCTATCGAAAACTACTTTTTAATCTACCTGTCGTCCTCATCAGTTGTCGAGCCAAAATGTTCAAAAGGTAAACAAAGGTTCACACATTTCTGATTCTTAGATGAGTAGAAAGGTTTTCGTTGACTAACAAAAATCAGCAACGAGTTTTAGTTCTTCACTTGATGAACATAATAAAACTCGACTTCGTAGTTCGGGTGCAACATACAATACTTTCTATTTTTGCTAGCGTTCAAACTTGAACAGTTATTCTCATTTCCAGCATTCTTATTCCCGACTTAGTTTTTGGAAGATGGTTCCCGCTGTACTCAAAATAACTAGAAACAAAAATTTTTTCTGCCAGTTGAACTAAATTTCCTAAGTTAAAATGTTTTTATTGGTCAAAATTTCATTGACCGTCAGGAAAAATGAGCATTGACCGGTCTTGAAAAATTCATGATCCATTAAAGTGATACCTAATTTCACACAGTAGCCCATTTTCGCTAATTTTTTGAGAGTGATTTCAACTGAGAAAATGAAGAGCGTTAATAGGAGTGGCGAAAATTGATATTACATCATGATGAGTTCTTTTAAGGTACCGTACCGTACGGTGCAAGTACCTGTACAGTACAAGTAAGTAGATTTCTTTTCTGAAACGAGTAATTAGAGGGTTGCAGTGTACGGTAAAGGGCCATAATTGTGCGAAATTTTAGTTCGGGTACAAAATGCATTGATAAAACTATTTACGTATAAGAATATGCTCCATATTAGAGTTCTGAAATATTTCAGTCTATATAAAATTGCACTGAGCTGTCAGACGACAATTTCTAAAGTTGCCATGCTTCAAAATTCTCACAGATAACTTCCAACCCGTGCGTGAATGCTAAATTTTTTTCATTTTCTTGAACGAGTTCATCCTAGCACTTCTATAGCAAACCCTACATATCGGTTAATTTGGACAAAGTTTGGCAATGCAAATAGTACCCTAACCAAAAGTTCACGCAATTATGTCCTCCTACCTGTACAGAACAGGTTATGGGCAGCTGCATAACTTTAACCTTGACTCCCTCTCTTCCCTACACGTATCTACAAAACTTCATATTTGCATTTACAGCATTTCAAAAAATTGAACGGGCATTGGACACAAAATTCATTTCTAGCTTAGCTATTGGTTCACCATCCAATTAGGTACAGTACAATCGGGACTAAATAAATACTGTATAGAGATTTATCTGTTTCTGTGCTTCACTGAGTGTTGGTTTCGATTTCATGCCTCCTAATTAGAAATGTCGCGTCCATTGATTGCTTATCGACTTGCGTCGAAATGTGTTTCACCTATTCTTCTGACGTACTCCTCTCTAGTAAATCCTGATCGTACAATTAACTGCGGATTTATTGTGTGAAGAAACAATCCACTTTGCTTTAAATACACCTTTGAGATTTCACCGATGTCTACAATCGAACGTCGTAGCGCTCCATTGTGTCCTTCCGATACTCCTCATCTGTCATAGCTGACCGCATAGCCCACATCTGACGTGCATCATCGCCCGCCACATAACGGAACTTGTCCGACGTATCCGTCACCGCTTCGAAAATCACCTTAGCGATAGCCATCGGATGCGAGCCCGCTTTAATGAGTTCTCCGAACTTCTTCCACACCCTCTCCACTAGCGCGTCGTAGTCACGCACCGTATCGGATTGTGTATGAACTAGACCGCGCCCCGCAAAGTCCGTATTCACTGCACCCGGCTCCACCAGACACACCTTGATACCGAAAGGCGCCAACTCGATTGCCGCCGCTTCCGACACGCCGTTCAGTCCAAATTTGGTGCCTTGATACAAACTAGCCAGTGGTAATACTACCCGAACTCCAAGGCTCGACACGTTAATTATCACACCCGATTTCGCCGCTCGCATTGTTGGTAACACAGCTCGCATGAGTAGAATCGGTCCGATTAAATTTGTCTTGTACTGAACATCGATTTGCTCTAGCGTGGCAAGTTCTAGTGGTCCTGTCAATCCATAACCAGCGTTATTCACCAAAGCGTCGATGGTGCCAAACCTGTCCAATCCCGCCTTGACCCCATCTTTGATAGACGTCTCACAGGTGACATCGAGCGCAACAACCATCACATTCCTCAGTTTCGCAAGTTCCTGGCCAGTGTCGCACGACGGTTTTCGCATAGTAGCGATTACATTCCATCCTTGCTTGCAAAAATACTCCACGGCGGATCGGCCGATCCCAGAGGATGTGCCAGTGATCAGGACTGTTTTCGGCATGTCAACACAGTTCCGATAGTGTGGCGGTAGGTGTTGATGTGATTAGTGCGGTGGGTTGCGAGGATGTTCAATGGTGATTCGCTTAGGTAAAAAGGTGTGCGGGGCAAACCGATGCCTTAAGTGTTGTTAGACCTCGAAGAAATTCGAAAACGAGTGTCGTTTTCGGCAGATTGGGATATATCGATACCCATGATGGAAGTAGGTCACAGTCAATACAATTTATCCGTACAGTATGCAAACCTCGCAATAAAATAACGAGTCGTGGTACGTCATTTTTATTGAGACAATCGGCACTACTGTACTGTACCCCCCCTCCTCACTTAGTCGGTCAACATTGCTTCGTAGCACCATCCAATCAGATTCACACAAATGCAGACTATAGACCTTCCAACACCATATTATCCTGATCAGTCATCGAAATCGTGAACGTTTTCAGAAGAACGAATAGCTTACAGGTGCTCCTCGTTTCAAGTCCTCCTCGGGATCTGTCCCTCCTCGGAATCCGTCCCTTCGCTCCGACGAGGCGAACAGTGCAAGCAACAATCAATTCAAGCTCATACAGTAGTAATACTGTACACTGCGTATTGTAGGTGCGATTGTGGCACGCCCTAAAGTGAATGGAAGTTGTGGACGGCCTAGGTGATCTTCTGGTGGAATGAAGTGACTTCAACCTACGTTTGTGGAGTTCTGCTAGTCCAAACGCTACGGTAGTCTAATTCTACTTTAGTAGCACCTTCCTGGTGTAATTTATTGTCCATCTACTTAATTTACGACTTTCTATATTTTCAGTGCATGCATGCACTACGTAACAGCTGCCTTATACACAAGTATAAACTGACAGTCCTCTTCTCTGCCTGATGTGGGTGTGAACTTAAAGCGAGGAACTCCTGTACGTGTCATCACGAAGTCAACGTCCAGTTCAATTACTGTTTTCCTAAGCGCGGCTGGGGTGTACAAGTACATTAATTACAGCAGAACGATAAGCTTTCAGTACAGTAATTCAGAAATAGGATGCAAGGCCATCCGAACACCCCCCTGTCCACTTCGCAGATGATATCATTACTTCTGGCAGGGAGTATTCTACTGAGCAATAAGAATATTCTTTCTACCAAAACCTTACCAATTTTCATTCAGGCCTCTTTATCAACTTTCCAGTAATCATTTAATTCATTGCGCAGTACATCGTCTTGTCTTCTAAGTCGTTCAGCAGCTCTATTGATTTCTGAGCTTTCCAGATGACACTCTATGAGATTTTCACTTTCCATGTTAAATTCCACACGATCACTTTCATTATACCTCACACTTTTCGTTACTGCTACAACGTGCAGATGAATGTTTCTCGATGGCTCTCGCTTTTCTATTCGACGCGAATCGGTGGAAACAGACCCAAGTAAAACCGAAACCCATCGCATTCGAACCATCAGCAGCTTACTCCAAACGCAGAGCGGCACAACTTAGGCATGCAACAGGAAGAACAGTGCTCTGGAACGGATATTTTTTGGTCTTACAGCAATCTCTCGTTTTGCTTTCAACGAACGTCAAATATTATGGCAGAAATCGAATAATTCAAGGAGGAGCAAACCGACTAGATTAGTAACCAAATAACTCTATCGTGATTGCTATGAAACCGTTCATTCCTCTGAAAGACGCACAACAAAACCACTACGCTCGTCATTCTGAATAGCGGTGGAGGTGGATGGTCTGAAATCTACATGGTTGTAAATTTGGTTTGACCCTGAATTTCATACAGCACAGTAAAACTAAGTTATTGAAAATACCGGTAATGTTGCAATCGCATCTACAGATCAGTAGTAAGTCGAAGAAATAAGTACTTGTACAACAGATTTCGTTACAAGTAGATAAACAACGAATTACTCGATGTTTCTGATTAGAGCAACATGAAACGTAAAGCACAGAAACAGATTGCGAGCCAATAGCTGGACAAGAAATGAATATTGTACCGTATCGATTGCTCGTTCGATTGTTTGAGACTGGCATCACAAGCCACTGCATCTACGTTACAGCCATGTTCTGTAGATATGTACGTGTAAGGAGATTGAAATGGTAGGATCAATCATGCTATGCTAACTCGTCACATCAATCCGTAGCCATGAGTATCATCGAATCCTTCGTTCCGCATCACATCTATCCTTCGGCCCATAGAACGACATTCCACCTGAAGAATATTTGGCTGAGGAAGAGATTGGAAGGATGTTTTCTTGGAATACGACCTACACAAGACAACATACATAATTACATGGTTTCTATTGGACTTCGTGAATGAAGGATACGCGCAGCACTATCACGTTATACCCCACATTGCGGCGGTTTCGGGCGTGGACCGCAGCTGCGATAATAAAATGGATCAATATGGGTTGCAATAATTGAAGTAAGAAATAGAAAATTCAGCCATTCATCCAACAAATAAGCACTTTTCAAGTGTAGCTACCGCGTTGCAGTGTACCTACAAGCAGCTGCATGATTTCAATCCCACGTCTCTCCCTACTGTACCCTACACACATGTACCGTACAGAACCTAGTCGGTGCATACCTTCTACTGCTTGTGATGCACATCTCAAACAATCAAACGAGAAATTGATACAATATTCATTTCTTGTCCAGCTATTGAACTTCCCGTAAAGTTTATGTTGCTGTGCTGCACTGATGTGAGTGTTGGTTTTGATTTCATGCCTCCTGAACGGGACATTAGAGTCAATTGATTGCTTATCAACTTACAACGAAATCAGTTCTACGTATTCCTTTTGACGTAAGTTTCTTGCACTGATCATAGATTATTGTTTTAATTTGATTCAGAGCTGCATACTACAGATAGGATCAAATACATACACAAACAGCATTTAGTACTACTGGTACAGTCCATACAACTTAAAGAAGTAAACGAGACGGGAGTTCGAATGACCAACCATGGACAGACCTTACTGCCCGTGGCAACGCTTTCGGGTACATCACCTGGATAAGTTTCCTTTTGCCCTGTCCTTATAGATTTCCAGATTATATGGGCTGCTACTATTGTCTGTGGGTCTCGTGCAAATCGCTTCTCGTTCGAGAGTGTCTTCCTGACGAAGCCAATCTAGCGCCATTTTCTAATTGCGCGGATGAATATCCTAGAAATATCTAAAAGCCATGTTTCGTTCCCTGTGCAGCAGGCTATTTCTCAGCTTTTAGTGTACCGATCAATCTTGTCACTGTACTCGAATAACAGTGCAGGTGAATTGTCTACATCTTAAGTATGCAGCTGTATATCAAATTTGAAGCTTGCGTACTGCAGCAGCATCCATTTTTCAGTTTAGCAAGTTCCTTGCGAGTATCAAACGATTGCTTCGCATAGTAGCCATTATATTCCATCCTTGCTCACAAAAGTACTACACAGCGGATAGGCCGATCCCAGGGGATGAAACAGTCAGTTTTCGGCATATCAGCACAGTTCCTAGAGTTCATGTAGAAACTACTTGGAAAACTAGTCAAAGAAGATGGTCCGCGTGCTGTTATTATACTGATTGTCGCTCAGGGACATCCTCCTGTGATGGATTCAGGTTAGAATCAATGCTTTCTTCATCTCAGGTAGGATGCAGTGTTTGAAGACGGTAATTCATTGGTTTGAGAGCAATATCTAGGTTTACTTTGTACGAACTAAAAATGTGACGTCAGATATCAAAGACTCGAAGTGTAGCACTCCTACTCGATGAGTAGCCAAATATACTCAATGTTGGACTTCGTGATTGCAAGTAAGTCATTCATACATCTGAAAGACGCACTTGGCAACTATTTGGATAATTGTTCTAGGCAGGGTCGGAGATGGATGGCCTGAATTCTACATCGATGTGGATTTGGTTGGACGATTGTATAAAGTAGTTGGTATTGGTAACGACCTGGTGAAAGGCGGTGGTCTCGAATGTGTCCATAAAAAAGACGGTCCACGACTCGTAATTTTATGGGCACTGCCCTTCTGGTATCTATTCCGATCTGCCGAAATCAAACCCTCATTTTGTCAATTTGCTTGGGGGTCTGACAATATTTAAGGCATCCCCTATCCGAGTTACCGGTAACACATTTAGCCCATTCAACTCCACCGCGCGCAATTGACATCAACCACCTACCACCACACTATCGGAACTGTGTCGATATGCCCAAAACCATCCTCATCACTGGCACATCCTCTGGGATTGGCAGATCCGCCGTGGAGTACTTTTCCGAGCAAGGATAGAATGTCATCGCTACTATGCGAAAACCGTCTTGCGATGCTGCCCAAGAACTTGCTAAGCTGAAGAATGTGATTGTTGTTGCGCTCGATGTCACCAGTGAGACATCTATCAAAGATGGTGTCAAAGCGGGATTGGACAAGTTTGGTACCATCGACGCGTTGGTGAATAATGCAGGATACGGGCTAGGAGGTCCACTGGAATTTGCCACGCTAGATCAACTCAATCGTCAGTACAACACGAATCTAATCGGGTCGATTCTGGTCATACAGGCAGTGTTACCAACGATGAGAGCAGCGAAATCGGGAGTGATTGTCAACTTGACTAGTGTTGGAGGTCGTGAGGTATTTCCACTGAATAGTTTGTATCACGGGTCCAAGTTTGCGTTGGAAGGCGTGTCGGAAGCGGCCGCAATCGAGTTGGTACCTTTCGGCATCAAGGTGCGTCTGTTTGAACCGGGTGTTGTACATACGGACTTTTCGGGACGCAGTATGGTTATGACGCAATCCGAGACAGTACGTCACTACGACCCGATAGTGGCGAATGTGTTGGCCAAGTTCGGGGAAGTTGTTAACACGGGGTCGAAGCCATTAGCTATTGCGAAGGTGATTTTTGAAGCGGTGACCAGCACGTCGGACAAGCTTCGTTATCTGGCGGGCGATGATGCGCATCAGATGATGTCCGAGCGCAACGCTTTGTCGGACGAGGAGTATCAAAAGAAATTATCTGAACGCTTCGACGTGCGATTGTAGACGATGCTGAAATCCGATACAAACTGTATCAACAGCAAAGCGGTTATATTCTCTGAACAGTAAAGTAATACTATGGGCCTAGTCGCATAAAAATTCAAATCCAGTACCGGTACTGAACTGGACAGTACCGGTACAGTACATCCAAGGAATATAACGACAAGAGCAGCGAAGCGTTTACGCCTATAAAATTCTTTCTATTGTAGACAAGCAACCAATTGAGTGGATGTTTCTGATGAGGAAACATGGAACTAAGTCTAACACACGTAATAAAGCATAGAAATAGATGATAATCTGAATAGATGGGCTGTTCACTAGATTCTTTGGTACATGCATGACAAGCAGAGGCATCCTGTAATAAGGTTGCAAAGAGTTAATGTGGTGCCTTGAATATTGCAATCAGTACTAATCGACATTGCACAAGGTCTACAGACTGATTCGAACGATTACCATTCGGGATCTGTCAATGTTTGTTGACGCAATAGGCGGTTTGAAGAAATGGAGGGTAAACATTCTAATTGAGTCAATGGACTACTTCAGTCATGCATTTATTTGAGTCTCGTTGCCTTCGGTTAATTCAGTC
>JAAUYH010236948.1_pt1 | contig 15955 bp, 16 predicted proteins | sample 7278061 | NCBI WGS metagenome assembly JAAUYH01 (sample SAMN14350203, study PRJNA611818) | marine sediment metagenome | isolation source: surface marine sediment (0.6m) | place: French Polynesia: Moorea | collected 2018-08
ATTTTTGAAACGGGTGTGCGTTATCAGATGTATCACGCCTTAGCGTTGCTAATGGTGGCTTTGTTGTTAAGTCGAGCTGAAGCTGGCCAACCCTGGTTGATCGCGTCGGGGGTAATGTTCATTGCAGGCGTGGCAATTTTCTCCGGCAGTCTGTACGCCCTAAGCTTATCGGGTATTAAGTGGATGGGCGCGATCGCGCCCATCGGCGGGTTGGCGTTTCTAACGGGGTGGGCCCTTCTTGCGCTCTCGGCTTTGAGTTATAAGTGAGTAGTTAGCAAGCGAATAATTAGCGCGATTGACCAGACGCTAACATTGCTCGAACTTCCTCATTGTGGCGGATAAGGTGAAAGGCAGTTTCTTTTTGGGCTTTGATGCGATAGGTCGACTTCAAGGATATTGCCCGTCGTAGGTGTTCGACGGCCCAGTCCGCCTTGCCCTGCAAAGCATAGCAGCAGGCTTGGTTATAGAAGGCGAAAGGTTCGTCTGGTTGAATGCTAAGGGCTTTATTGTAGCTTTCTATGGCATCCTCATAAGACCCCAAACACTGCAGGGTAGATCCGAGTGCAAGCCAGGCCTGGTAATGATAGGCCTGGGTTTTTAGGGAACGAACTAGGCTGGCGTGAGCTTCTTCGTGTCGGCCTAGGTCCACTAAGGTTATGCCTCGTTGATACCAATAGAAATGGTTGTCGGGTTCTAAATGGGTGGCCCGTTCTAGTTTTTCAAGGGCTTCATGCGGGCGTCCTAGCCTTCTCAGCACAAAGCCTTGATAACTCCAAATATGAGGATTGGTTGGGTCAATCGCCAGAGACTGTTCAAAACTATCCACGGCTTGTTCGTATCGGTCTACTTTCGCCAGAAGGTAGCCTAAGTAATTCCAAGCTTGATAATAATCAGATTGAAGGGCGACAACTTTTTCCAAGCTGGCAATTGCAGGCCCATAGTGCGCCAACTGTAATAGCGCTTTCCCTCGATAGAACCAGGTTTGATAATCGTTCGGACGGAGTTCTAAGGCTTGGTCGTAGCTTGCCAGTGCGTCCGCATAGCGTTTCAGTCGATGTAAGTCTTTGCCGCGATGATAAAACGCTCTAAAGTACTTAGGCGCTAAGGCGATCGCCTGATCATAGGATGCGATGGCCTCTTCAAAGCAGCTCAGTTGATCGAGCGCCATTCCATAATTGCACCAAACTTTGGGATCAGTGGCCTTGAGGGTGAGGGTTGTCTGGTAGCTAGATGCCGCCGCCTGGAAACGACCTAGTTTCGCCAACAAATAGGCTCGGTAGTTCCAAAGGTCGTAATCATTTGGGGATGACTCTATCACCCGATCGCAGAGGATCAATTCTTGCTCCAAAGAGCTGGATTGGTTTTCTTGCTCGAAAAAGCCGGATTGGTTGGTCCCATTGGGTGATTTAGGGAAGGGATTAAGAACTCGACTGTGACTCATAGCAAGATATCTATTCTGTCTAGGGAGCTGTTATAGGCAATGATATTCGGTTGTCGCAAATATGGGCCATAAAATGAGAAATTCCTGCCAGGAAGAGATTTTGCCCAACCTTGGCAGGGTTCACGCTAAGACGAAGTGCTTCGAGAATTGCCTAATTTAAAGAATAGATTTGCCCGTCAACTAACAGATGGGTGATCCCTTTTTCTTGGAGATAGGCGCTTGTTTTTCTCAGAACAGTCCCGTCAGGCACCTTCACGACTCGTTGATTTCGCCTAGAAAACCGGCGGGCGACTCTATGGTTGTCAAATACAGGAAGAGTTCTAGATTGTACTTCGGTTTCTGGGATCTGGCCCAATTCCCCGAATTCCCTCAACGGTCGGGTAATTAATTCAGCTAAGCGATCGACGACTAGATAACAAGGGTTAGGGAGATGGGCTTCCGTCAGAGGAATGACTTGAATCGCCGCCTTATGTTGAAGTTTAGGCGGGGCGATCTCTTCATCCTCTTCCCAATCTTCTAGATCGCCATCCTCTAGCGTGTCATCATCCTCTAGATCATCTTCATCTTCATAGTCATCGTCTGGAACAAGTTGATCAACCTCATCAATCTCCTCAGCTAAAATCGTTTCATCCTCTGCCGCCGCCCCAAAGTCAGCAGAGGTTAAGGAATACTCTCTTGAGTCGTCTAATGTAGAGGCGTCTGCCTTTACTGGAGAAGAAGTCATCTCCAGTAAAGGCAGTTGAGTAGCCGGTTCATTTTCAGCAGTCTGTGGCCGCCGTCGTTTTGACAACCCTCGAATTTTGGGTGGAGGAATGACAGGTTTTTCTGCGGGCGCCTTCTCTGCTTGATGGACCGCCTCATCACTGGGCTGAAAGGGTGTTCCAGAGGATACGGCTGAGGAAGCCGTTCGAGGCGTCTCAACTCCCGGCTGAACTTTACTAAATTTCGGTTGAGGCTTATCTACGGTGAGGCGCTTTTGCTGAATCAGCGCTCCGTATTCTTCATCTGGAAGCGTGCTTTTGAGCACGCGACTAATCGTGCTGCCGCTGACGCCATAGCGTTCGGCAATCGTTGAGGTGGTTTGACCCGGCTGTCGATACAGTTCAATAATGTCCTGTTTATCTTCAGCAGACAACTTACTTGGAGCCATGTCGCCCGTATTCCTGAATTCCCATCACTGCTTATACTTTAACCCCTAAGTTATCCTCTCTTACGTCGGAGACTCCGGCGAGATCGGGTAGAAATCCCATATTCAACCGCAGCGCCTAACGCGAAAAAGACCCCTGAAAACGTCCAAAACACTTCCCAAACACCGCCTCCTTCGTATTCAATGTTGGGATTGTTGGCGATAAAGGCGAAGATCATATCTGCAATGTAGAGACAAAACGCCGCGATCGCAATTAATTTCCAGGATTCGGAAAACCGCCCTCCCCAAAAGGCTACCAGTAGGGTGGCGGCGATCGTGATTAGAATACAATCTCCAATCACATACAAGAATGTGACAATGCCCTCTAAAGGTTCAAGCTGCGCATCTAGCTTAATTACCCAATCTGGCGCTGAACTTGAATTCTCTTCTTCAGCTGGAGGAATCGCCTGATTCAAAACCTCTCCGCTAGAGTCGTCTGTGGCGTTAGGCGGGGCAGGCGCTTGGGCGATGGACTCGGTTGAGACAAAATTGACCTGCTCAATCTTAGGGGGGAACTCTCCCAAAGCCTGAGCGTCTTCCTGCGCGGCATAGTAATTCACAAAGAAGGCGATGACTACGCCCGCTAAGCCTACCCCACCGATAATCCCCCACTGAGTTAGATCCAGATGGAGACGGCGTGGCAGCACTGCTTGCAGCATGCCCCACCCCAAAAAGATATAGGTCAAGATGAAGAAGAGATCGGCGGGAGACACTGCCGGGTCTTGTCCCCAAATAACTTCCCATGTGCCAAAAATCGCGTCCCCCAGGAAGAAGCTTAACATTCCCAGGCCAATCGCCAGCCAGACGCCGCGGCCACTGACAATTTGATGACTTCGCCAATTACGAAAGCAAAGGAGCGCCGCCCCAAGAAAAGCCCCCATTTCAAGTAGATAAATCCCTCTTAGATACCAAAGCGGTCGCTCTGCACCCGGTGGGGACGCACTAAATAAAAGGAAAAATAGTAGGGAGAAAATAGCCCATCCGACACAGAGCAGAATCAATGTCTGGGTGGATATTTGCGGCTTAGTACTGGTAGATTGCCTGCTCACCGGGACATTCCTCGAGGTTCTAAAGGATAAAAGTCAGCGGTCAAAGGTTTATAAACAACCTTCGATTAGCCAAAGGATAGCCGCGACTAATTATGGCGTCAAAGGAAACCCTTTAGCTGAGGCGAAGCGAATTGTTTGGCGAGAGTGTCATAATACCTGCTTATGGGCTGAGTGCGATCAAAAAATCTTAAAGCAAAGACCTATTGCCATAGCTTACCCATAGGGGAATGGCCTAACCAGTTTTCAAATAAACTCCGCTCATTGCTGGGCATATCTTCCAGGGCTTCCAAAGCACGCTCAGCAAAATTGGCGTTGCCAAAATAGTTTTTCCCAATGCGATGCAATTCTTGAAGCAAGGTATTTAAGTGAGCCTCTTGCCAAGGGGGTACCTGTGCGATCGCTAAGGGGTCCACCGTCAGCAGAGCAGTTACCGCTTTAGGCGAGTCAGCTTGAGGGAAATTGCCTTGAGTAAACACCTCAGAGATATCTTTTTCAAACAAAGTGGCCTGTTTACTTCCTAACAAGTCTTCCACATCAATGTAAAGAGCTTGCAAGAGCAGCAAACAGGCTTGAATAAACGGCTGAGCCGCCGAGCCCTTCGCCTCTGACGGGCTGACAGCGGTAAGACCCAGCTGATCAAGACGAACTTTGCCCCAAACGGTGTATCGTTCGGGCTCTTCTAATAGGACACACGCCTTTCCCCGATTGTCCGCTAAGTCTCGCCATAACGCCCTGGCTTCCTCTTCTTGAGCCGCGCTAAATACGCTCAGTAGCCTAAACGTTTGCCCCTGGTAGGAGAGAACCGGTATCTTTTGTTCTTTTGTGGGATGCTGAAAATTCTTGATGTCAACATCTTGCCTCTTTAAGATAAACATGACGCTGCCGATTTACTCCTGTCAGAGTTGAAAGCTTGCAGGGTGGCTTGTCGCAATCTCCATGGTTGAGTTTCCCTGAAGTAGGTGGTTTCATGAGGAGACGCTTGAGGATTTTGGGTAAGCGACCGAGTAAAGGTCCACATCTGAATGAAGAAAAATGCTCACCCAGGGAGTATATTTGCAAAGCACATTTACTAATACCCTACCTTAGTCCTCATCTATCGTTGATTGCGCTGGCAATTTGAATATTAGCCGCTTCGCCTCTCGTAACTCATATTTCATACTTCATTTTATATTTCGTATAGGATAGTTCCCCTAATTTCAGACAGTAGCGAGTAGGATAGGGAGAACTTAAAGTAAATTCTCTTATCTACTACAATCTAAAGCTATGGAGGCGCATGCCTATTCAGAATACCCAATTGATTAGACTCTAATCCAACCGATACAATCTTGAAATATTTATTTTAGGCGTCAATTTAACGTTAGACAGGTCTTTTGCGCTAAGTTCAGTTGAAGATTTTCTTTGGCGCTAGTGAAAAGATCCTGATTTTTGGGCTTAGGCGGTTGCTTTTTTAGACGTCTAGGCATATTAAACAGTTAGGGGCCCTTAGTTCAGTGGATAGAACAACCGACTTCTAATCGGTAGGTCACAGGTTCGAATCCTGTAGGGCCCGTCAGCTACAAATGTTAAAAAAAGTGTTTGGGAAAGGATGGCGGCTAGGGCTATAGGTCTTCTGGTTGTTGGCCCGCAATTACTGGGGCGGTACGGTTTAGCTGTAATTCTGGGTGTTCCCCTTCCACTTGCTGGCAGTTCCACTCATTACGAAATAGCAGCACAGGACGTCCCCAACTATCCTTGACGGTGACGGTATTGAACAGGCGGCCTGCTTTGTCTAGAGCGTCCCAACCCCCTGCGACCCAGCGGGCGACGCTGTAGGGCAATAGTTCTAATTGGGTGTCAACGTTGTACTCGTTTTTCAACCTAAACTGAACCACCTCAAACTGGAGCTGGCCAACAGCCGCCAGGATGGGATCGCGGCGGAATTCGTCAGCTGAGTACATAATTTGTACTGCGCCTTCTTCCCGTAGTTCGGAGACTCCTTTTCGGAACTGTTTGAATTTGGAGGGGTTGGGGTTCTTGAGATAAGCGAATAGTTCTGGGGAGAAGCAAGGAATGCCCTCATACTCCAATTTTTTGCCCTGATAAATGGTGTCGCCAATGGCGAAGACGCCAGGATTGTTCAAGCCGATGACATCGCCGGGAAAGGCTTCTGCGAGAGATTCTCGTCCTTGGGCGAAAAGCTTTTGGGGGTGGGAGAGACGCACGGTTTTACCTAAGCGGGCATGGTTGACCACCATATCTTTTTCAAACTTACCGGAGCAGACGCGAATAAAGGCGACGCGATCGCGGTGTTTGGGGTCCATGTTGGCCTGCAATTTAAATACAAAGCCAGAAAAATTGTTATGGGTGGGAGCGATTTCTCCTTCGCTGCTAGAGCGCGGACTGGGCTTGAGGGCATAGTCCAGAAATGCGTCGAGGAACAACTGCACGCCAAAGTTGGTCATGGCGCTGCCAAAAAATACCGGAGTCATTTGTCCCGCATGGACCAAATCAATATCAAGTTCGGGCCCCAGTTCTTCGATCACCTCTAGCTCTTCTTTGAACTGATAGTAGAGGTCTTGGTCCAATAATTCTTCAATCCGGGGATCGCCTAAATCCACTACGGTGTCCACGGCTTCCCGACTGCCGTGGGCGCTGCGCTCAAAGAGGTGGAACTGACGCATTCGCCGATCAAAGACGCCTTTAAACCGATCGCCCATACCAATCGGCCAATTGACGGCATAGGTGAGCAATCCTAACTCTTTCTCGATCTCGTCCATCAGCTCCAACGGCTCTCTACTAGGCCGATCGAGCTTATTGAAGAAAGTGAAGATGGGCAGCGATCGCATGCGGCACACCTCAAACAACTTCAGGGTCTGAGGCTCTAACCCTTTTGCCGCGTCCTCCAACATCACAGCATTATCCGCCGCCGCCAATGTGCGATAGGTGTCCTCACTAAAATCTTGGTGGCCGGGGGTGTCCAGCAGGTTAATCCAATAGTCGCCGTACAAAAATTGCATCACCGTAGAGGTGATCGAAATTCCCCGCTGCTGCTCCATCTCCATCCAGTCAGAGGTGGCGTGGCGCTGAGCTCGTCGAGCCTTCACCGCCCCCGCCTCATGAATAGCTCCGCCGTAAAGCAAGAGTTTTTCCGTCAGCGTTGTTTTTCCTGCATCAGGGTGAGAAATAATAGCAAAATTGCGACGGTGTTCTACCGCCTCCTGCAAGTTGGTTGGAGCAGCAATGGACATAAGAAAATCGGCGGCTAAAGCTTCTAGCGATTATAAAAACTGTAGCTTGAGCTTAACAGACTCAGCTTCAAAGAGGACCGATTGAGCAGAGCTGTCCTTTGGGGTGGAAAGGGTAAGGAGGCTCGCAAATGATCATTGAGATTATAGCTTGAGAAATTTTATGAAGTAATGTTTAGATTGGTAAGGGTAGAGCATTCCGCCAATCCTTCATTCTTTTCAGTCTGTCCCATCAAGCCTAAAGTCTAGCCTTTCTGATGACCACTACAATCTCCATCCCGACTAAAACTGAATACTGGCAATGGAGAGGATTCCCCATTCGCTATCAATCCGCGGGGACGGTCGGTTCTCCCATTCTTTTGATCCACGGTTTTGGAGCCTCCCTCGATCACTGGCGCAAGAATATATCGGTTCTGGCTGCTGAAAATCGAGTTTTCGCCATTGACCTAATTGGCTTTGGCAAGTCTGCAAAACCTCAACCTAATCAGTCCCTCTCCTACACCTTTGAGACTTGGGGAGAACAGATAATCGCCTTTTGTCGAGAAGTGATTGGCGAGCCTACGTTTTTGGCGGGCAATTCAATTGGGTGTGTTGCGGCCATGCAAGCAGCGGTCACGGCTCCTGATTGGGTGCGGGGCGCAGCCATGTTAGATTGCTCCCTGCGCATGCTACACGAGCGCAAGCGGGCGACTTTACCCTGGCATCAACGGTTTTCGGCTCCCCTACTGCAAGCAATTCTGGCAAACAGGGGGATTGGCCGCTTCTTCTTTTCTCAGGTGGCTCGTCCCCAAACTGTACGAAAAATCCTGCTTCAGGCCTATGGGCGCCAAGAGGCGGTCACGGAGGAACTGATCAGCGCTTTACTTGAACCTGCTGCCGAACCGGGAGCCGCCGATGTGTTTCTGGCCTTTGTCCGTTATTCCCAAGGCCCTTTGCCTGAGGATCTGCTGCCCCAGCTCACTTGCCCGGTCCTCATGCTCTGGGGGGCGGATGACCCGTGGGAGCCAATTGATATGGGACGGGAATTGAGTCATTATCCAGCAGTCGAAGCGTTTATTGCTTTAGACGGTGTTGGACATTGTCCCCAGGATGAAGCGCCTGAGCAAGTCAACCCTATCTTACGGGATTGGATTGCAAAGCACACGCCCTAAGCATTAGTTCTAGGGCGAAGTATAGCGGGGCTAGGGGGAATATACTGAAAAAAATGAGGTGGGCAATCGTCTCCTAAGGAAATATACTTAGGAAAACATGCCTAGGAAAATATACCCAAATAAAAAGCCCCGCGACGGCCATCCACGGGGCTTAGAAACAGTTAAACGCTTGTATCAACCCTAAGGTTCGCTTAGATCGCCGCGATAATGCGAGTAGATGTGACGGTTTCCGTATTGTCCTCGGCATGTCACATCATGCCTGTGTCAAAAGTAAGGGCAGCCAGCTGAGTCCTAGCCCAAGTAGAGGGATGATGCATAAGATTAGGAAGCTGAGGGAATTGCTGAGGTCTAGCGTTAAAACGTCGATCCGCACCAGTAGCGATGCGGCGAACATGACCAGAATGTAGGCGGAAATGTGAATCCAAGTTAAAGCTAGGACTGCCAGAGACGCCAGCGTCAACACCATGGCAAAGTACCCTGCCACTGACTTAAAGCCCAGGAGCGCTAATTTTTGAGTGGGTTGCCAAAGCATTGTCATAATGCCTGCAAGCGCGATCACAAACAAACTCGTCATACTCCAGCCAAGGGAAGGCGCTTCCGACCTGTGCAAGTAATGGCCAAAGGCGCTATAAGCCGCTAGCAACAGCACATATGAGAGCCAGGTTAGTTTGGGCATTTTGGTTTAGGCATTGTTTGGGCATTGTCAGGGATTTGCTCAATGCCTAAAGATTCGTTGAAATGGCTTGCACTGGACAGGTGGGAATGCATTGTTCGCAAACGATGCAGCGCGATCGCAGGAAGTTTAGACGATAGGTTTTGGGATCGAGAGTAAGGGCTTCGGTGGGACACACGCCCGTACACAGGCCGCAGTGGACGCAAATGTCATCGTCGATCAAAATTTCCCGACTGGCGAGGGAAACGCCGATACCCTGAGATCTCAGCCAATCCAGCGCTTCATCCAGTTGGTCGATATCCCCGGATAACTCCAACACGAGTTTGCCGATTTGATTCGGCGCCACCTGCGCTCGAATGATATTGGCGGCGACGTTAAATTCCTTTGCCAACCGATAGGTGATGGGCATGTGCACAGTCTGTTTTGGAAAAGTTAGTGTAACCCGCTTCTTCAAGACTGAGGCTCCAATACGAGTTCAGTTAGACTAAAGGGTAGCTTACCTATACAACCCGACAACCCGGAATGGCTTTTCTATGGGATTAGCCTAATCACCAAGTCCCGGTAGAAAACTGCGGATAGAGGAATGGGTGGGCGGGATGTACTCGCAGATCCCTAAAGCCCTTATTCTCAGTGTAAAGGATAGGTTCTCAGTCCTAAACCATGGGACTTGTTTTTAATCATTCAACCCCTTATCCCGAAATTATGACTGCTGATTCTCCTAATTCCCTGAAGCAACCTGACGAAGCCCTATCGGCTCAGACTCCCTCACCCAAATCAATTGGGCAAAAATTACGCAACTTGTTCATTGTCGGGGTGGCGACTGTACTAAGTGTGGCTGTTTTTCTGGGCGTCCAAACGCAAACGTCTTCAACCTCTCTAGCCGCCTTGGCTAAAGAATCGACGCCGCTAGAACAAGCGTTGGCGAATGAGCAGCCGACCCTAATGGAATTTTATGCAAACTGGTGTACCAGTTGCCAGGCGATGGCGGCTGATATGGGTCAGCTCAAGAGTCAATATGGCGACCAGGTCAATTTTGTGATGTTAAACGTTGACAACAGTAAGTGGTTGCCGGAAATGGTTCATTATCGAGTGGACGGCATTCCTCATTTTGTTTTCTTAGATAGGGCTGGAGCGTCTGTCGCCTCTACGATTGGCGAACAACCTCGTCTGATCATGGCGGAAAACTTGGAGGCCTTGCTGAGTGACCAATCGCTTCCCCACGCTCAATTATTGGGTAAAGCATCCGAGTTGGAAATACCCGCTAGCCCAAGACCTCGTTCAGATGATCCCCGCAGTCATGGCGCTCAAGTAGTGAATTAGGGGTTTCCCTCAATCACGCGCTGAACCAGCTCCGCTAATCGTTCGGCGCTATCTGTAATGGCTAAGCCCCCTGCGGCTTTAGCCATTTTTTGCAGGCGATCATCTGATTCCAATAGATTTAATACTTTGTCCCTTAAGATTTCAGGGGTGAGTTCAGATTGGCGGCAAACTTGGGCCGCCCCAGCAGCGGCGAATGCTGCGGCGTTGTAGGCTTGGTGATCTTCGGCGGCGTAAGGATAGGGAATCAGGATAGAAGGGGTTTTGGTGACGGCGAGTTCGGTGAGGGTGCCTGCGCCTGCGCGACTGATGGCCAGGTTCGCCCGCTTCAACAACGCCGCCATATTGTTATAGAAGGGCATGTGAACATATTGGGCGTGTTCGAGGCTGTCTGCATCGGGATCATTCTCTCCAGTCAGGTGAATGATCCAAGCCCCGGCTTTAAACCAAGTTGATGCGCACTGGCGCACTAACTGATTAACCGCCACGGCCCCCTGGCTGCCGCCTACTATGACAATCAGCGGGGCGGAACTAGGAATTTCGAGGTCTTCTAAAGGGGTTTCAGCGGAGGCGAGGAATTGGGCCCGCACAGGGGTTCCGACACAAATACTCTTTGCTTTGGATAAGCGGGGCAATGCTGCCTCAAACCCCAGCGCCACCATACTGCACCAGGGACTTAGCCAGCGGGTGACTTTTCCTGGCAAGGCGTTGGATTCATGCAGAATGCTGGGTAAGCCCAAGCTACGGGCGGCAATAATGGCGGGGGCGGCGATGTATCCTCCAGTGGTGAATACCCCTTGAAACTCGCCCTGTTGAAGTATTTGTCTGACCTGAAGAATAGAGCGGAGCAACTGAACCATCCGACGTACAGTTGATAACCCTAACCGCCCCTGGAGTCCCCCTAAAGGAATCGTATGGAGAAGATACTGCTCTGGCACCAACTGAGTTTCTAAGCGATCAGGCACCCCCAACCATTCTATTTCATAGTCGGATAAGTGCTCGGTGGTTGCGATCGCTGGGAACAGATGTCCCCCTGTCCCGCTGGCGGCGACTAGTAATCGGATTGGGGTTTCGGTCAACACCCTAACCTCTCTGCTTCAGACATCGGAATTTTTGAGAATACAGCATGCATGTAAGGACAATAGCTTATAGCGGGAAATATTCTGTGAAATAGAGTTTGGAATTTAGAATACGGAAACAAAATAGATAAGATTACCCTAGTTCAGGGTAGCTTGGTTTAGATTAGGAGTGTTTGCTGATTTGCCCTAACCGTTTGAGGTTTTCTATGACCATGAGCCACCTTTGGCAATCTTTACCCACTTTACTCCTGGGAATAACCCTGGGGTGGAGTTACGCCCTCAAAGCCGACGCTGCTCCTCCGGAAACCACGCCTAATGAGGTTGTGGCTGCTCTGGAACAGATTGAAACGGCTGCGAACGATCAAGATTTGTCAACGGTGATGGAATTCTACAGTCCGGATTTCACTAATACCGATGGTTTCGATCGCAAAGGTTTGGAAGATGCTTTAGAACAACTGTGGGAGCAATACTCCAATCTGAACTATCGAATAGAGGTGCAGTCTTGGGAGGCTAAAGGCGATGGCGTAATTATCGAAACCCTGACCTATGTTAACGGTGTGCAAGCTAGGGCGGATCGAGCCTTGAATTTAGATTCTGTGATGCGATCGCGTCAGCATTTTGAGAATGGGCAAATCATCTCTCAAGAAATTCTCTCTGAACGTAACCAGTTAACTTCCGGCGATAATCCGCCGACGGTGACGGTGCTATTGCCGGAGCAAATCGCCACAGGTGAAACCTACAACTTTGACGCCATCGTGGAAGAACCCCTGGGGGAACAAATATTATTGGGAGCTGCTTTAGAGGAAGGGGTTACAGATGAGGATTTTTATCGGCCTCGTCCTCCGAATTTCCAAGTTCTATCAGCTGGGGGACTTTTCAAGCTGGGGGACGCCTATAATAAGCCGGATAATCGTTGGGTTTCTGCGGTTCTGATTCGTTCAGATGGATTGGTGGTGGTGACGCGCCGCCTCAGAATTGAGGATTAGGGGCTAGGCGATTGCGGCTACCGTTGCTTCTAACAGCCCTTGAAATAAGATGACGCCGTCCAGATCCCCTAAGACGGGATCTGACGCTCGTTCAGGGTGAGGCATTAGACCTAAAATATTTCCCGCTTGATTGCAGATGCCGGCAATGTTGTTGAGGGAGCCGTTGGGATTGTTTATGTCATCAATAACGCCCTCAGGGCTTGAATATCGGAACAGGATTTGGCGGTTAGCTTCGAGCTCTGACAAAGTTTGTGCATCTGCGTAGTAGCAGCCTTCTCCATGGGCGATGGGGAGAGTGATGACTTGGCCTTGCCGGTATTTCTGAGTCCACGGGAGATGAGTCTGCTCCACTTTGATGGGGACGCGATCGCAAATGAAGTGTAAATCCCGATTCCGCACCAAAGCCCCCGGCAGTAGTCCGGCTTCCGTTAGAATTTGAAAGCCGTTACAAATCCCCAGCACCTTTCCCCCTCGGTTGGCGTGGTCTATTGTCGCCTTCATGGCGGAAGAAAAGCGAGCGATCGCCCCACACCTGAGATAGTCTCCATAGCTAAACCCTCCCGGAATAACCACGACATCAATATCTGAAAGGTCGCTATCTTGGTGCCAAACCATGCGAGTGGGTTGCTGCAGAATTTCACGGGTGACATAGGCGACGTCGCGATCGCAGTTAGACCCCGGAAAAACGATGATGCCAAATTTCATAAAGAAGTCACCTAAGCGCTGAGAGCAACCAGTTCCTTAATGTCAAAGCGATAATTTTCAATGACTGGGTTAGCCAATACTTGGTCGCAAATGCGATCAAGTTGCTGCTTGGCTTCATCTTCATCCTTCGCCGTCAGAGTCAACTCAATATACTTACCAATCCTGAGCTGCTCCACATTGCCATAGCCCATATGTTCGAGACCCGATCGAACAGCCGTACCGGCAGGGTCTAGCACAGAAGGCCGAAGCGTTACATAAATCTGAGCCCGATACTTTTGCGTCACAGTGATAATGGTTAAGAGGTCAACACCCAATTTATCGTATCCTACATCTCCCACACGCGATATCCTGTGTCTCCCTATCCCCTCAATCCTCCAAATTTTGGATTTTAGATTTTGGATTTTCTTCCCCATCCTTCCCATCCCCCCCCATCCTCACCAATGTCCTGTCGAAGATTGATCAGGGCAAAGCATTTGGAGCAAGATTAGCAGAAGTAGCCGAAGAGTTGCCGCCAAATGCTTTGCCCCTACAGTGGCTCTTGAATTTTGAATTTTGAATTTTGAATTCTGCTTCCTCCTCCTCCTCCCTATCTCCCCTTCCTCCCCATCTCCCCAAGACGCAACATGTTGCGTCTCTACATTTCCTCCCCTGCTCCCCCTGCTCCCCTTCCTCCCCATCTCCCCAAGACGCAATAAATTGCGTTACTACATACTTTTCCCCCCTTGCCCCCTCCCTGTCCCCATCCTCCTTTAACCTGAGAAAATAGAGAAAACCAGTCTGATCGAAAGACTATGAAAGCCCGACGTACGCGCAGCCAAGAACAAATTCTGAAGGTATTGAAAAAGTTGAACTGCGCTATTTCTGCTCAGGATCTTTATGTCGATTTACGGAAGCAAAACCAGAGCATGGGACTGGCTACGGTTTACCGTTCTCTGGAAGCGCTAAAGCTGGAGGGGGTGATTCAGGTGCGCACCCTCACCAATGGGGAGTCGCTTTACAGTCTTGTGCAGGAAGACCGTCATCACTTAACTTGTCTTCAATGCGGCCAATCAATTGCAATTGAGGAATGTCCGGTGCATGAATTGGAAGAAAATCTGCACCAGTCTCACCATTTCAAAATTTTTTACCATACGCTAGAGTTTTTTGGGCTTTGCCCCAAATGCCAGAAGGAGAATTCTGTCAGTTCGACGGCGTGATTACCTTTACAGGAGGCAACCCCTATTTACACACGTCCCCTTGCTCGATTAATTGAAGAATTCCAGCGATTACCTGGAGTAGGTCCTAAAACGGCTCAAAGACTGGCGTTACATATCCTCAAACGGCCTGAGTCGGAAGTCAAGGCGTTGGCTCAGGCGTTAATGGAGGCGAAAATTCAAGTAGGACAATGTTCTATTTGCTTCCACCTCTCAGCTGACGCTGTCTGTGACATATGCCGCTCACCCAACCGGGATAATCAGACCCTGTGTGTTGTCGCTGACTCTAGAGATGTAATTGCACTTGAAAAAACTCGAGAGTATAAGGGCAAATATCATGTTCTTGGCGGATTGATATCCCCGATGGATGGTATTGGGCCGGAACAGCTGAATATTTCCCCATTAGTCCATCGGGTTAATAAGGAAAGCATTCAAGAGGTGATCATGGCGATTAGTCCCAGTATTGAAGGAGACACCACCACTCTTTATGTGGGGCAGCTCCTCAAACCCTTCGCCAAAGTTACCCGAATCGCGTTTGGTCTGCCTATGGGCGGCGATCTGGAATACGCCGACGAGGTTACGCTGGCTCGAGCCTTAGAAGGTAGACGAGAACTGGAGTAAGCGAGAAAGGTTTTTTGAATCGGATTACCGCAATTTCTGTTTGACAAACGCGACTACTTGAGAAAGTTGCTTTTTAAGCGTATTGATTTCGGCTTGCATGCTCTCAATCTTTGCATTCAGAGCCTTGATTTCCTCCGCACTCCCTGCGGCGGCGGCGGCAGAGGCGGTTGCTGGGGTTGCTTGAGGTCGTCGGGGTTTGCGGGCCTTCGTCATGGCCCCTTTGATGGCTTCGATGAGTTCTTTCTGCTCAAACGGCTTCTGAATAAACTCGAAATACTCAAAAGGTTCGGTAATCTTTTCGGTGACCTCTTCCTTCCGGCCCGACATCAAGACTAACGGAATGCGTTGCAGTTCAGGGTTGGATTGCACTTCCTGAAATACCTCCCATCCACTCATCCGAGGCAGCAAGAAGTCCAGCATGATGAGATTTGGTCGCTGCTCTCGAATGGAGTTCATGCCCTCAAGTCCATCCTTAGCTTCAAGCACTTCAAAGTTGCCTTCGGGTAGCATGTCTTTAACACGCATTCGAATGACTTTACTATCATCTATGACCAAGATCTTATGACTTGCCACGACTGACTCCTCTAGCAGTGACGGAAGGTAACAACTTAGTAAACCTGATTTAGGGTACCAACTTAAAGCGGGAAATTATCTATGTGATGAAATACTTTGCCAAGAGAACGAAGCCTTAAACAACTCAGAATTCAGAGTTTATACTGGCTCTTGCTTCTTGTAATCCGGATTCTACCCCTGTATCGCGACCTCTACCCAAAGAATATTCCTGTCCAGTCAGGATGCTTTAGTTTAAACAGATGCCTCCTAAATTTATATAGTTTTATAAACAACTCTGTCTTATCTGTAGCAATGGTTCTTTGAGATTAACTATAGATGCAGGGACATTCTCCAAGCATTTTTTAACGAGCCATCGTAATGGAAATGGTAGCGTGCTTTTTTAGACTGATTGAATTCAAGATTAAATTAAATTGACGCGATCCATTGATACAACGCTATATCAGCCCTATTATCAGCTTTGAAGAGACCTATCGCATCGGTTAATTGACTGAAGCATAGCCTATTGAAGTTGAAAATGGAGGGGACCCTTCTGCAATTATGTAGAAATGAGATGAGGTCATTATGGTTGAAGGTCAGCGGAAAGCCCTAAGGTCTCGCCGATACATGGTACGGATGTATTTTATTTATTGTTTTAGTCTCAATGGATAGTCTCAATGCACTCTCGCCAATCTGCTGATCTACATAAGACCGAATCGGGTAGACAACGCCCTGAGCTTGTTAGCCTACCCGATTGGTTACGTCGTCCCCTTGGCAAAGC
>JAAUYH010023314.1_pt1 | contig 15954 bp, 10 predicted proteins | sample 7278061 | NCBI WGS metagenome assembly JAAUYH01 (sample SAMN14350203, study PRJNA611818) | marine sediment metagenome | isolation source: surface marine sediment (0.6m) | place: French Polynesia: Moorea | collected 2018-08
ACCAGAACTAACTGCCGAAAAGTTTGTGGCAAATCCCTATCAACCAGGAGAGCGTCTCTATAAAACAGGAGATTTAGGTCGTTTTTTAGAGGATGGAGCAATCCAGTTTCTAGGACGGATTGATCGCCAAGTCAACATTAAGGGATTACGCATTGAATTAGGGGAAATTGAAGCAGTCTTAGTTCAACATGAATTAGTGCAAGCCGCAGCTGTAATCGTCCGCGAGAACAATTTAGGCCAAACTTTAGCAGTCTATGTTGTGCCCAGTAAAGTAGAGCAGCCCACGGCGGATATGTTGCGTCACTATCTAAGAGAAAAATTACCCTCCTATATGGTGCCGGGGAGTTGGCACTTTGTGGATAAATTGCCTTTAACAACTAGTGGAAAAATAAACTACCGCACCTTATCAACTTTGATTGATTCTGAGCTGGCTCAATCTGTTGTGCCCCCAAGCGATCGCCTAGAATCGGAGCTAGTACAAATGTTGCAAGAGATTCTGGGTCTTGAGGAAATTGGGATTAGAGATAGTTTTATGGAATCGGGCGGTAATTCCTTATTAGCAGCACGTCTAGTTACGGAAATCGAGCAGAGATATCAACAACAAATGTCTGTATCTACCGTATATCAAGCATCAAATCTGGAAAATTTAGCTAACTTAATTCGTCAAGAACCGTCAATTTCAATTCCTAAATGCTTCGTACCGATCAAAAACGGCAACTCTCAACCAAACTTGTTTGCGATTCATAACTTGGGTTATGGTTTGGAATTTTATCGTCCCATCGCTAAATATCTCCCTGCAAATATAACTCTTCATGGATTATCATCATTTCTCAGTAATGAATCTAACGTACCTCACCCCAGAGACATTAGAGGGTTAGCATCGTACTACGTTAATAACTTGCGAAAACTTCAGCCTCAAGGGCCTTACTATTTACTAGGAGTATCTTTTGGTGGTTTGATTACCTATGAAGTAGCCCAAACCCTTGTATCACTGGGACAAGAGGTTAAGTTTTTAGGCATGGTGGATACTTTTTGTCCTCAGCAAAACTCAGTTCGGAAACACCTTCCTCTAAAAGAGCGTATTCGGGGTCATCTTGAGAAACTTCGTACTAAAGGAGTAAGACACCTGTACAATCGTCTTCAATGGCGTATAGGGCATACTCTAGATATTTTTAGAGCCAATTTATACCAACTCAATTGGGTGCAAGATAATTTTGTCGATCAAACAAGTCGCAACTTTGATCAAGCAGAATATATTCGACTAACTAGAGAACATCAAACAGTGAATCAAGGCTATAAAATACAACCATATCCAGGGAAGATCAGTATGTTCCGTGCTACTGATGATCTGGACTCTAAATTAGATTGGCAAGAGTTAGCTCAATCAGGACTAACTATCTATGACGTTCCTGGAGAGCATTTAGAGATACTTCAAGAACCCCAAGCTCCAATCTTGGCGGAAAAGATACAGCAAGCCCTAAATAGTGCCTGCTAAAAACTAAGATCAGGACATGTGAATGTAATCGGTAAAAAGCTATTAGCTCTTCGTTATTAGCTTTTAGCTTTTATCTTTTTCTGTAATAGAATGTAAACTTCTATAAATTTAGTAACACAACGACCCACTTTTAAACAACAATAAAGATCTCAGTAAATATACTGTTGTTGTTTATGACGAATCAGAAAAATGACTTATAAATTTAAATTTCTACTAACAATATTTCTAACTAGCCTGAGTTCGATTGGTGCGTTGACACAAACAGCTACAGCGATCGCACAAGAACGACCAGAATGTTATCTAATCGACGATTCTGGACAACTGACAGATTTAACCGATATCTGCAATGTCAGTGAGAAGCAATTGCCTGAGACAGACTCTGCTACCAGTGACGCTCAGAATAATAATAGTAATAATAATATTATTATCGACTCCAAACCCTTAGAGACAGGACTTTCGCTAGATGATAACTTGTTTATTTTAGGAAAAAACGATCTTTCCAGTAAGTCAGGCTTGATTGGTAGTGCTTACTACATTGACAATGAAATTGGCATAGACTTCGTAGCATATCTAAGACGCTATAAAACTCCTCCTACTGCGATAGACCGTCAGACACTGAGGGAGCAGATATTTCAATTCAATACTATCCCTAGTACCCCTACTAGTCTTACTTCAATTCTCAGATCAAGTCGCCAACTTCCTTTTATTATTTATCGCTATTAAATCTGTTCAATAGCTTTTAGCTTTAAAGCTTCGAAATTACCCACAGCATCGTATTTATAGCTGGTAAAATAAATCTCACTCAAAGCATCAGCCTCAATGCTTACGTTATGATTCATATTTTTGCTTTCTATCATCAGATCTACGATGCACTGCCAATTCCAGCTTTTAGACTATTATCAATAGCTATAGTTTTTTTTTAAGCGGTTGCACCAGCAGTCTATTGACGCAGCCAGAAATTATTCCTGGAGGCATAAATAGCAACTCGATAGAAGAATACCCTGCTTACAGTTCAGATGGACGCTATCTTGCTTTTGCTTCAGATCGTCGTGGTCAGAGAGATATTTTTCTCTACGATCTTCAGTCAAAACGCTTAGTGTCATTACCCAATCTCAATCGCCGAGATTCTACTCAAGATCAGCCTTCGTTGAGTGCTGATGGACGTTACATTGCCTATGTCTCCACTGAGCGAGGAAAAACAGATGTTTTTGTTTATGATCGCCAACAGCAAAAATCGGAACTTCTAACGGTTAATGTTAAGGGTTCTAATAAGCAACCTACAATTAATGGTGATGGTAGTCAAGTAGCTTTTCAAGCTAGCCAGTTAGGACAGTGGAAAATTGTGATTGTCAATCGCAAGATTGATAACAAATAGATGTTGCTAGGATAAGAGGCTTTTTGCCTAATGAACAGTAGGATGCTCTCTAGATTTAACCTGAATCCAAGATAATTTAACATCCTGCTGAGATCAAGTTCTGATGATTAAAAAAGCTGCCTCACCTTTGATTCAGCAATGCAGTTTTTTTTGAGCGTAACCCCAACCACCTTGTTCGCGAAATTTAGTATAGTTGGGATGAGGTTTTACTAAGAGCTCCCATACTTTGCGAACTTGGGGAGTAATTCTCTCTTCTAATGGTTTTCTTAAAGCCCACTTGGTATCTATATGTTCCATTGTCCAATCAAGATCATCAAAAATTATCCAACCTCCAGGTTGTAATAGCTTGTCAACTAGAAAAAAAGCTAGTCCAGTGTTATACCAATCATGACCACCATCTAGATAGCAGAGGTCAAATGTTCTTTCATTTTCTTCTATGAGCTTCATTAATCGCCAATTGTAGGAGGCAGGTTCATAATAATAATCAACCATATCTAAATAGCCACATTTTTCTAGCAATTCCTCGATGTTGGGTTGGCGTTTCTTGGCACTGTGTAAATCTATGGTTAAGATTGAACCTTTGGGAACTTGTTCAAGGGCAGCAGCCATATAACAAGTGGATACCCCATGATAGAAACCTAGCTCTAAAATTGACGAAATATCATTTTGGTGAATGAACTCAGTTAACACCTTCGCTTGCTTTGGCTTCATATATGGCAAATTGCCAACAACTTGTTTGACTTCTTCTAGATTCATAAAAACGGTTTTGTTAGTTAGAGAGAAAGCAGTAAAAAGCTAAGTTAATTTGTGTAATATAAATCACATTGTTGCTATTCGGAGCTGAATAACAGACTCAATATTATAGCCATTAAATATTAATTGGTAATTTAATCTCAACTTAATTCTTTTCTGGTGAGAAGAGAGCGCAGTGATTATGTATTAATTTATTGCGTTCTTCAATTAAGTTAAACAAGGTATTGGAAAAAATATCAAAAAAAACAAATCTTTATATTCTCCAAAAATATTGAATTCTATTGCTAGTATTGCGATTGATTTTAAGGTTTGTCTACCACAATGGAATACCAAAAATTTGTTTGGCTAGCTTGGCATGCTTACTGCCAAAATAATTTAGTCGATATGTCTAGATATTTAGAATTATCTCTAGATATTACTCCACTATCCAGAATTGATACTGTTTTACATTGGATACAGAGTTTTTCTCAGTTGTCTTCTAGTAAGCCTGGAGAATTCAATCACAATTCCTTAATTCAGACTGATGAATGGCAACAAGTAATTGAAAGTCTTGTTCTTAAAGATAGTCTACCTAAATCATTTAACCTCATGAGTTCGGGTGAAGAATCTAAGATTTTACCTAATAACTATCAAGCTTTGATCGCCAAACATAAGAAGCGACGACAGGTGCAAAAATATCCGCGAATTCTCACTTCTTTTTCTGAAGAATTCCAAACTAAAGAAAGAATATTGTGCTCGCTATTTCAGATGAGTGAAGCAGAAATAATTGAAGCACTTTTGACTATCAAATGCAAAATCAGGCAGAAAGATATTTTAGCAATTATCATTACAGACTATGTAAATATCAAGTTCTTTGACAAAGAGCAAATGATTGTAGAATATTTCCCCTTAAGCGATCGCCGAATAAATAGTTTATCCGACCAAATGTGGCATAAATATTTTAGTAATCGTGTTGCTTCCTTATTTTATGAATGGAGTCCTCATGCTGTTTTGGATTTCAAAGATAGGGTACAAAAAAATCTTCTAATTCAGATCTAAGCTTAATCTTTAAAACAATCAATCGAAACAATGACCAATAAAAAAGTTGACTATGATATCATTCTTGTCTGCGATTTTAGGTTTCCTGGGGGAACATGTTCTTGTATTGCTGAAGAAATGCTTGCCTTCTCAAGAACAAATTATCGGATTGGGTTGCTACAAATTAACTCTCGATTATTTCGCCAAAGCGATCGCTTTATTAATGATTTAATTATCAAGCGTACTCAACCTGGATCAATTGAATTTGTTAATGCCAATAAAAGAGAATTAAGTACAAAATTATTGTTACTCCATCATCCTAATGTATTTACTGAGCCTATTGACATTTATCAATATATATCTGCTGAAAAAATCATACTTATAGTACATCAAACACCGATAGATGTTGGAGAAAATAGTAAAAGATATTATGATATTGACACAGTAAATCAAAATATTTTGTTAAGCTTTAATCGTTTAGCTTCATGGCACCCAGTTGGACCAAATATTCGGGATGCTTTAATTGCAGATAACATTGATTTAAGATTAATTTCTGAAGAAGATTGGGTTAATTTGATTGATGTAGATTCTTGGAAAGCTGAACGAAAAAATTGGTTATCTGATATTCCTATAATTGGTCGTCATAGTCGTCCATCTCCCTTGAAATGGCCGCAAACAGAGAAAGAGCTTGTAAAAGCCTATCCTGTAGATGGATCTGTGAAAGTGAGAATATTGGGTGGTTGTTCTGCCATTCCAAATATCTTATCTATGAAACCTGATTCTTGGGAAATTCATGAATTTGGTTCTGTTGCCCCGAAAGAATTTTTGAAAACTATTGATTTTTTTGTTTATTTTCATTCTCCACAATTAGTCGAAGCTTTTGGAAGAACAATACTGGAGGCAGTTTGTAGCGGTGCAATTGCTATTTTACCAAAACATTTTGAAAGAGTTTTTGGAAAAAGTGCCGTATATTGTGAGCCAGAAGAAATTCAAAACCTAATTTGGGAATTTTATCATAATTGGGAGTTAGCTGAAAAACAACGAATAATCTCAGAAAAGTTCATACGCGAGCATTATGGTTTAGAAAAACATCTAAAAAGAATAAAAGAACTGATTGGTCAACCCAGTATGGATACAAACTATCCTGAAGGATTAGCCAAACAAACCAAAAATGTTGTGTTTTTTTGTACAAATGGTAGTGGGATTGGCCATTTAACGAGAATTATGGCTGTAGCTAAAAGATTGGGCGATGACGTACAGCCAATCATTGTTACTACTTCTAAAGCAATTAAATGGGTAGCACAAGAAAAGTTCTTTGTCGAACATATTCCCGATATTAGAGGAATAATGGCAGAACCTAATGGTTGGAACGATTTTTTATATAGGCGTTTGTTTGATATTCTCACTTTTTATAATGCAGAAGGCTTTGTTTTTGATGGCAATTTTCCCTATCAAGGAATAGTAGATTTACTAGTAGATATGGAACATCTCAAAACTTTCTGGATACGAAGAGGTATGTGGAAAGAAGATAGTGATGGAAGTGCGGAAAAAGCTCTAGCTAGAGAAAAATATTTTGATTATGTGATTCAGCCGACTGATTTTGCTCAAAGTAAAGATAAAGGCAAAAAGTTTCGTCCATCGGAAAAGTTAAAAGAAGTTGCTCCCATCGTATATCTAGATTCGGCAGAATTAATTGCCAAACCAGAAGCCAAGCAAAAATTAGGTTTGAACCCGAACAAAAAGTCAGTATTCATTCAGTTGGGTTCGGGTAATTATGTCGATGTGACTCCTAGTTATAAATGTTCCATCGAACATTTGAGGTCATATCCCGATGTAGAAATAGTTTTGGGTAAATCGCCTATCGCTAATGATAATTTTGCTGAAGATTCTAATATAGTAATTATCGAAGCTTATCCCATCAGCAAATACTTTAATGCTTTTGAGTTTATGATCAGTGCCACTGGCTATAATACTTTTCACGAATGTATGACTTTTGGCTTGCCTACAATATTTATTCCCGTAGTAGGAGCATTAACCCCTGGTACTCTTGAAGATACTAAGCCTAGAGCCACATTTGCCGAATCCCTCGGTCTTTGTATTCATGCAACTTTAAATGACGAAGCAGGCTTGAAAGCTTCCATAGATGCGATGCTATCAGGGAAAGCCGAAGCAATCAGACAAAAATTTAGAGAAACAGAAAGATTTGGTGTAGGTGCAATTGAAGCTGCAAATCATGTTAAAGATGTGATACTTGCTAGAAGTGTCTGATCTAACGGGGCTATTTGGTCTTATTTTAGAGGCAATTGAAAAATAGTGCGCGAGCAAAGGAGATATATGAGTTGATATCTCCTTATTAATAAATAGCGATTTTTAGATTAAAATTAAATAAATTATTATTTGTAGTTAAATATTTGAAAGTCTGAACGATAACGCTTTTTGATTATTTCGATAGTTTTACTATTTGATTGATAAAAGCTCATAAAGTCTTCTGTCACAGATTTAGTTTTATTTGTTTTATTGTAGACTGGAATATTGATAGGAGATATATTAGCTTTTCTCGAAATATATTCCAAAGAGGTGTTTAGATTTTCTATCTTACCAATATAATCAACAAGAGGCTTTTCATTATGATACAACTTAGATTGTTGAGAAAGAAAATGAGGATCTGAATGTGAATCAGGAATTTTACTAATAAAGTCTAGTGATTCGTAAATAGTAATTTCATCTTTACCTAAAATTGACCGTATTGGATAATTCCACCACTTATAGTTGTAATGATCTTGATTTCTAGCTAATTTATCTCTATAAAAAGAGGCATATCTATCAAAAGGGTTTCTAACAATAGAAAATTTGAAAAAATCATTATATTGAGGATCATTTAAATCTATATTTGAGTTTAAACCATGACTAACTTTTGGAGCATTAAAGAATTCTGAGAAATTGCTTCTCATATATTCTCTAAAAGAACTATACATTACTTTATAATTAGGCAAGAAAATAACTTTGTTTTCGTAAGAAACTATGCATGTTCTTTTACTACTTTCAAGATTTAAAGTAGGTAGTATAGCAAATTTTCTAAATTTAGTATCGATCAGCTTATGGATATTTACGAGCCAATTTATACCTGGAATAACAATTATAGTTTCCTCATTAGCTTTATTATCATGAAAATTTATTGATTTTAAATCAATATTTTTATTTTTTAAATATAAATAGTTATTTTGTTGACTAATATCCTTAAGGGAATTGATAAAAGCTATTTGAGAATTTGCAAACTTGTTAAAAACTAGTGTCATTGTTTTGTGTAGTACTATAACTTGCAGGAAGAAAAAATAATTAAAATAATAAAAAAATAATAAAGTTAAACATTATTTAGCTCTATTATTTTATTTTGTTAGATACTTAATTCTTTCTCGACTAACATCTAAATCTGGTTTGATTTCTAAAGCATTACGATAAGATGAGATCGCTAGATCTTTCAGTCCTTTTAATTCCAAAGCTCGACCTAAATTATGATGTCCCCAATAAAAATCAGATTTTAATTCGATAGATTTTTGAGCTTCAAAAATTGCTCCTTCTACATCTCCTATTTTTCGTAAAATATCACCTAAATTATGATGCAAAGCGTAGTTATTTTGCTGTAAAGCGATCGCTTTTTCATAAATCACTTTGGCTTCTTCAAGATCTCCTGCTTGCGTTTTTTCTTTAGCCAACTTTTGATATTCTTGAATTTCTGATTTTTGTTGGCTGTTTAGTAACTGACTCAAAGCTTCACGGGATACTTTTAAATTAGGATCTATTTCTAGTGCATTTTGATAAGCTTGAATAGCTTTATCGATCGCCTTCATTCCTTGATAACATCTTCCTAAATTATGGTGTGCCCAGACGAAATCTGACTTTAATTCGATAGTCTTTTGAGAACTAGATATAGCTTTGGCAAACTCTTTCTGTTCTCGATAAATATTGCTTAGTTCGTGATGAAATTTATACTGATCGGGCTGCAAAGCCACTGAATTTTCCAAACAAATACCTGCTTCAGCAATCTTTTTGTCTTGTTTTAACGACATTCCTATTTCAAAGAATGGCATGGCTGATGTGAAATTTAAATCCTGGGCATCATCTGAATTTAATTTTAAAATTTCATCAAAATCATTATTATTGTCTTGCAACTGTTGTTGTAAAGCCTTTTCTAATAACGATCTTACTTTTTGGTTATCAGGAAAAATTTTTTGAGCAACTTGTAATAGTATAACCGCTTGTATATTTTTATTTGCTTCGATTAGTTTTTGCCCTAACTGTAGATATGATGATAAATCATGAGGTTCAATTTCTAATACTTTAAAATAGAGATTTAAATCATTTGGTTTGATTTGAACAACTTGCTTATAATAAGCTATCGTTTGGGAAATGTCATCATCATTTCCTCTTTGGAACAAAGCATCTGCTAATTTCTCTAATATTTCTTTATCTTCGGGTTTTAACCTTAAAATATTTTGACACGATGCGATCGACCCGTTTAAATCTCCTTGTTCTCGAAGAAAGGTAGCTAGCTTACGGTGAATTTCAATCTGATTATGATTAATTTCAATCGACTCTTGATAACATTTAATAGCTTCTGCTTTATGCCCTTGACTTAGCAGTGCGTCTCCCGTAATTCTATATTTATTAGCCAATTCTATATCTATTTTCCCAGAATACTCAAGAGAATTATTCGGTGAGCTTTCTGGAATTGAATTGGGAATTGTTTTGTTAGATTGTTGATTAACTATAGGATAATTATTATTATGCTCAATTTTCTGATGACTATCATTTGATACTGTATTTAAGGCATTATCACTAGAGCTAATACTTTTTATGCCTACAGCAAGGAAAATCAATTGCTGCCATTGGAGAGAATTAGTTAAAGAATCAATATTTACTTTTTCGCCACGTTCTTGAGAAAACCGCGTGAAACTATTTAACCAATGAGAAATATTTTCAACCCTCAAATAAGGGCTAAAATCTAGAGACTTTTGCAAAAACTTTGCCATCTCATCTAAATTACCTGCCCGATATTGATACCAAGCAACCCAAACCAAGGTATGATAGCGTATCTGAGATTCTTGTATACTTATGGACTCAGGTAAATCATCACGGGCAAAGAATTTATCCAACACTACCTGAACACACTTAGCTTGCTTCAGACTATTCTTAGTCGTATTTTCCTCGTGTTGCCGATAACATACCGTTGCTTCCTTCAACCAAACAGTTTGACAGCCAGCCAAAGACAAACGCAAGATCAAATCTACATCTTGAGATTGTCTGAGTTGTTCGTCAAAACCGCCAACTCTTTCTAGCCACTCTCGACGAAACACCATTGCACTGGTGCGAACACACTTTTTCTTTAGCCAAGTTTCCAAATCTAATTTGGGCGCTTTATACCAAGGTTGTACTGTTTTAATATGTTTTCCTGCACCATCAACTATTTTCCAACCAGTATTAATACAACCCAATGATGGATTATTATTGAAATAAGCTACCTGTTTGGCTAACTTTTCTGGAGTTGCCCAAAAATCATCAGCATCTAAAAAAGCAATTAATTCACCTTTAGATATACTAATACCTACATTTCGTGCTGCTGCCGAACCTCTATTTTCCTGATAGACGTAACGAACTCGATCCTGATAAAGCTGTAATTTCTGACGAGTATCATCAGTAGAGCCATCATCAACCACAATAATTTCATAATTACTGTAAGTTTGCTCTAATACGCTATCGATCGCAATTTGAATGTATTTAGTACCATTATAAACAGGAATAACCACACTAATTAAGGGCGTTGCTGTTTTGAGTAATGGTAATTGCCAGTCAGGTTTTGCTGGTGACTTGGCTGTTACTATATCAAGTTGACTTGGATTACTGATGATGCCAGTTAAAGTATTCACAGAACTAACTTGAGAGTGGCTAAGGAATTGTTACTGAATAGAATCTTGAAATATTAACTAAATCAGGATTTTAATTTGTCTAACGCTGTGATAATTTCTGAATTATTAGGTTGAATTTGTAAGGCTATTTTGTAAAATGCGATCGCAATATCTTTATTCCCCTTGGTTGCGTTAATTTGAGCCAAACTAATATAGGATTTCACATCTTCAGGATTTACTTCCAAAACTTTGTAATGTAGTGATTCCCTTTCTGGTTCTTGCTTAATTGCTGTCTGGTAGTAATCTTTTACTTGACTGCGATCAAATTCAGATCTTTTTCTCAGAGTATCATTTAATTTTTCAGCGGTTTGAGGTAAATTAGGTGTAATTTCTATTGCCTGACGATAGGCATTGATTGCTCCATCCCAATCTTCTAAAGCAACTAAAACATCTCCTAGTTTATGGTGTACCCAATCAAAATCTGGCTTCAGTTTTATCGAGCTGCGAAATTGACTAGCTGCCTCTGTCATCTGTTTTAACTGCATCAAAGCTATTCCCAATTTGTAATACGACCAAGAAAAGTTAGGATTTATTTCAATGGCTTTCTTAAAGGGTTTAATGGCAGTTTCCCACTGCTTTAGCTCTAATAAAGCTTCTCCTAAATGATGATGTGCCCAGAAATATTCAGAGTTAATTTTTATAGATTGATTATAGGCATCAATCGCTTCTTTCCATAATTTCTGCTTACTTAGTACTCCCCCTAAACTATAATTTGACTTCCAATCATGGGAATTAATTATTGTTGCATGCTGATAACAGACTGTTGCTAGTTTCCAGTCTTCTTTTTGCTCGGCATCCATTCCTAATTCATAGTAATTTTTACTTCGGATTATAGAGTCTTGAGTCAAACCTTTAGTTTCTATCTCAACTAGCGTTTCTTTTGGCTCCCTATCTAGAGTTGGATTAGAATAATTTTTTCTGGGAACTACCACTTCCGAAGTCAAATCTTTTACCTTTTTTTTACCTGACGTTTTATCTAATATGACATCTGACTTATGAGTCATACCATAATGATTTATTTCTGATATTTCATGCTTGGTAAATCGTTGCTGATAAACATTTATAATCTCATACAATTTCTCTTGAGCTTGGATGAATTTTGGCTCTAATTCCAATGCCTTACGAAAACAAGTAGTTGCTTCGGCAATTTTGTCTTGATTAACTAAAAGAGTTCCTAAAATAAAGTGAGCTTTGGCTGAAACAGACTCTGGTTGCAAGACATAAGATATATATAAACAGCTAGTAAAAGCCCTGGGTTTATTGATTTTTCGATATATATCAGCTAGCTTATTATAAGCGATCGCTGAATCAGGTTTTAACTTGATTGCTTGTTGATAAAAGTGGATTGCTTCTGACCATTTTTTTTGTGAGGCATGTAGATCAGCCAAATTCAATTTAGTTTCTAAAGAATTAGAATTTTGTGATACTTGTACTTTACTTATTCTCGTATTTGAAGCTGTTTGAGCTAGCTGCATATTTTGGGGCTTAATAATATTACTGTTAATATTATTGACTAAACGTTCAATTCGATTTTCTTTTCTTAGTTGACTAGAAATATCAATTGACTTAAGGTTTTTTTGGTGAATACTAAGTATTTCTTGATAGTAAATTTTTGCTTCTTGCCATTTTCCATTTTGTTCTAAAGCTTTAATCAACTTCTGATAAGCATCTTGACAATTTGGCTCTAATTTAATTGCATACTTATAGCAAGCTATGGCAACCTCGACTTTTCCTTCTTCTAATAATTCATCTGCTAGCTGAAAATGTTGTTGAATGTTAAAAATTTCTGGTTCTAATTTTAAGGCTTGCAAAAGACAATCTAAGGCACGTTCTTGTTCCTGTAGTTTTTCCCATCCCCTTGATAAACTAAGATATACTCTAGCTAGTTTAGGATTGGCATCCAAAGCTTTTTGATAATAGTCAATTGCTTGTTTCCACTGAGATTGCTTAAAATAAATATTACCTATATTGGCATACACTTCCGCAAAATTAGGATTGATCGCTATTGCTTTAGCATAAAAGCCGATCGCTTCAGCTATTCTGTCCAATTGTAGTAAAGAATTTCCGTATAGTTTATAAACTTCTGATAAATCTGGACATATTTTTAATGCTTCCTGACAAGCCTTAATTGTTTCTTGCCAAAGTTTTTGGTCGTAATAAGCTTGAGCCTGTTGCAAATAAATTTTTGCTACTTCTAATTCTGTATTTTCTATGTATTTTCCTGGAGCAATTGCAGTTATTTTGGGAAAGACAATTAACTCAGAGGGTTTATGCCAACTAATATTTTTTTCAGACTGGTTCTTCTTATGTCGCTCATTTTTATTGTTTGAATCAAAATCATCAGAATTTATCTTATTTTGTTGCTCAATATTATTAATTTTACCTAATAATAAAGCCTTCTGATGATACAAATTAGCTTCCGATAAATTACCTTGTTTTTTTAAAGCGATCGCCAGAATGTGATGAACTACTGCTGAGCGATCATTTAGTTTTACTGCTTGACGAAAACATTCTATTGCTTCGTCTAAATTATTCTTTTGCTGTAGCTTGATTCCTTGCCATACTTTAGATTCAGATTGTAACAAACTTACAATGTTTTCAGCATTATTATTATCAGAAATGTATTTATATTGTTCTGATAAGTGACTTTGAGTTGAATTATACTTATTACTTTTTGGCGAATCAACTTGATTGTAACCGTCTGAATGTCCAAGCCAACGAACAATATTTTGTATCATTTTTATACTTAATACTTTGGAATTCTACATATTTAAGTAATGATTAACGAGTATTGAAACTTAAATTACTTCAAGTGAATTTGAGTTGGTTATATCTAAAAAATAGATTCAGCAAAACTGGAAATCAAAAAAACATATATTGTTTACCTGTAAAATGACTAAATAATAGCCAGATCAAGGTAAAATACTTAGAATTAAAAATATTGCAATGCAAGACTTACAGTTATTAATTTCTAATAACCTAATATTACAAATTTTATTAGCCACAAGCTCTACTATTTTAAGACAACAAATAGATTTTTAGATTTTTTATAGATCTATTTGCTCTTAAATTAATTTAAGAGCTGAGAAATTACCAAGTAATTAATAGAAAAAAATATAGTTTGACTTTGGCGCTAGGATTTTATGACGTTACGTCTTACCAGCACATTACATAACTAGGAGCAGGTTCATCTCCTTTCTTTATAATACTATCGGACTAAAGGGACAATTATAGCAATTAAAATTATGGTTTGTGAGATAAACTCCTGGATATAAATAGAAGTTCAATTCTCTATTAATTTAGCTCAGATATACTCTGAGTAAGTTAATATTTGAGTAACTCAATAAATGTAAAACATTGAACTAAATACTTCTAATTAATCATAACTGAAATCAATCTAATTTAGATTACCAATATAAGCTTCCTTTTTCGAATATGCAACTAAAAGTGTAAAAAAGAGGATCAATAAAGTAAGTATCGATCTAAATATGCAACAAATGACACTCTTAGTATATTACAAAGAGCAGGGAAACCTTAAAAGCTTGTCCTAAAGAATTCCCCTAAGTACATGGGGCCATTCGTGACAAGTTAAGGCTTTGTATTGTTTGTCAACTGGTTTTTAGCTATTAGCTCTTAGCTCTTAGCTTTTAAGACATCCTGATGATGAGTGAGTTAAAAAATATCTAGCTCGGTGATCTCTATATTGATCTATATTTAGAGTCAAAGGATAAATTAAACACTAGATATAGTAGTTGACTAATTCTATTGTTTCTTACGCCACATCTTTTAAACCCATTCATTATATTGATAAACTAAAGGTAGACCATAGCGCGACCAAAAGAAAAAAAGATGGCCAATTTTGAAGATATTGCCAAAAAAGCTTTTTATATGGGGGTTGGCTTTGCTTCCTATGCCCAGGAAAAAGCCATTGATGCCCTTGATAACGTAAAAGATTTACGAGTTCAGGCACAAAAGCTAGCAGATGAAATGGCAGAACGAGGGGAAATGACTACTGAAGAGGCTCGCAAATTTGTTGATGAGTTAGTAGAACAGGCGCAACAGGGAACTGTGACTGGTAATAAGCAATCAGATGAAAGAGAACCTCGTCGTATTGAGATTGTAGATGAAGATGAACCCGTAACAGAACCTACAGCCCAGACTGAACCATCAAAATCTGCTCAATCTAATACTGACAGTGAGGATCTGCGCCGGCAAGTTCAATCTCTTCAAGAAGAGTTACGCCGTTTGAAGAGAGAAATATAAGATAATAAACTATCCAGACAAGTGATATCTGTCAACAGGTTTAATTATGAATGATTGGCATGACGAATGGTGGAAACAGCTCGAAAAAACCGCAGCAGAAGTGGAGAATTTTTTTGCTGAGGTGGGAGAAGCAACCGAGTTAGCAGTAGATGAAATAGTCGATGAAGTCAGTGAGAATCTGGGTACTTTTCTAGAACAGTTTCAATTAGATATTTTGGAAGAAGTTGACAATTTCATTGAAGATTTAGTAGAAGTAATCATTACCACAGGTGACGAAATAGATGCTGCCATATCAGAAGAATGGGAGGATTTTAGTGACGAAGATTTCACCATCATCAGTTATCACCAGCCTTCTGCTCAAAGTCATCCCGCCTGCATTAATTGTGTTAACTACCACGGACAAGTCTATAACGGTAATTTGTTAGTGTGCGCGATGCATCCTTATGGTTCAGATGACAATAATTGTCCCGATTGGGAAAAAGATAAATCATAATTAAATTAATTCCCCTCGCATTACCGTTACCGCTTGTCCGAGGATCAAAACGCGATCGCCACCATCATAATTAATTTTGACCACCCCACCGCGACTAGAAGCCTGATAAGCAAGAAACTGATCTTGATGCAAGCGATCGCGCCAATAGGGAGCCAGACAACAGTGTGCCGCACCCGTAACGGGATCTTCATCGATACCCAAACCTGGAGCAAAAAATCTCGACAGGAAGTCGTATTCCGAGTTCTCTTCCCCTTTGCTGGTAACTATGACGTTGGATATTGGTAGCTGCTTGAGCAAAGTAAAATTGGGCTGTAGTTGCCTCACCTGTTGGGCATCAGCAATTTCAACTAAATAGCCGAGAGAATTATACAAAACTGTTTTCAAAGGAACTCCCAGAGCATCTGCCAGCTTCGTAATAGGCGGAATATCTTGCGATCGATTAGCAGGAAAATTCAATTCAATCCAGTCATCTTGATACTTCGCCGTTAAGATGCCACTTTTAGTCTTAAACCGAAGCTCTTGACCTGTTGAAGCATAACCTTCTGTCCATAATACGTGGGCGCTAGCCAGGGTCGCATGACCACAGAGGGGAACT
>JAAUYH010099081.1_pt1 | contig 15946 bp, 10 predicted proteins | sample 7278061 | NCBI WGS metagenome assembly JAAUYH01 (sample SAMN14350203, study PRJNA611818) | marine sediment metagenome | isolation source: surface marine sediment (0.6m) | place: French Polynesia: Moorea | collected 2018-08
CCCAGTGCATAGAGCTGACACCAAGGCATCGACTGGAAAAGCGGACAACCCGCCGACGAGTCGAATATCAAGAACAAATCCCATCGACTGACTGGCTCGTGAACCAACACGCAACAACAATAGACTTGAAGCTGTTCGTACCACTAATTGTCGCTACCGTGGTTCTCGTTGTTGGGGAGTTAATAGCGGTCGTAATTACGCCATAACGAAAGATGGTATTGCAACCTCCGGTGAGTCTGGAGCAGATGCTCGCACTTTCACGTGCAAGAGAAGAAGCAGGTTCGGACACTTGGTAGGGATCCAACAAAACTTTAGATATGGGCATTGTGCGAGACCAGCATGGGGCCCAACGATTTTCTGTTAGTTCTCAAGACCCTGTGGAATACAAACCAAGTCAATACTGGTCGCAGTAACCCGTTGACGGCAGCGAGGTTCTCCCATGCCACTATTTGTAGGAGGCGTCACGCTTTGACAAAACAATAAGAATGCGGAGTTCCTTAGGATGTTTCTACACTGTGTTGCACACACACAGCACCGTGAGCTTTTAACCGATCATTGGAGGCACAGAGAGCGTTATAGACGGACCACAAGACTAGGGTTCATAAAAAGATTTGGTATCGGTGCGGGGCACCAGTTTTACATTCGTGACAAGAAAAATTATGTCAGAAAAACGGCAACGGTAGTACTAGGTACGAGTCTGAAGTAGTACGCAACGAGAAAATGGAATACCGCAATTTAATTCACTGGCACCCAACCGAACAAAGGCACATGACTGCTTATGTCGATGTAACGTGTTGAATCACGGGAGCGGCGGTCGATAAGCGAGTGTCTTTGTTTGCAACTAGCGAGGTAGAATTCGCCCTGGTTGCAGTTCCTGGGGTTGAGCGCAGCTTCTCGCCTTGAACCTCGTACCTTTCTGCTAGCCTAACTGACGCCGCCCTTCCGCCTACTTCGGTTCTGGCGTGTGTCAGTGGTCGCAGCGAGAAGATACTAGTGCGGTCTTCTTCGTATTTTTCAAGTTGAAGGTGTTTGAGGAAGAAGTGAGTAAACCTTGCTGACGCGCCCCGCTCCGATACTGACTAAAGGTGCAGAATGTCGTGGGCGTGGACGGTTCTGTAGGGTAGTGGTGGGTGTTTTGGTGAGAGTTGATAGCTGGCTGACCAAAAATGTTGAAGCCATTCGAGTTTATATAGACTTTTCTCTGCTCAGGGAGCGACTATTTGCTAAATCAGCATAAGGTACATCCTAGCCATTAGAAGCCTATAATCTATAACAGTTGAAATTCTAATTACTGAGACTAGGGTATTTCAAAAAATATGAAACGGCATTGCTGTTATGCTGTTCAGATAATAGTCCTGAATCGCGCGTTGTCGATCTGAGTACTAATCCTGACTAACTTCAGCAGCATCCAGCAGAGAAATTATCAGAATATAGATTTATAGAGGTGCCGTTAGTATGATGATGAAATTAGAGGGAGCGGTGTGTGCATGCAAAACACATGAACGCAAAAGCTTATTTACAGGTAGAGAAGAGCGTTTGATCGATCTTTTTGTGTGGATAAGAGTGTGTGAATGTGAGCGAGGAAATATTCGAGAGCAGATTGAACTAGGATAAACTAAAAGAGCATGTTAAGACCCATTACAGTAATCATTCTGTGATGTTGAGTTTGGTTTCCATACGAAAGAATGTGGATGGAAGAGCTCGCTATATGTCTATTCGAAATAGAGAAATATGTACTTAAGAGAATTTACTCGGTGGAAATTCCCTTCACCTAGCTGTAGCTGTTTCCTTACAGGGGCAATCCTTCTACAAGAAGAGTTCAGAACGGTGGAAGAATTGATAGCGGTGAAAATTATTCTTCCATACTGTTTCAAAGAACTAAAAGGAGCTGTCCGGTACAGATTTTATTTTATCAATTTTAACATCGATCTTATCCAAATTAAAATAGGCGCCCACCAAATACCTGTTCTAAAAGCATGCTCTATCACCACCTGAACGAAGACTGTTGTACTATTGTGCCAGTTGGGGTTCAGGTACTGGAAAGGGTTGGGTTGTGGAAAATACAGGAGAATGGTTCTTTCGTTTTGCATGTACTCCAACTCTCGTTCGTTGGCCACACTGTATAGCAGATTTTTGTGCTTCGTATCTAATATTCCATCAGGTCATCCAAATAATAAGACCTTTGTCGCAGAGAATGAATACAAAATTCATCAATCGACTTGAACAGAGTTGCGGTTTGCAGCTTTTATGCTTCGGGTTGCGGGACACACACAGACAGTAAATTGGATATCGGATGCCATATAGTGTATAATAGTGTTCGCGAAACATCAAAGTCAATTGTTGAACTATTCATTCAGGCTGCAAAACTTCCTCGAACTGAATCAGAACTGGCGTATATAATGAATAGATCTAAGAATATCTTCAAGTTACCTTCGCGTGTTGATTCAGTAGATCGAAACCAGATACCATGGAAATATTTTCGTATAACTCAATATTACTACTGCTGTTGGTATGGGAAGTACACGAGTTTTTTGCAGTCTAAGATTCCCGGAAAAAATATGCACGCAGAAGCTGGATGACTAGAAGCAGTAGAAGATTCGACAATATTCAGCGTGTCGAACGTGAAATGTATAATTGACGAAGTTGAAAGGTTAGGTGAATATATATATATTTTTTCACAGAGAAGTAGACAAATTATTATATGCCCTTATTTAATCGGACATTGTGCATTTTTCTAAATAAAAACATGATGAAAAAGTACTGATCGATGGCAGAGGAACATTCTTGAATTGAATTTATGTGAATCAGGTGCAGCAATAGCAAGAAAGCCTGCAGAATTTGCATTCGGTATTTCAAAGATCAGCTTACTATTCTAAATCGAGGAGTATTGATGCACCATTATGATGCTGCTGCCAGAATCATGATAACATGTTTGATTTCACACAATAAATGCAAAAAGGGTGGAGGTACAGCAAATTAAATCTTTTTGGATGTCAGCCTCGAAGGAAAACTGGATAGAAATTTGGAATTTGATTGTGTGGGTACCAGAACTAGTATTTTGGACATGTTTGCGTTCAATTTTATCCAGGTGTTAAATTCATGAGCTCATAGAAGAGTCATAGTCCCAGACCAGTAGATGTGCATTAGAACCGCCATAATGAAAAATATATCGAATTGCAAGAAATTTGTACTGAAGAAACAAATTGAGTGATTTTCTAGTTATTATTCCCCTGTTGAGAGCAGATGAAGCCTAAGATGATTTTTGGGAATAGCTCTACCTACATGCATGCTGTTTATGGAGGCACAAAATATTTCGATGTGACGACTGCATATTGTTCTCGGAAGGTTTTCAGTGAAGTAGCGTGTGACCAAGTAACCTCGCTCAAGTTGCTATGTAAATATTATACTGGAAAGAATTAGAATTTCAAGTGTACAAATAAGCGTGATGGTGGAGACGCATACGCAACTCTCAACAACTAGAAACACATCGGGCTTTCATTTCAAGTTTATGACCTTACATAGAGAAGATTTATTGCAGTCCGGTCAAGAGGAAACTTTCGTGTAAAGTGAAGAAACTTCATGATAGATTTCATTCCACTGGACAAGAACTGAAACTTTCCTCGCCTGATTGATGCATAACACTTTTGCTGTATAAAAAGTAAAACATCTGTTAAATTCATATTCTGAACTGATACCCGAACATGTACAGTAGGTAGGACTGAAATTTTGGTAACGCTTTGGTAAAGATCAAGAAACTAACAAGCCAAGAGCAGGCAGTAGCGCAAAAGCTTTTATGAAGAAAAAAATAAGAAATAAGAACGTAAAGGTTAACGATGAGTTATAGTGAGGACCAACGTGGGTGTTTCTATCTTTCCGATATCCATGATGATGTCAATTTCTTGCCAATGTCCACGCATTCCTGACGAACTCACTTGCCATATACATGACTGCACTTCGAGACGCAACGGACGATCCGCAAGTAGAATTACTCACTACATCTTTGTTGGCTCTAAACCAGTTAACACAAGGCATGTTTGGATGTTGAGTGGATCATTAGCTTTTATTGACGACGGCGACCTTCATTGTATACGCCGCCATGTTTGAATTTTTCATCATAAAATACAAAAATAGATCCGATCTTTAATTCAATTATAGGCGTACAGCAGGTGATATGTTGTATCCTCACATTATAGGTTGTGCTGGGCATACTCGAGTAGAGCGCACGATACAACTAATGTATAACAACGGCATTTACTTCGTTCTGAAACAACGCATGCCTATTACAAATTATAGTACGATCAGTTGTTCATGGTGCAACCCGATAATGTCGTAGAAGAGAGGAAATACAGTAACAAGCCATCAGTCTCGTTCTTTGCGAACTCAAGGAGACAGTACCAGAATAGCACCGGTACTGTACTGAAACTTTTTGGGTATTCTACCTTTTGGTCCATTAGTTGGTGAACTCTTAACTCCCACTTTTCAGGACGGTTTAAGAGCAGAGGCGCAAATACATTTAACAACCTGCACTTCGAAAATGCGGAAAAGCGCTGCAAAGAGCATGTGCCGGGATGAATCATGGAAATTTCCTAGATATCCTGAGCATAAACTTGCATTACAGTGCAATATAAAATATGCAAATGTTCATAAATTAGACCCTGATCTTCCTGAATAAATTGACCGGGGTGTACAGTACGTAGAAAAAAAGATACAACAACCCTATCAGAAGAAAAAGCAGGAACATTTATGTCAAACCATTGCACTAATAATAGGTAGTGCTGCCTCATTTTTCATGACTGCAGCCGTCATACGTGGTATGAAGTGTACTAAAACAATGAAATACTCTTCTGCTAGTGGATCCCGAATAGTAGACAACTAGCTAAAGAGTTCATCCGAATTTGATGGGTAAGTACCATGCTGGCGTAGTACCCTCTTTAAACTATCCCAAACGTGTTCTATAGGATTTAAATCTGGACTCTGGGCAGACCACTGGAGCACTTCAATACCTTTTGCTTCCAAAGATCCAGTAATACATTTAGCAAGGTGTGGCCCACAGCTGTCTTCCTGGTGGATGAACTTATGCAAAAAGAAGGATTTGAAACTAAGTTACTGTACTTGCAGTCCGTTGGATACAGTTTCTCGCCTAACACTTTGCATTATGGTTTTGAGTCCAGAAATGTGGAATACGGTTTTTTGCAATACAATAGTGTGAAATCCGGCGCACAGGCGGAATTGTTAAGAATACATAGGACGGTTCCTAATGTTCGTATGACAGTTATGTGGGCATGGTTTCTGTTGAAATGTTCAAAAGTACATTCTCAAGGTTTAGCACCTACACAAGTGCTCGATCTGAAGTGTTCAACCAACTCTTGGGCGGCACAGTGTGCCAGAGTCTGAACACCGCACCTGTAAGTAGTCTGGCAATACTAATTAATTGCTGAAGTCAAGTAGCGACTGAGAGAGAATCCTCTAGACATTCAAACGTTTCAGCAGCCTGCGAACTTCCACCGTCGTGGTTCTGGCTGTAGCGCACAGAAGAAAAAGAACTGAACGCCAAATCATAGCACCAAAGCTGGTCTCATAGTCTAAGAACGCTTTGAGAGTGATAGATTAGACCAGCAGTAGGGTTTTTACTTCAATGGAATGTGTCTATGTGACCAGAAGTATTTTTGTCGCGGAACAAGATTTACAAGAATCTGGATTAAAGTGAATATGACAATGGGGTAAAGCGATGCAAATTTTAGGACTGGAGCTTAGTTTTAGAGCACGTGAATCGTGTAGTGAGGCATTCTGTATGGTATGGGCCAAGGAACTGTTCGTCGTGATGCTCTCCTGGAAATTCGAGCCCCTGTAAACGATCGATTGCCAAGTAGTTTATGTATTCTAATATAATCAACACAGAAATCGCGTAACTGCGTACTCGCAGCGCATAAGATGTAGCCGATCAAAAAACGGCTGCTAGGCAGCGCGGCCCTCTATCCGATTGTGATTGGAATCTTTTATGGTAAATGATTCTTCACGTTGGGTTCTATGATCTCCGCTCTTTTTAGTGCTGGAGCGCATGCCTGAAACGTGAACTTTGGCGAGAAGTTGTAGAATCGAGATGACTTTGTCTTTTTCGGCCTCTCTATTGCCGTGTAATATGAATTTTGCTTTGAAAATAAAAATTTCAGTTTTGAGGGACCCGATATGATAGCGCTTTGTGTATGCGCATCTCGGGGGCAGTCCCCGCCATTTCTTGCCAAGCACATGACAGTTCTTTCATACGAGATGGCTGTTCTTTCAGTTTCGGATCCACCGCCGGGAATCTTGATTCGCATCCGAACACAAGACAAGAAGGTTCCAATCCGTTAGGTTCCGTGGTGCCGTTCATAGCTTTGACGGAAATGCGTCAGACAATCTTGCGATTCATCTCAGGATTCTCTTGCCTAAATTTGTCCAACATTCTCCGTAAAGGAGCTTGATATCGCTCACTAGAACAGAGTGAACTGTGCAATTTCGCTCTAGAAGCTCGAGCGAGATTTCGATCTGCATCACCGCGGCGAGTACACCGTACACTAGTTATTGTGCTGCCTTAATCCACTCGAATTTTTCTTGGAACACCAATTTATGAGGATTCTCAGTATGATACGAATGCATCCTGAAGTTTTCCACGGTTTGAGTCCGAAAGAAAGATGCAGAACTGAAGTTTGTATCGAGATCAACGACGTGTAACGCTGCCTTCTTGTCGATCCACATACGATCCATTGCAGTATCGCGATTTAACAGTATATCAAACGGCTGTAGACGAACGCAAATGAAGCACGTCGAGAGCTAGACGTGCGATATGCCTCACATGACCAAACGATGTCCTCTTACAGTTTTCGCGTGTATCCGTTAACTTGGCTTGGTCTTGCGCTTGATTAGTTCATACGGTTTCCCACTTGAAGGATCACAGGAGTCTCTGTGAAGTTTAACAAGTTCAGATGTCGTATACAGAACTTCATCGTCACCCCTGTATAGTTTCAAGTGTCTAAATTTACTTTCGAGGGGCATCGACGACCCTGATAGTCGTGCCCGGAACTCGTGAGTTGCATTGTTTGCAGCGAGAATTTTACGATCTCATGCACCAATTCCCAGGGGCGTAGTCGCATCTGCTGAGAAAACATCCCATAAAATGCTTAAAAATGATCCGTTTTCTTTTGGGATAGGAATCTGCATGGATCCTAATGACGGATAGCAACTCTCACCGAATCTGAATATTGTATCTGATCTGTGAAGCAGGAACTTGAAATAGTGTCGTTCGCAGTATGCCTTAGCTTGTCTATGACCAATAATGTTCTATAGAGCTCCAGTCTAAACACACGCAGCACGAAAGTGACGTCCCATCTTACTTGATGTCTTTCTTGAATTACTCGTGTTCATACGTGACGCAAGGATTCGGCGATATGTATGCAAGTAAATGGAGGATGATCCGTCGAACTGAAGGTCGGGATGTTTCGGTCTGAAATATTCTGCCCTAAAAGTTTCATTCTTTATCACACTGTAAGTCGGCAAGTACGTGCCGACATCTTTCTCATCTGCTTCAGATCTGGACAAATCTTGGAAGAATTCAGTAGCTATGGAATCTTCATCGTCACTGTCAGCCGGGTCCACCAACTCTGGCAATCTTTCAACCATCTCGTCCAGCAATCGCTTAGTACTGCTTCCTGATTTCTGCATGTTATCGGGAAATGTAGCCTTTTTAGTTGTCTTTAGCTTTAAGTTGGTAGGCTTGAAGCATTTTGCAACACGATGCCAGCTTTTATCAAAGTTGCAAAAGGAATTATTATGTTATTAGGCAGGAAGCATAGCTTTACTAACCTTCTGGGCATATCTTGATGCAGAGAAGAAAATATTTTGCTCAGATGTAGAGCTGATTGCTGGTTCTTCTCATTACGCGACAGTTGCCGTCACGTTCGATATGACTCTGTAGCTCATTACCTAACTCAGTACTCAAACCTCGCCAAGATATGGATGCATCAACGCGTCAAAAAGCATTCAGAACCCTGCCTTCTCTCACTGTAGCATGGCATAGATAATAGACTTCATTGCTATCCTGTCTCCATGCCCTAGGGAATGGTGGAAGACTTTGTTCAACGTGATTCTCGAGCTCCTTGAACTTTCTTCTCTTGCCGTTGCTTGGCTTCACTAGGAAATCGCGACTTGAAAGCTTAGTTAATTTCCCAGTGATTTGTTGCTACTTGCTTGCAGATTTGAATTGCTCTTTCATCCTCTAAGGGTGTTTCAGAGAACACACATGCCGTTACTGAAACATTTGCATCGTAGGACCGTAAAGATTCACCGTAGAATAATTAGTTGAAGAACTATAGGCGTTCTGAGGATGACAAGCCAATGTCCTCAATGCTAGCTATTTCCGATCTGCGAATTCTTTGAAGCATTCATCATCAACGCCGATGTACTCACTGTCCTTTGAAGAGAACAGTTTGGGGATATTCATAGCGTTCCACGCCGTGCCTCAAGATCATTAACTCTCGATTGGTTTCGTTTGCTGAACGAGCTTACAGCTCACATTCATTGCAATCTACAGGACATACTGCATAGCGGTAAATGAGCTGTGACAGTAGTATTAGGATTGAAGCTCTAGCCTTGCATAGGGGAATATGGTTATTGAGCGATACAGAGCCCTGGTATGGCATTCATGTGAATGAGTTTTTGAAGACGCTTATGGGTTGCATTCAGTAGCAGTGAGTTTTTTGGTTGTCAGGCCATCAGCGGTGCTCAGTTTGTAGCATTCACATAGCCAGTAGACATGAATACGTGCATTTTCGTCTGCATAGTACGGATGTGGTCCATTATTGTCCGCTGTGAATTGCCAGGTTCTATTTCAGTAGGATTATTTGCACGAGAGTCGTGGAAATGGTGCCGCAATTTTGAGAATTAGCTGTCTAAACCTCATTTTTGGTTTTGATAAGGTTCTCCGTGTTGCCAAGTTCCCCCAGATTTCCAACTCATTTCAGGATATCTTAGATATGCTGGCTGGCTGCAAGGAAGTCTGCAGGTCGAGTATCACCTGTTTAGATTATATGAGCCTCCTTGATACGCTCTCGCATGCTGCATGAGTTACTAGGCGATGGATAGAATCCTTGTCTCATCAGATTCTTCGATTTCTCTCCGAATATGTCTTTCCTGCCAAGCGTGCTCTCATTGAACTATAGTTCCTAGCCATTTTAAGGTCGTTTCCTTGCAGATCACTTTGCTTACAGCACATTTGCATTCCTATCCGCAACCCGGTTATTGAATATCATATCGAAGTGGCACATAACTTTCTTTTCTTCTTCGTTCGTAGGCCCAAACCTATACCATCGATCAATTAGTTCAACCTTCCGTTCGTTCGCCAAGCACGACACAGTTGAACTTGTAATAACCTGTTCAGTCTTGGTAGCAATTGAAGCTCGCTCTCGCAAACTTCAAAGACAGCTTACTTTCGTAAATTGATAAAATTCATTCGCACTATTCTCAGAAGCAGCTTATTCGGGCAAGCTGATGGGGAACGGCGCTTTCGAAGGTTCTGGTGAATCGCGATATAAACCGTATTTGTGAATGCCGTAGACACGGCGTATATCAAGTTCGGGTGATTGATGAGTCGTTGTTCTCTTCACTTTCATGTTCTATACTCAATTTTCATATACCTAGATAGTATTTGGCTGTCATGCGAATTATTAGCTCGGTAGGTCCCGGCTGTATTTGCCTTATGAATATTTATCGTACTTACAATTAGGAACCTATAAATGATCTCGATCGCGCTATGGATATGTGAAGCACACGGTGTCGAAGAACAACAGTATGTTGCGAAAGTCGACAGATTACCAAATTCCACGCTGCGTCTAGTACGATCCATACTACCATCGCCAGGATAATGAACTTGATGAGATTGACAACGCTAACTTGGAGTCCGGTCTCAAGCTGGTTGACGATGAGTTGATTTTGGTGACTTTGATATGTGCAGAACACTATGGAAAATTAGGTGATATCCTAGGTAGCCGCAACATGACGCAGTACTCTCACTGAGAAAGCTAAATTCCATTTGGTAATAAACCAAAATCTGTAGTATTGCCCAATATTCCCATAATTTTTTACTTTATTGCAATGCCATTGTGAATACATTAATAAATGGAATCGAGCATGATTTCTGAGTACAGCTGCGGTGACAAAAGCTCTGCTATCATGCCTTGTTCGATCAATTCCTTGAAGAGAAATTGGAAAATGATTGTAACCCGCACAAAAGGTTCTTCCTAGTGAGTACACCTTGATATTGTTTATTGTCTAGCTCAATTTCGTAGATGCATCCATGACTGTATCTAATCGGTAAATCGGAACTGTGGTATTTTGCAAGGCAATCCTGTTTCGGTTTTGGTACTGTACTCTACGAAAAATCCGCGGAGCGCTTTTTCGAGTTTCTCCTCTCTAATTTAGATGATGGCGCACGAAGAGGCTACACGCTTGACAGGTTGTACTCTTTAATAGCTTGCTTTTGATCAGGACCGAACAGTGTATATGGTACAACCAATTTTCAACAGCAGACATTTAATTCTTTTCTAAAGAGATGCGTGCCTGTTGCTTGGCTTATTTAAAACAATAGTTCGCAGTGCACTACGATAAAAACATAGAAAATACGAGGTAGTGAATACTGTAGCAAGACATCAGTCCCATTCAATGCACGTTCAACAAAAATTCTCCTGCACAAGTATTTCGTTGAGTGGACGATTAAGTAAGGAGGCTTTTAAAAACCACTTTTCAAGACAATTTGTGACTAGATGCGTGAATGAGAGAAAGGCGGCCAAAACGCGAAAACGTAACAGAAAAGACGTGAAATGCTTTAATTATTTCGAAAATTGGATTCGATATTTCGATCTAATATTGTAATGTGGATACCTTGCTTTAGTGCAGCGAGATTTGATTCGAATTCGATTACATACTGTGTGTGCGTCCGACTTCTGGACCAAACAGCAAAAACGAGTTAGAGAGGTATTGTTGCATTCAGCTGTCTTACTGTATAATAACTACTATGGTCAACAATAAATAGGAAAAAGCTATTCTGAGTCTGATGCTAATATTCCTAAATGAATTCAATAGGAACATCAATATCAATATCTAAATCACTATTGAACCCACATTTTATGTAAGAATTTTTTTATAATTTCCAATAGAACTCCTTTCCGAATAGTATGCAGCCATTGCGATATCTCTGCATGAACAGGCACTAGAATTTTTCGTTTTCTTCTCAATCAGCTCTATTCAACGATTTTCCATAGCTGGTACAGCTCAATTAAGCGTGCTTTAAACGGCTTAATGACAGTAACATCACAAGATTGACATACAGATGCAAAAGCATCCGGGGATCTGACTAACACGAAAAATCAACACTGTCTACATTATTAAAAAAGTCTGAATGAATTTTCAGTACCCTTTGATCCAACGCTAGCGCGGAATACACATTTCCGGCAAGATGAATCTACCAAACAGCTTATCTCTAATAATTCATCACGCAATAATTCATCGCACTTTATTCGGCAGCGTGCAGTCGAACATTCGACTAGGCATAATTTGCTGTGAACTATTAGCAAATGACACCGATACTCTTTAGACATACTCGATCAATGTAAACTGAGTCTTCCTGATGAAGAAGAAAAGTAAGGAACAAGATTGTGTGATTTTGAGCTGAGTCTTACTGACGGAGAAGGCCAGTTAGATTAGCTGGTTAGCTAGTCCATGGTGTTGCAAGAGCGTCAAATACTAGGTTGATTCACCGCAGACTAGTGTGACTTAGATGGTTGCTTAAGATATAGGGACAACATGATTATCTCTATTCCTATCTTGAACGTAGACTGCTTGAATGAACTAGCTCGTAGCGTAATCCAAAGTTGTGTAATATAGTGTTTAATATTTAATTACTAAAAATGAAATTATGAAAATAAATTACTGGGACTGATGATCTGGAAAAGTGAATCACTTTCCGTGTTAGTAATGTGGAAGGTAGCTATTTCTCAAAGCAACTGGAAAAGTAAAGAATTCGAAAATATTCCAAATTACAGGTTGTAACAAAACAAGTTAACATAATGATTCAAGTGCTGCCTTTGTGCATTGCTGTCACAGGGATAAAAGCATTCCATAAGTAGAAAAATAAACCAAATTCTTACTAGTGTATTGAAATCCGCATATAGTATGCTAATCAGGATAAAATGGAAAAGGAACCAAATAACTTCGAAAAAGTGCAGAATGTTATGTAAATGCTTGTTATAGGTTGAATAACTCCCCATTCGATGACCAAACAATTAGAGTACTAAGTACTGGAGACAAGATTGGCATTCATACCGTTGAAATGTCAATGTAGTTGTTAGTGAGCTTGCATTACAGTGAAAAGTCGAAATTCGAAAAATGAAGATCAATTTAGAAAGCTAAATACTTCAAAAAATTAACTTGAATTGTACCCTTTGGGTGATGCAGACTAATTGATTCATACAAACTAGAGTTGATTGAGACATCTACAGATGTTCAGTACATTCGGTAGCAAAAATCGGATCCAAGTCAAAAAGATTCAGAATATGATAGAAAATCACCATAGTTGACATATGGGTAGTAATACGTTTACTAGACTGTATATTTTAGGCACCAAGGAAACTTCATGAGTCCCCACGTTCTACGAATCAATACTTTACCGAGGACAATGTTACAAAGAGCAATTTCAAGTTGATTCAGTAATGTTTTTTTGACACCCTGTAGATTCTCTTCGAGATCTATATCGTTTATGTTCCATAAGCTAGGATTGAGTTGAAAGAAATTTTGCTCTCAAAGCTACAGGGAAATATAGGGCCTGGTCTGGATCAATTTTATACTGCTCCTCTGTGTTGATTCCCTACAATAACTTACTCCGCGTAACTCATTCATCTTAATGTGAAAAATAATTCCACAGAATATCATAAAAGGGTAAATAACTTTATCATCCCGTCCCATTAAGTAAGTTACTCTGTACGATTACTTAAGTTACTTCTATAGGAATATATTTTTACATATTATTGGCTTAATCAACCATCGGCAATATCGTAGTCGTGTGCAGCATGCTAATACATAAATATCTAACACGTTGTGGTTCGTATCAATGACCATAAGCGTCACAATCAATCGGTTACTAATGGAACAGTACTGGTAGCTAAGCATCAATTGGTGGAAAATTGGTCGTCAATTGATCATTTTTTGAAGTAGAATAGACCCTGGAGTGCAAATTTACTTTCTGAAATTTAATTAGCTAATCCACTGATCGCAAACCCGAATTTCCCTCTCTCGTGGTGCAAAATGCAGGAACCTACAAAAAACTTTCTTGCGCATTGTCCGAAGGGAACACTGTATTATCGATTTCTGGAATGTGTTACAATTACAGGACGTTTTAATGGCACGGTTCGGTTGGTTGTTAGATTAAAAAGTGTTTCATGCTGGCACGAGTCGAATACCTATCGCATTAGGTTTTCCAATGTTTGGATCGGCTTACTACTTCTCTTCGTTACTCTGCCAGTCAGTCAATGCCCATTCGCAATCCTTGGACCCAAGCATCGCATACTCTACAACTTTTACCCACTTCATCCAAATACGCACCGCATTTGCCATGTGGGACTTTTGCTCGCACAATTATTTCCATCCACCATACCGGTACGGTACATAATGTGAGATAAACTGATTTCTAGTTGCGATTGGCCCATCTGAATCCACTTCTCCTCGATGGGGTACGTCCCAATAAAGAAGAGCAATTCTCAATACAGTACAGTATCGAGCATGTTTTACGATGTAATCTTGCTGTAATCAATCACCATCAGTAAATATGCTGTGAGACCAGCGTATTAGGGCAAACCGCTGAACGCCAGTTATTATGGATTTGTTGTATCAAGGACATTGCTGATGCCTGTCCAAAACGAAGACGAGAAAGAATAATAGACGTCAAGAGGATAGCCACCCCTGCACCGGCGTCATCTATTGTGGAGAAATTCGAAAAACGTTCTTTGCGGATTCCTTGCAGTGCACCTATACCAAAACAGGAACACACTGCAAAATGGTGCAGCTGTGACTTTCCTGTTAGACGCATTCATGGACGTATCTACGATACTCAGTTAGACCAGCAGCCTACTGAACTTTTTGTGAGTTTTCCGACCTTTCTCACATCTACCCAAGCCGCAGGGGAGTGCGGGAAATCTCGAACACGGCGCATTTTCAAATAAACTGTCATGCCATTACGCACGCATCAAATAACGATTCAAATGCAACAGTGATGTTGCATTCAAGCAATTATTCGTCGAAGATTTGCCGACGTTTCGTCGAAGTTTTGCCACATCTAACGCCCTTTCGTAGAAGTTGTGAAGTTCAAGGGTGCGAATATTTTGAATGGTGATAGCAAAACAATTGAAGTTCAGCAAATCTACGAAGGAGGCATGAAGATCTATATAATGGAACAAGACTGAACACTAGTTCTTGAAAGAAACGCGTAATATTCGGCACAAGAAATCACGAAGTTTCGGCAAATGAGCGAATATTCGCTGTGTTCTTTCGCTGTTTTCTTCGTCGTGGTCTGAATTATTACTACTTTCAGCTCGAATCTTTGTAGAGTTAGCCCGTATCTTCCAACATTCGCGAAGAGTTCAATACAAAGCATCGTTCATTCTACTATATTCGCTCTTCTAGTTACGCGGTTGTCGAATATTTAAATATTGTATTCGTCTCGTCCACCTGAGGAACACGATTCATAGTGAACGAAGCTAATTTATTTAATACATACTTAATCGTGGAAGCAAGTGCCTAATCACCTAAAAGTGTATTATACCTACAGGAGACTGCGGGAACTATCGAAAAAATCTACGTAATCGAATAGACTGGCCGTACAAGACACCACATCGAGATCTTCTTTTTGCTTCCAGGATTGCACACGTAACTAATAAATTAGTTTTGGTGTCCTCGAATTTTGTGAGGAAGGTGAAGGAAACGAATGTTCGAATGTTCAATCCACTGCGTTCCTAGAGGGCGAACATCGCGGAAAGAATCCCACTCTCTATCGAATACCGCACTAATCTTGTAAGCTGTAGTCTACTCCCACAAAGTTTCGTTCTGTTGGCAGAGAAAATTGTGTCCACAACGATGCAAACTGGTATTGTAGACAGCAAATATTCGCTCATTTGCCGTAAATTCGCGATTTCAACAGCCGAATATCGCTCACTCCATTTCAGCGCTAATGTTCTGTGATAGTCTATTGATAGACCTCCGTGCTTCGATCCCAAATTCGTCGAGTTCAAGTTGTATCGGTATTGCTGATGTAGATACTGTATTCGCGTCCTTAAACTCAAGTACTTTTGCGAGAGCACATTAGTTATGGCAAAACTTCGACCAGAACTTCGCAAATGTTTGACAAATATTCGCTCGAATGCAACATCAATATTGCATTCGAAATATTATTCAACGTGTGCATAATTGCATGGTAATTCATTTGAAAAGCGCCATGTTTGTAGTTTCCCGCACTCCCCTGGGGAGTCGATTACAAACATTCATTTGATATTTACCGCATCCCCCTGCTCGATTGCAGCATGATGACAGGGCATTTATCAACACAGCAGTGAACTGCATCTGTAATAGAGAGAGTATGAAGTTCTGACTGTCTCGAATACTGTCGAGGGAGTAGTATACAACGACTTCATTTCGTCTGCTTTGGAACCTTGCACGCACATATCCGACTTGAAACACACAACACATCTTCAACATGATTGAGACGCCACTCCGAGTGAACGTTGTCAATCTCATTAAGTTCATTACCCTGGAATTGCTGGTATCGATCGTGCTCGAGCCGGCGTGGGAGTTGATCATCAGTCGAGTTGCCCATTACCGTATTATTCGCGGACACCGCGTTCCTCTCGCATCAATCCCGCACTCGAGAACA
>JAAUYH010145371.1_pt1 | contig 15943 bp, 10 predicted proteins | sample 7278061 | NCBI WGS metagenome assembly JAAUYH01 (sample SAMN14350203, study PRJNA611818) | marine sediment metagenome | isolation source: surface marine sediment (0.6m) | place: French Polynesia: Moorea | collected 2018-08
CGCGGCGGGATTTCCTGGAGCCCCGACACCGGCTATGACGTGGGCCTGGGCGCCCGGCTCCGTTGGATCGCGGGCGAAGGCGTGCGCAGACAAGACTGGGACCAGGCATCGGAGTGGGTCAGCCTGGTGCGCTATCTCCACGTGCGCCATCATGGCGCAGATGAGACGCAATTGGCGTTTCATCTCGCCGCAGGACCACTCGGCGAGGTGTCCATCGGACATGGGGCCCTGATACGCGACTATACCGGCAATCTCGACGTCGACCATCGCACCGTGGGCATGCATCTGCGCTACCGAATCGGCGCCTGGGCTGGGGAGGCCATGATCGATGACATTGTTGCCCCCCGCCTTGTGGGAGCGCGCGGCCTTTGGCATCGACGCCGCGGCAGCATCGCATTTGAGGTCGGGGCATCCGCCGCCGCCGATGTCGCGGCCCCAGTATCGAACCCAGTTTCGAGCACTGAGACACCGACCATGACAGAAGGAGACAGTCTCGCGACAGAACGGACATTTTTGCCCATGATGGCCGGCGATGCCAGCACAACAGTATACAGCATGGACGATCGTTTGTCAGCCACGGCCTATGCCGAAATGGCCGCGCTCTCGGCCGCAGCTGGCGGTGTGCCCGCGGCCGGGCTCCACCTGGGATTACGGGCACAAATCGTCGGTCGCCGGCCCAATCGTGAACGAACTGACGAGCACGCCGCAAAACCCGTATTTGTCGATAATCAAACCCAGACAGCCAGCTTTAGCGAGGCGTCGGCGTCAAAGGGTGCCCCGATGGCGGACGACGATCACCTGCAAGTGACGACCACGGCCGAGTTGGCCATGGGGACCAGTGGATATGTCGCCGGTTGGATCGGTCCACTGTATTTGCGCGACCGCTATCGCGCTGCCGGTGGCACGAGGACACAATTGGATCTGGCCCGCGCAGGCGCTTTCTCCGGCCGGGATGGCCTGGTGGCAATCGAGGCCGAACACGGCGATCTGGGCGCGCTGCGGTTGGCCTATGCCCATCGCAGCGGCCTATCCGATCTCTGGTTATTCCGCTTGAGTGCACCGCGGGCTGGACGGCTGAGCCCCGGAGGTATCGATCTGCGCGGCGCCCTGTGGGTCGCAGTAGAAACCGCAGCAAAATCGGCGGACTCGGCGCCAACACTCGCGCTTGAGTTGCGGGCACAACTGCCCCATAGCTGGTTTGTGAGCGCCGATGTATCGCGTCTCTTTCAGATGCGGGGTGATGAAATCAATGCGATCGAGCCTACGATGTGGGAATCTGCAAGGTGGCGTCATTTTTGGGCCGCGACGATCGCAGTCGGCGCCAACATGCCTCTTTAAATCCCGCGGGATCCCGCAAGATACCCTGATGATACCGCGATGATACCCCGGTGACGCGGCACGACAGCGCTCGACACGACTGAGGATACTCATACGCTTTGTCGACGCCGCGTCCACAATAGAACGGATCCCGCTTCAAGAGGAAGCGGGTACCCGGGTGTGTCCAGTTGGCGATGGGGTGCACATTGGGTAGGAGCTGGGTAGGCGGTGGTTGTGTATGGGTTAGTTTGAGAATATCTCTTACGAAAACGGCTTGCTCCGATGGATAACGTGGCGATATCTTAAATGCGCATAGGACGTTATCGCATCGAGACATGAGCACGTGTATCGCAAAATCACCGGGTAGTGACGGTGGAAATTCTCGCGGATGTCAGAGCGCCCGCGCGGTTGAGGGCGTGTGATGCAGATGACACTCACACAGAGGCGTATGCGACGTTGGGAGCCACCATCTTCGTTTGACGAGTACCAAATCGTGCGCAAATTGGGACGGGGTGGTATGGGCACGGTATATCTGGCCAAGGACACCTTGCTCAACCGCTCGGTGGCGATCAAGTTCATCAGCACCATCGATCCCAGCGCCACGGTACGTTCGCAATTTCTGATCGAGGCGCGGGCTGCCGCGCGCATTCAGCACCCCAACGTGGTTTCGATCTATCGCGTGGGCGAACTGCAAGGACACCCCTATATCGTCACTGAGTACGTGCGCGGCAAGACGCTACAAGACATGCCCAAGCCAATGACGTGGCGCCGTGCCGTCGATATCGCCATTGGATTGGCGCGGGGCCTGGCGTCCGCGCATCGTCACGGCGTTCTCCATCACGATATCAAGCCCGCCAACGTGCTCGTGAGTAATGACGGCGAGGTGAAAATATTGGACTTCGGACTGGCAGAGTTTATGGAACACTCGCTGATTGCCAGTTCCGAAGACTCTATGGCCTCGGCCCCCCCGACGGCGACCGATGACACGGCGGCAAAAGCGAGCAAGGGCGACGGCAATGCCCGCGCTGGCGTCATTGATGGGAGCAAGGCCTCGCAGGACTGTCAGCACGGTACGCCGGGCGCCGATGGGGCAGCCGGCGAGGCCGCCGATGACCGAGCCAATGGCCAGCAAGCTAATGACCGAGCCAATGATGGAGTCGAGGACCGAGATAGAGGGATTTCGGAGACAATGCCAGCCCCAGTATCCGGCGACGCGGATACCCTAAATGGCGAGGACAGCCATGGGTCGCCGATAGGTGAAATGCCAGAGGCGGCGCCGAGTCGGGTAGATCGAATGAAATCGCCGTCATTGACGCAATTTCTCGCGGAGACCCCCGCCATCGAAACCCCGGCAGTCGAGCGCACGCGCAACTCTTTCGCCCAGAGCTCGATGTCCAATTCCGGCGCGTCGGGACAAACACACAATCGGCCGCATCGCAATAAAAACGTAGTTTGGGGGACGCCGCATTATCTCGCTCCAGAGCTATGGCGCGGGGAGTCGGCCACACGCCGCTCCGACCTATACGCGGTGGGGGCACTACTCTACGAGATTCTCGTCGGCCGTACGCCACATTTCCGGGTGCCGATTGCCGATTTGGGCCGGCGCAGCAACGAGATCGACTGCCAGCCGCTAAACGAGGCCGTCGACGAGGAAGTCCCCGCCAAATTCGCCGATGTTATCGATCGCTGCCTGTGCCGCGAGCCCGCACGCCGATTTGCCTCGGCAGACGCGATGCGCAGCGCCCTGGAGGACATACGCGATAGCGGGGCACGGGTGACGATTCCCTCGGGCAATCCCTACCGCGGCCTGCAGGCGTTCGACGACGAACATCGCGGGGTCTTTTTTGGCCGCCGCGCCGAGATTGGCACCGTGATCGAGCGCTTGCGTTCGGACTCCTTTGTCCTCGTGGTGGGCGATTCGGGTGTGGGAAAATCATCGCTCTGTCGAGCCGGCGTGGTTCCCTTTGTCGTCCATGACAACGCCCTAAACGACGATAAAGATTGGCTATATGCAAAGCTGGTGCCCGGGAGCACCCCCTTTAGTAACCTGCTATCTGCGCTCTCCTCTGCCGGCATTGCCTCGCTGCCCGAGTTGCGGCGCCACGTCCGCGACAACCCGCAAGCGCTGCCGCGCATCATCCGCAGCAGCATCGACATGAAAAAGCGCGGCTTGCTCCTCTTCGTCGATCAGTTTGAGGAAATGGTTACACTGGGCGATGAGGAAGAACGCGAGTATGCCAGCGAAGCGCTGGCCGCCATGCTCAACCACCTCGGCAGTTTCAAACTATTGGCGGCAGCCCGTTCCGATTTCTTGGGCAAAGTCGCTGCGATATCGAGGCTCGGCGACGATATCAGCCGCGCGATCTGCCTACTCCGCCCCATGTCGCGGGAGAAAATTCGCGATGCCGTCGTCGGGCCAGCGCTAACGCAGAACGTCTCTTTCGAGTCGGAAGAGTTGATCGAGTCACTCATCGACGCAGCCGATGGTGCCGAGGGCGGCCTGCCACTTCTGCAATTCGCCTTGGCCGAGTTATGGGATACCCGCGCAGCCGAGACCGATCCTATCAGCCGCGCCGCGCTCAAGGAGATTGGCGGCGTAGCAGGGGCGTTATCCCGCCATGCCGACCACGTCATCGCCATGCTTGATCCAGCGCAACGCAAGGCGGCGCGCGAAATTCTGCTATCCCTGGTGACGGCAGACGGTCTGCGCAATCGACGCAGCAGCGAAGTTCTCGTAGAGGGAGGCGAGGTATATCGCCAGGCGCTGCAAGCGCTGGTGCGGGAACGCCTGGTGGTCGGCAGCGACGACGTTCACGGCGCCGTGTATACCGTTGCCCATGAAGCCCTGGTGAGACGCTGGGGGACCTTGCGTCGATGGCTAGACGAACATGCCGGCGTTAGACTCGTGCGTCAGCGGCTGCGCCATGCCGCGGCGGACTGGATCCGACTCGAGCGCTCGGACGAGGCCCTATGGAGTGAGCGCCGTCTAGCCGAGGCCAAGGTGCTGGCCAACGAAGCTCTGAGACCAGAAGAGCATGCGTTTCTCGACGCGTCGCGGCGGGCAGCGACGCGTCGGCGACGGCGACGCTGGGTACTTGTAATAGGGATTCCACTATTTTTGATTGGAGTTCTTATTGCGCTACAGATCCGGGCCAAAGATAAGCTAGAACAACGGGTAAATGAAAGAATCGAAGCGAGCGAGGCGGTGTTGCGTGCGGCCATTGCCAAGCAAGCATTGGCGATGGAGACCCGCCAGCGTACGTTTGACAGCTTCGACAGCGGAGACAATAAACTCGGTGAGCAGCTGTGGCGCCATGTACAAACAGTCACGGCGGAGACCGATCGCCTCTTGCGCGAATCCCTCCAAGCACTAGACGAAGCCATGGCCATTGACGGTAGTCGCATGGATGTCCGCGATCGCATAGGCGATGTGCTACTGCGCCGCGCCATCTTTGCCGAGCTATTACACCGTCCAGCCATGCGCGACGAGCTGCTAGAGCGACTACCACTCTACGATAGCGACGGCAGCCGACGGCAAAAGTGGGACACAAACGCAGAATTGACCCTGACGACAAACCCATCAGGGGCCCGCGTGCAAATCGCCCAGTATATTAAAGATGGCCGCGACCGTTATGTGCAGGGAGTGTCTCAAACGCTGGGACGTACGCCCATTGTGGGAAGTCCGCTAAAGAAGGGATCGTATCTCATTGTCATTGAGGGGGCCGACCGCGTGCCGGTACGCTATCCCATCGTCCTTCAGCGCGGCGAGAAGCTGTCCGTCAATATCCCCATGCCGACGCCTGACGAAATGCCCGAGGGCTTTGTCTATATTCCCCCAGGCCGTTTTCTCGTGGGCAGCAAAGACAACGACGATTTGCGCACGACCGCCCTCAGTGCCGCACCGCTTCATCAAGTTGAGACGGGCAGCTATATCATCGCGCGCAACGAAACCACGGTAGGCGAGTGGATCGAATACCTCGAAGCCACCAGTGTTTTCGAGAATAACCCAGACGGCACCCTCGACCCGCGGGTGACGTCGGTCGGGCTCAAGCGGCGACCAGACGGCAAGTGGAGACTCACAATTCGGCCACCTACTTCGGTAGTTTATGAAAAAGACTGGCAAGAAGAGTTGATCTACCATAAGCGCCAATACAATCAATCTCACCATTGGCTGCGGTTGCCGGTGGGCGGGATCGATGCCGCCGAAGCCACCAGCTATGCCGCGTGGCTCGACGAGACCGGCGATGTGCCCGGGGCTCGCCTGTGCAACGGCTACGAGTGGGAACGCGCCGCCCGCGGTGCGGACGCTCGCATATATACGCATGGATACGCGCTGTCGCCGAGCGAAGCAAATATTGACGAGTCCTACGGCAAGACAGAAGACACCATTGGGCCCGACGAAGTCGGACTTCATCCGGCTTCGCGCAGTCCATTTGGTATCGAAGACATGGTGGGCAACGCTTACGAATGGACGACATCGGTGTTTTCCGTGGGTGAGTTTGTTCTGCGCGGCGGCGGATATTTTTACGATCGCTTCTCGGGACGAGTGAATTATCGCGCAGTCGTTCCCGACACATTTCGTGACCCAGTGTCCGGAATTCGAATTTGCGCATCATTTACTCCTGGCAATCGCACGTCCGAGTAAATTATAGTACGCAATTGTACGGTACCAATAGGTGCCTATAACCGATGTAGCACCATAACTTACAAGTCGCACGCTCCGATATGAATAAGATGGATGCCTATTGGGGCCAACTCAAGCCACAATCTCGTTTGTTATTACCGATATATGCAGTGATGAAGTAGTACAGAATAACCTCATTACACGGCGCACCTGAGCCGCAGAAATGCATTCGTTACCCTGTGGTGTGCGAGATTCCCCAGTTTGTAGAGAAGCTGCGCTATCGGCATCTCCAGGACTCCCGCTCCGCGGAGTGGAGTACACGTCGCAGATCCCTTGAATCCGCCTTATCTCGTTCTTGATCATCGACCAATTGGCGCCTTATCGTTCGATTTCGTGTGGTTTTTTCCCAGAGGCGACACAACTGGTCCATGTACGACTATACGTTTACCAAAGCAAAGAGGTGTATCATGTTGAGACTCAGAAGCAGTATGTTCGTTGGTAGTATTGTATTGGCCATCTCATTATGGGCGTCCAGCGGCTGTCTAGCAGAGTTCGATGGATATGAGGAATACGATGTCGACAGCATCGAGCAGGAGGTCGTCGTCGACAATGATGCCCAATTAAATAGCGTCTTCATGAACGGGATCCGCGTCAACGGGATCCGCGTCAACGGGATCCGCGTCAACGGGATCCGCGTCAACGGCGCCAGCTTATTTGGCTCCGTATTCTCAGGCACACGCGAGGACAACGGTCAGCTCTTGATCGGTCAAGACTTCGACAACAGCATGATGGAAGCGGTTGGAGCCGACAGTAGCGTGGAGGACGTGCGCGTGGTGTCTTCCCGGACAGACGCCCTGAGTGGCATTCGCTTTTATCGCGTCGAGCATTTTTCAAATGGTAATTGGCGCAATATCTGCGATACCAATTCAGAGACGATCCCGGTACGCGGTCGCTGGGACAATCATTCGGGCGACCACGACTCCGACAACAGCGTCTTTACCTTCGCCTGCCGCGGGGCGGCCTTGGCCAAGTGCGCCGAGTGGGGCTACAAACGTTGGGGCACCGAGTGGGAGCACTATGAAGGCGAAGATCGCGAGCGCGCACTCAGCTATTTCCATCAGGCCTGCACCCGTATGGTGCGGGGTGACTACTGCGGAAATGGAGTACCGCACACGCGCAATGGCACTGCCATTGATGTATGGGACGCCCTGGGCATCCAGGAGATGACCGAGGGCAGCGGCATGCTGTTCGAGGCCGAGTGGACTCCGAGCGGTGCATCCTGCGTCAAGCGCACCCGGTGGTCAGATGATGCCGCGGGCAATGGTCCTGATAAGGACTATATCTTGAGCACTTGCGAGACCCGCTGGGTCGGCCCCGACGATACCGAATGCGGCAGCGATAACTCGACCTTCAAGCCGGCAAATGGCTTCGATATACCGCAACATCTGCGCAACATCCTGCGCAATGCATCGTTCATCAACTACAATTAAGTGTCTAGCACAGCTCCCCTATTGGGGGGCGCGGCGCAGCTTGCACTTCTGCATCGAGCGCACCTGTGAAGTATTGACCGGGAACTGAGCAGTGCCAGTAGACAGCTCGGGCACGATCGAGGTTGTGGTGATCTCGAAGCTCGAACGGTTGCGACGGAAGGTTTCGCGCGAAGTCAAGCGCGCTCCGGGGACGTCAAATTCGCTCATCATGATACCGTTGGCAAAGAGGTAGTTGGTGATGAGAATGCCGTTATTTTCGTCGAGAACATAGCGGCCAGGGGCGCCGTCACGCAGCATAGAATACGGCCGCACTTGCTCGCCAAAGTCCTCCGAGCGATAAATGATGGTCCAATCGTAAACCCCGTCGATCCCGGTGGGAGCCACAATGCGCTCCATCTCGAATTCCAAGGTCGGGGTGCTCTGATCGGGAAATGACAGGGAGCAGGGGCCAACCCAGCGCCCCTCAGCCACGGCAAAGAGATCGGTCACCGGTTGCCGGCGTTGGGCAGATACATCCTGGGCATTCAGCAGCGCTTGACTGTGGGCATCGTCGATGGCGGCCGACGCTGAGGCAGGCATGAGCGGCATCGCACCGCTGTGGGCCAAGACGGTGGCAGAGGTATCAGCTTCTGCATGGATATCGGTATCTTCGACGGCTTCGGTCGCGCAGCCGGCCCAAGACAATGATAGCGCGGCTGCAGCAAATGCAGCGGACAAAGGAAGAGAGCGGTTCATGGTCAGTCTCCGTATGAGATGGTGGTTCTGGTGGTTCTCGTTGTTATTGCGAGGCATCCCGCCGCCGGCGCAATTTGGCAATTTGCTGCAGGCGGCGGAAGCCGGGAGCGTGGAGAGGGTTGCGCGCCAGGGGAAAATCATCGCGCAGAGATTCTGTGCTGACACCGTTTTGGATGGCGCGCGTCAGCCGAGTCACGTGATGCTCAAGCGCCATACCGTTATGGACGTTCGAGCTGAGAAACGGGCTGGCGCTCCAGATAGCCTGGAGCACGTATTCGCCATCGAAGTGGGCGATGAGGTGCTCTTCTGCATCAATGGTTAAGGTGAGCTCCTCACCCGGCATCTGATCCAGCCATACCTGCGGGGTGGTGGACATAATAATGTCGACGCCGCGAATCTCGGCCTCGACGTATATTTTGACCCCGATATCAACACCGCGGGCGGCTGCCGTTTCGAGATCTGGCGTAATCTGGGCAAGCGGTATCGGGAAGGACGTCACCAGGGCCACTTGCGTGGCACGCGCTAACATTTCCCTCGCGCGCTGGATCACTTGTGCGTAATCGGTGAGACGATACACCCCGCGATCCTCGTCGGCGATGTCGATTTTCTCCAATATCTCGCGGGCGTCATCGCGTTGGCGCTCGAAAGTGCGGGTGAATTGACTGAGCAGCTCTTTTGCCGGTACAGCGCGATAGCGACTGCTATCACCGTCTTCGATGAGGACGGCCCCCTTCTCCGCCAGGGAACGCAGGGCCTTATAGGTATTGGCGGTAGCTTTGCCGATACTGGTGGCGATGCGATAGCCCGTGGCAGGTGATTCGCGGAGGAGCGCAACATAGACCTCGGCTTCCATGCGAGTGAAACCGAGCTGCACGAGCCGCTGGACCGCGTCGGTCGCTATTTGGGATTCGGTCATGTCAATGCCATGAGGGCTAAGTGACGCAGGTTGAGTGAAGGGCGTTGAGTGAGGAGGGTTGAGCGATGGTTTTGTCGATAAGTCCTAGTAGCAGCTCGCACTGCTACTATAGCCAACGGCCCGGAAGAGGCAATTGCGCCAGCGGCATCAGAGGCGCAAATAAAACGATGGTTATCATCGCTCGCTAGTCCTGCCGCTCCGAAGGCTACGGCCGAGCCACACCATACAGACCGCCTCGCCGTCGCCAAGGCCACTTGTCCGCGGCCAGCACCGTGTGCCGCACCGCGCCGCGCTCGTTGCCGCCGATGGTCACAATGCCGCCTCGCTCGATATCGATCCCCTCGACCAGGGCTACGTGGCCGCGCCAATCTGCTCGACTCTTGCTAGCCCGCCAGGCAATGATATCGCCGGGCCGGAGGTGCTCACGTACCCAGGCACGCCAAGCGCTCACCTCATTTTTGCGTGCGAGCACCACGGCCTGCTCGGGCGTGACCACCCACCGGCCACGCGCCGCTGCCCAGCGCGTCAATGCCCGCGCACCGCGGCGGGCTCGTACTGATGGTAGCGGCGTCGGCAGTCCAGCTCGCTCAAGCACGCTCGATAGCCAGTAGGCACACCAGTTACCGCCACCAGTGCCTGTGCGAAATGTACTGGCGTCGGTGCGGCCGATATCGCCGCGCGCAATATCGAGCATACGCTCCGTCCCGGGAATGGTGCGGCTACAACCAGAGCGGCTCTCCGGACAGTCCCTCGCCATTCTCAAGGGCATAGGGGCCACATACCAGGCCCGCTTGCGCAGCGCCCATATCACAACCTTGGGGCAATTGGCCGCCATGGATCTCGACAGTGACCGCGAGACCATAGAACGGCTCACGCTTTCGGCGAGTACACTCGCGACCTGGCGCGACCGCGCAGCCCTGGTGTCAGCGCCATGGCCAGACGCACCGTGGCTGTTGCCGGGGCAACTCGATCTGCGGCGTTATTCGCGCATGACCCACGCGGAGCTCGGCAATGCGCTCGCATGCCCGCCCTCGCAGTGCACGCAGCTCCAGCATTATCTCGGTCTGCTGGCGCTATGTCTCGACGTGCGCTGGCTGGCCTCGACCCCGCTGAGTGCGCTGTGTAGTACTTGACCAGGCGACTAACAAACGTGTGGATAGTCCAAACGATGGGCGCGGTAGTGCATGGTCTGAATGACCGTATAATCGTTCTCCGACGGGATCTCAAAGTCGAATATGCGCAGTTGTGCACGCACGCGCGCCAATGAGGGATCCTCAACCGCCCGACGCAGCGCTCGGCGCATGCGGGCGACTTCCTCATCACTCATTGTCGCGCTGGTGATATAGGGTAATCCCGGTGCCCGCGGGCTGAGTTGCAAAATGCGAATTCCCTGCATCAACTTGGGATCAATGTCGCCGAGTAAAGTCAGACTGACGCAGTCGATGGCGGCCAAGTCAGAATCGCCATTGTGCACCATCTCAATCGAACGCGCGTGGCTCCCGCTGATGGATACTTTGGAAAAAAACGGCTCGCCAGCGGCCAATTCGGCCACCATCGCCCTCAGGACATTCATCCCCGAATGCGACATCGACGAATTCAGCACCGCACGCCGGCCGCGCATCTCGGCGAGAGATTGTGCCTCGTCATTTCGTCTTACGATGATGGCACTGCGATACATGCCGCCTTCGCAGCCGACAGCTGCGTAACACGGCAGCGCGACCAGACGCACGCGACTGCGCAAACACATGGTGAGCGGATAACCGCACGTCTGCGCGAGCAGTAGCGTCGGAGCAAGCCACTGCTCCGAAAGGTCGGGCGCACGAGTCAACGTGCTGGGAACATCCGTGAAACCCTCGTCGGTCAACGCCCGAGCCAAGCCAGACCACCAGGTATTGGTGGCGAAACGCAACGCGGGGAAATCATACATGGGCAAGGTGGCAAACATATCTAATGACTCTCTAAACAGCACTAACTTGATCTAGCATACTTAAAAAACCAAAGTGCCGCCATTCTATTACAAGCATTACAACTGACGAGTTAGGACTCGCACAGAAACGCCTCGGTGGATCATAGAAAAAATACTGCGCTGGTCAATGCACGTGCGCCGGCATTGCAACATCCATCGCGACGCCACGACGCGGTGTTTGCGGCATTTGGTGGGGATAGGCCGGCGCTACCAGTACGGGGTGATCTTTGGGCCATAGGCCGTAACGGCGAAACAGTTGCCAATAGTTGGCGAAAAAATAACCGCCGTTTGCCTCGATCATCTCCCGGCGCCGCCGACGATACACTGCCGGGTACTCATACCACGGGATCTGCGGCGCATCGTGGTGCAAAACATGGAGATTGTTGTGGAGATACAGTATGCCCAATAGCTTCGACTCGACGATGGCGGTCCGATGCGCAGGCTCGGCATCAGGTCGATGCTCGGCATATGAGCGCAGCGCCGTCAGCGCAGCGCCAGGATAGACGTAGGCCAACACATAGAACCAAAGCGGCATATTACAAATCCCGACCACCCACGATAACACGAGGCTCACACCGATCAGATGCGGGCCCCAATGGCGCAAATGGCTGCTATCCCCACGCATCAGGCGACCGCACTCGGCCCACACGAACTTCAGCAGCGCGATGGGCGGCCCCAAGAGCATACGGCCAACGGCGGTGTTGTGGATCCAGTACAAGCCCCGCCCAATCGAGCCCAGCTTTCGCCAGGTACGGGGCAAGACGTAGTAGGATTCGGGATCATCTACCGGGTCGGTAAGATCGGCGGCATGATGGGCCATATGGCTGGCGCGATACAAACCATATGGTAGCCAAAGCCCCAATGGCAGGCCGCCAACAGCGTCGTTCATTCGACGCCATGGGGTTGGATGGCCGTGGATTGTTTCGTGTTGCAGCGAACCATGCCAGCCCAAAAACCACCCGCCAATGAGCAGGTGAACCCACCACGGAACGGCGTCATAGCTCCACGTGATCGCCAACCAGCCACCGTATATGGTAATGGCCAAAAGTACCGTAGGCCATTCGATTCGCCGCCACCACCGCCTCGCGTTGCGGTCGGAGGCACCGGCACGGTGGAGTCGCCCGCCAAGGGATACGATAGATTTGCCTAAGTCACGAAGAGCTATCATGCATCGGCTTCATTGCCACATCTATGCCACAATGGCATAAGCGCCCCAGGCGAACACGCGATGCCACCGTGCACGGCTGGGGCAAATCGTCAAATAGCCAAGCTCTGGCGCAGTTTCCTCTCACTTGGGCCGCGGAAACGTCGCCGATCACGGCCCGTTTCACTCACCGGCTGCGTCTTCGGAGCCAGCTCCGGTTCAGCTCCCACGAGGCCAATGACGCCGCCCAGCGTAGCCCCTGGACAACGACGCGACGCCCACGAACCACCATCACCACCAACCACAATCACCATCGTTGCCACCTTCGTCACCGTCACCTGTGCAAATCTGGTCCATCGCAGGCGTGGCCACAACGGAAAGTAGTCGGCACGTTACGAAGGAGGCTTTTCTGCCGTGACCCGCGGGCCCAAGAGCAATCGTGCGCCGCGATGCAGCGTCACCACGCCGATGGGGGCAGTGACGACGATCGCCAAAACTCCGGTGCTCAATAGCACTTCGCCTCCCGGTATGCCGCGGTCCAAGGCCATGCTGGCAAACGCAGCCTGAATCGTGGCCTTTGGGACATAACAATAGATGCAAGCGAGACGCTCATCCCTGGACATTCGGGCTGAGCCCGTTACCAGCGCCGCCGCCAACGCCCGACCGCCCTGCCCCATCACGATCACGGCGATGGCGGCCCCTCCCACTAGCGACATTGCCTCTACATCCACTGCGTAACCAATGAGGGCAAACAATGCATATTGTGTAACGTCCCAGACCCGGCGCAGCCCCGGCATGAGCGCGGTCGCCATCTGCGGTGCCAGCTCGCGGATCGTCATCCCCAGGCTGAGAATGGACAAAACAAACGAAAACGACGCCCACGTCCCCACGGCGATCAGGCCCACGGCCAGTCCCCATAGCAAGAACACGACGAAAAAGTGCCCCGCCCACGTTGGCCAACGACGACCGAGGCAACTGAGAGCGACTCCGACGATGACCCCAGCAGCAACCCCGACCCCAATCGCATAGAGGGTCTGTGCCACAGCCCCCGTCCAAGTGACATCCCCCTGTAATGCGAAATCGATCGCTATCCCCAAACCGACCAAAGCGGCAATATTGTCGAGCGGAGCTCCAACCACGAGCGCACTTGGAACCCGGCGCTGCTCGGGTGTGGCCCGCTCCAATATATCCAGTACCCCAGGGATGACGATGGCGGGCGAAATCGCCGCCACCAAAAAGCCGAGCGCCACAGCACTCGCGGGCGGCAAGCCCAATAGATAGACACCTCCGAGAGCCACAGCGGCGGCATCGCCCAGCATCGGCATGATACCTATGCCAAGTGCGAGGCGACCGCCACCTACAACGTCTTGCCGGATCAGGCCCAAGCCTGCTCGCAGCAATACCACGGCCAAGATCGCCAGACGGACGGACGGTGATATCGCGGCCAAGCTGGGCACAGCACTGCCAGCCATCCCCATATCGCCGGAAAAATCTATGCCTCCCCAGCCACCTAGCACGTTCTCGGGCACAGGAATGACTGCTGCCAATGCACCAGCAGCGATCATACCTAATAGGGCTGGAAGCCGAACGAATAAGCATATCCGCGCGAGCAACCAGGACAGAGCAATTACTATGAACGCCTGAATCAGCAGAGTCACGCCGACGACCATATCTCGTTATGTACCTGCGCCCAAGTCTTGACGCCAGAGTACTGACAAGACAGCACGACTTCCCCCGAATGGCGCAAGCTGTTGCCAGATGGCTCTATCGCAGCGTCGTTTCATCTCACGCATCTCACCTTGACGGCAGCGCGGTTAAACTCTGTTTTTCAATTGCTGGATGGGTTATCTTATATGTTGTAACTCCTGGGCGCTGCTCTCGATACCGACGTGGGATGAAGAACATATATCCGTACATGAGAGCGCATCCTCCAGAGAGCTCCATCGCGGGAGAGCGGCCGTGCTAGATGGTCCTATCGGTTATCAAATATCTGCGCCCATATACGAGAGCAAAGCCTCACTCATCTATCGCGCAACCCGCGAATCAGACGATCGCTCTGTGGTGCTCAAAGTGCCCAAAGCGCAGTCGCTCTCGCCCCATGAACTCACCCGCTACCGGCGTGAATTTGATATTCTGAGACGGCTCACTGTCGCCGGGGTTATCCAAGTACACGGCATGGAGTTTGTCCATGGGACCCCCATCCTCGTCATCGAGGACTTCGGTGCTGAATCCCTGGCCCGGTTGCGCCGCACGCGCAACGGAAGCCCATCCGCCCTCCCCCAACTCGGGCCCCATCTCGATCCCCATCTCGGTCCCCATCTCGGTCCCCATGACGGCCAGCATATCGATAACAATGCCCATGTCGAGACCTGCGTTCCTGCTCCCACGAGCCATTACCATGGCCAATCGAACGGTCAAAACCGTGACTTGGCGGATATCTTGGCCCTCGCCATTCGCATCGTCCGCATTCTCGAACAGATACATCAGCGCGGCTTCATCCATGGCGATCTCACTCCCGCCAACATCCTCCTCAACCCGGAAACCGACGAATTAAAACTATGCGATTTCAGTTGTTCTTCATGGCTATCGCGCACATCCCTCCCAGACATCAGCCCTCATCGCATTGAAGGCACGTTGGCCTACATTTCTCCCGAACAGACCGGGAGAATGAACCGCATCGTCGACTACCGCAGCGACTTTTACACCCTGGGCGTCACTCTCTACGAACTGCTCACAGGGCAGCTGCCCTTTGTCTGCACCGATCCAATGGAGTTGATACACGCTCATTTAGCTCGTCAACCAGTACCCATCTCGGAGCACTGCCCCCATCTCGATCCGCAAGTCTCTGCCATAGTTGCGCGCCTGATGGCCAAGACCGCCGAGTCCCGCTATCAGAGCGCATGGGGCATAGAGTACGACCTGCGTACCTGCTTAGACCAGTTGAGAAATGAAGGGAAAATCGACACATTCGTCTTAGCGAGCAACGATCGATCCGACCGCTTTCGTCTGCCACAGAAACTCTACGGCCGCGATCGCGAAATTGAGGCACTCTTTGCAGCCTGCGATCGAGCCACTGCCGGCAAGGCCGAACTCATGTTGGTGGCCGGCTCTCCCGGCATCGGCAAGTCCGCACTGGTCAAAGAGCTCTATGCCCCCATCACGGGCCGACGCGGATACTTTGTCGAAGGCAAATTCGATCAATATCAACGCAATATTCCCTACTCTGCCCTGACCCAGGCGTTCGTCTCTCTCGTGGAACAAATTCTCACTGAACCCGATGAGGAGTTGGTGACATGGCAACACGCACTCCGCGCTGCCGTGGGCCCCAATGGCCAAGTCATTGTCGACGTCATCGCTGAAGTCGAGCACCTCATCGGTCCGCAATCGCCCGTGCAAGACCTCGGCCCAACCGAGAGCAAGAACCGATTCAACCGCGTCTTCCAAGATTTCCTGCGCGTCTTTTGCGCATCCAATCATCCCCTCGTCATCTTCCTAGACGATCTCCAATGGGCCGATAGCGCCAGTCTCGACGTCCTCACCTTGATGCTGACGGAACCGACCATCGACCATTTATTCGTCATCGGCGCTTATCGGGACAACGAAATCAATACCTCCCACGCGATTGTGCAGACCGTCGCAACCATTCGCGCTGCGGAGGTACCGGTGCATACGGTATCGCTTGCCCCGCTGAGCACCAACCACGTCGCCACGCTCTTGGCTGACACCCTGTACCGCCCCCCAAAAGCCTGTC
>JAAUYH010141241.1_pt1 | contig 15942 bp, 12 predicted proteins | sample 7278061 | NCBI WGS metagenome assembly JAAUYH01 (sample SAMN14350203, study PRJNA611818) | marine sediment metagenome | isolation source: surface marine sediment (0.6m) | place: French Polynesia: Moorea | collected 2018-08
GGGTATGCAGCCAAGGCTTCGCATACTATTATTAGTTAGCGATATAAAACCTCCCGCATCCTTGAAGCAACACTATCAAATTTTAGTCCGATCTCAAGATACTGTATATCGTACGTCGCATGCTTTATTCTGCATGATGACTTAGACCCACTGTCACTTTTCTAAGAAGAAACACCAAGTTCTTTCCATTAATAAGTGAGCAAGAATCGACCTACGAGATCGATCCTTCTCATCGATTTGATCCTGAAATGTCGCGAAAGTAAGCGAAAAATCCTTGAATGAAAAGAATGTGGATGGTGTCTTAAAAATTTTCAAAGTAATTCGCCATCAATTGCTCGAATTCTTAATAACTTTATCGAGAAAGAATCGTCGTGAATGTACGAAACTCTCGTCCAAATTCGTATCTTTGGCTCGTTATCTCGCATTGTTTTTGCTTGCTCTAAGTTTCGTACGTCACGCTCGCGCATATTCTAGTCACTCAGTAAAGATAATGCAGACTCGTGGGATGGAGAAGGAAGCTATAAAAAATCGGGCAGCCTAGTTAAAAGACCTCAACGACTTTCCACAAGCCGATAAGAACTCACCTTATGAGATTTGTTGCTCTCTATTACGTGGATTGTCTAATCGAGTGTCATTTTATTTCGTAAGTACCACCGCATTAGGCCTTGTTATAATAGGAAGTGTCTGTCCCTACACGAGAAAAGAAGATGCGGATAGATAGATGATGTGGGTGAAACGCGTCATAAGATTCTGAAGAAAATAGCAAGGACAGCATCTCAAGTTGACTCGAAAATGAACTTGTACAGTAGTCGTATACTGGACAACTGTACGGTACATTGACTCGTGCTGGCATAGCGTTCACACCACGAGCACGCTTGCTATTTGTGGAAACTGTCGAGAGTAGGCATAGTGCGCTTCTTGCAACATCGAGTTAAAAACAAACTACTTTTACCTAGAGGTTTCCTCAGTCCTGAAGCTTGAATATCGTATCGTGTTGTCCGTCTTTGATTCCGTGCTGCGATCGAATCTCGCCATCAGGCGCGAGTCGTAGGTGGGCTGGTTTTATTACCGCAAGAGCTGGCGTGTTGAGTGGGTTTTCACTGCGGCATAAAAAAACCATCGCTGCAGTGTTGGTGTGTGTGGCTGAAGAAATAATGTGGCTAGCTTGCGCGCTGTGAGCATGGCAGGATACGACAAGCGTTCAGGCATTGCGAAAAGCTCTCGAAATCCCCTGAGAGAAGATCGTTCTGTAAGACAGCGCACCACTCGTAAACGTGAAAATGTCTGTCGGTAATGGACTCCAGGCTTGAAGCAGCGAACTGCATGAGTTGTGTACGGTCATATTTACACAACCACGGCGACTTGAAGAGAGTAATGCGTTTGTCACCTTGCTGCGATTGCATGAGAGGTCGTGCCATTACATCCTTCTCTCACTTAATTCCAGATGATAAGCTATGCACCATAACGAATACGTAAATCCTGTAGCGCACGCAATTTTGTTGCGATACTAAACTGCTCTCCTCCCAAAACCGCGAGAGAGTTACTCACTTCGATGATTCCACTCAGGCATTTAGAATCGAAAAAGCTTGAACTGCGACTTATTCGTAACTCTGTGCGTACTATTGTTACAAAAAGCGCCAGTCATCTTGACAACTTGTACTCTGCAAAAAATCTACCAAGTGCCATAACATCAAATACCAATCGAGCAGACGGGAGAGATGTTCAGCTGGAATGAAAACTTCTGAGAATCAAGCATGCACTCAGTGCTTTGCATGTTTTTGTGATAATAATTACAATCGCTTGTAGTTATCAAATTAAACATGGTTTAGTTGGAGCAACATCATAATCATACCATCAAATCCAACGCGCTTTATTTACCTCAATTAGGGGAAAGGGAGTCCAAATACGGTATTAATTGGTCGTAAAAACGGGTGTGCTCCTTCTAACCGATACCAAAACATGGAAAGGTTTTCAAACAAAACCCGATCCCTACTTACGATTCAAAATTGCCTTGCTGAAACTACAGTTGTGCCGTACGGTCAATGGGCACCGACAAGTGACGTAATAACAAATGAGAGTCCAAAAGGTCAAAGATGCTAATTGAGAGAGTTTGTGTCGCTCACATTCCTCGTTCGGTTAGTGCAGGCTCAATTTCTTCGTTCGATTCGAAATGAGACAAGTCTCGATGCGTCCGAATTTCGTAGTTCACTGTAACCAAGGGCAGGCATAACGTGTTGAGTGATCGCCATTCGGGTAGAGAGGGAATTGCTTTTTCTCGACTTCGTAGCGCGAGTCGGAACGAGTGTTGGCCTGCAGTGCAGCACTTTATGGTGCTCTGCCTGCACTTGAGGTAGAATAAAATGTTTACACTCCCTCCGCGGCGGGGCGAACAACCTTCAACCGGGAAGAAATCGCAGCGCATAGCCTCGCATCGCTTGCGGCATAACGAAAAGGGGAGCGCAGCATTCAATCGTCTGTCTGGCTTTACCAGAGTTTATGCTGCTGCTTGCAGCATGGTGCCAAGTTTAGCAGTCCATATTCGGAACGTCACGCCCGGCAGCAATGGTTGCCAACTATAGAGTTGACGGAAATCTACAAATGAGTGGAAGAAAATAGATACACCTCTATATTGGGCGAATTTCATCGATGTTATGCTGAATCGAAGCTTCTTCAGTACAAGATTGTGATGTTGATGCTGTTGTTGTGATTCAAGAAACAACAAGCACAGAAGCACTGCAGCGCTGATCAAGATCGCGAAACTGCAACAACAAATTTAGGACACGAACACCACCGACGCAAATGATCGAATTGAGGTCATATAGAAATGAGAGTTTAATATGTACTGTACAGCACATATTTCCAGGAGATAGGTCGGTACAGGAGTCACACACGCATCGAGACTCGAGTAAAAGAGAGTGAAATGACACACTGGTAGGCACGCATGCATACCATTTTTCCTACGGGCCGCAGAACAGGGTGGGAAGTGGAAGAAAGGGAAGGACGGGGATGCGTCAGTGGCGACAGGAGGAATAGGAAATTCGCGGGTAACCAAGTAGAGGACAGGGTTGAGGTGTGCAGGGGAGACGAGGGGGGACGTCGGAAAGTGGGAAAGCGAAAGCTCGCAGAAATAAGTGGGACGGAGGAAATGATATAGATTGGAAAGCGGTAGAAAGTGGAAATTCAAAAATTTCGAGCGTTTAGCGGAAGGAAAGAAATGCGAGAAGATCGAAAAGAAATCGATCAGCTCACGTAGATCCAAGTCGGAAACGAATAGATAGAGATAAACGGGAACGTAGAAGAGGAACGGGAACTCGTAGAAATAGGGAAGACGAAAATACTGTACAGTTCTGTACGATAGATATATCGCTGGACGCACCTGTTTTCGGCACGCCAGCCAAGCAGCATCAGCAATCATTACTGTACAGTACTGTGCAGATCGTGTGTTGTGTGCGAGTCAATTCAAGTTGCTTCACGTTGTTGTTCATGGTGTCGTTGCTGTTGGTGGTGCGCCTTTTTACCCATGCTATCACAATTGTTCATGGGTGGGTGTTAGTCGGCGCACAAAGCCGAGTACTGGTGTCGTATAGGGCTAGATGGCGGGTTGCGAGTGGTCGGCTGGTCCCCGTCGGCGGCGCAGCCACTGTTTTCGAGTCGATCTATGGAGCGAGTCCCGTGACACAATGAGAGGAGTGGCGAATGCGTGGGTGCGTGGGATGGATGTGCAGAGAAGCAACATTACGGTAGATTGATCAATGTTTCAAACAAGGCCAAGGGTGGCGGGCCCAATAGTTACGTCAGGCTTGAACCAGCGTATGATCCACATGACGTAACATGCCACATAACTCGCGCTCTTTCATCCCACTTCCTATACTTGGCCCTCTCCCATTCGCTCGTGCGACGCCAATCGAACTCGGCCATCCCGCAGATCCCTCGCTTGATCTTTCTCGTGTTCCGAATTTCGTGTCTTTTTCCACCCCACTGTACGCGCTCACCGTTTGCATGCGCGCGGTGTAGGCGATCAATATGCGTGTACGAAAATCTGAATCAGTTTATTAGAAGTGAGTACGAATTAGATGTCGGTAGTGTGTGCGTGCTTTTGCGACCTTGCGTTGTAGTGCCGTAACGCAGCATTGTAGTTGAAGTTGTTCTTGTAGTTGTTGCTTGTTATGCAGTTCGGAAAATGTAGTTATAGTTGAATTTTGTTGCTGTTGTTGTTGTTGTGGGTTAGTAGAGGACAAATTGATCCATTGGTGTGCTTGATAATTGAACGGGCGGAAGCGGCATCGGTAGTGGGAAGAGTGGTTGTTCGATGCTGGTGGTAGTAGAGGAGGTGGTAGTAGAGGAGGTGGTTGTGCTGATCGGCGTCTCATCGTTGAGCAGGTTCTGAATCGAAAGTGGTGATCGATCCAAAGTTGGTTTCGATGGCAGTGGGAGATCTAACAGTGGTGCGAGTTGCAAGGTGTGATAGGAACGCAATGGCTTGTGAATTGGTGGTGTGCGAGGGCCAGGACGACGTCGTCGCGCGTTGGAGTTGCGACGACGATGTCGGATTCCGCACGCATTGCAGAGTAGCACGGTGCCATTGTGATGACCGTATCGCCACTGCGCAGTGGATGAAGTGCCACATTGAGCGCAGCTGCGCGCGGGGCGAGTAGGAGTGGCAACGAGTGACATGCTTGGTGAAGTGCAGATAGGGTTGCTGTACTCGGTGAGGGAGGATGACTTAGGGTGTTGGTGTCGTGAGAGCGGTTGAAGACGATGAATTTATAGCGGCTGCATTGCGCTGTAAGGACTCGCACGGAGCATCGCAAAAGTAGGTAATGCACCGTAGCATTTGAATACGTAGTGACTTGAGTTTCCTTGCGCACACACATCTTGCATTCGTGCATGCACAATCCCTCTCGCTACATCGCCATACCCTGTGCAGTACTGTACTGTACTGTACCATATTATACCGTGCTATCCTGGCCTGTACACTATCGTGATCTATACTTAAAACTCGATGGCCCACTTTGAATTTTTTCTTTCGGTCTTCACCTTTTCTAATTTCTTCTCCTTCTTCCTCTTCTTGTGTTCGGCCTCCATACTTACCTTACCTACCTATCCTGTTTCTACCATGCTCTTGTCTTAATAAGAGTTTTGCTCGGGGTACATTACCGCAATGAGGTTTGGTGGGTGCAGCATGGCGCTTCGCTGTATATACCACACTGTATTATGGGACGGAATGTTGAGCAGTGCAGGGTGCGCGATCTTGGATTAGGTGTGGAAGACGTGGTTTTCTCATTGTCCTAGCCGTTCAATTGGCTGTGTTTGCCGATCTCCCGGATCGCGATTTCCGGCATGTGATGGTGGTAGTTCGAGGGGCGGGTGTGCGATGGTGTGGTGGCGGTATGTAATCGATAAGAATAGACGTCTTGTTCTTATACGTAGTACTTGATTTGAAACTTTGCATTGTAACACCTTACCTCATATTGAACTGAATTTGGTCTAATCTAGATTATACTGTAGTTCACTTGGCGCTATGCTTATCAAGTTGGATTGCTTGGTGTTGGTGCTGATTGCTGCTGCTATATAGTATTAGTATTTTAGGTCGACAGGCAAAAGGTGAATGAGTGCTATTTATGGACACTTGGTTAAATACTACTAATTTACTTTACTGCCACTACAGTACCCTGGTTGTGGTCACACCGAGGGTGCGCGCACGCCAACCTTATCCTAGTTGTTGTAGTGTTGCGATGTGTTGTTATGTCCCGGCGCAGGAGGTGTGTGCAGGGGAAATGCTATGGTGCCGGCACTCGCTCCTCTTCGGCAAATGAATGTGAGTGTTGCAACGGAGATCGGCGCGCACAATCTACGGAATCTATTCATTGTGTGTGTACAGTATTTTTTCTATCGTGTGATTTATTTCGACAGTTCACGCTCTTCAGATGCTCCAGATTTCACGACATACAGTACGCAAGTTTTTGCATAGATGAGCCGCTTTTACAATTTAGATTTCAGGCTTGTTTGTCGACCGCCGCATTGGTCGATCATCTCCTTAAAATAACTTGTTCCCTTCTTCAACTACTGTACAGTACCCTGGCTACAGTGGGTGAGTGGTGTGGAGTGCGCGTGCTACAGTGAACTGTACGGTACCATGCAGTGTCCGGTACTATACAGTGGCGTATACAGTAATATAGTATTCGATTGACATTCCTAGGGTAGGAAGATCGTCGGGTCGTCGTTGTTGCAAGCACCACACAGCACAATGGCTGCATCGAGTGCAGGCATGAAATTTTAAAGATTTCGTCAACTTATAGATCGATTCTTTCTTGTATAAATATAGCTTTTTATTTCGAGTTTCTGTACTGTACTGTACTGTACACACCCCATCTGATTGTGAGCAATGTGCTTTTGAAATGCTGAGAGATCTATCTAAATTATGCCTCACTGCATATCCAGACTGTACTGCCCTGTACCGTACTGCCCTGTGGGTACCATCGTAACTGTAAGAGATGTGTGTGTGTGTGTGCCATCTATTGCTTATAAATCCCTGTTTAAACTGTCAACTCTCGTGCATTCTGCCCTTCGCATCTCACCCATTATCTTCCCTACCCCACAGAACAGCACTGCTCACTACTACCAAACCAACCGAACAATGTTGATGAACACCGTCGACGCAAAACAAGGCCAGCGTTCATGCCATCTGTGTAACGCTACTTCTACTTCGCAGTGGCGATATGGAGGTGCTGAATTGTTGTGCAATGCATGTGGAATTCGTTATCGGAGACGACTCTCGAAGCGAAGACTCAAAAGTTCTATCGCGAAAACAACTGCTTTTCGAAGGTTCCCGTTTTTACCTCTCCCTCCGTTATCCTTGTTGGCTGCAACTGCGACCGTGAACCCCGCAACAACCACCAATCACACGAACGTGCAGGTATCGCCGCCGCATTGTGCAGAGAGCGACTCGCCAAAACAACGTGACCGGTCGAAAATTCGCTTCCTATTGAACGACGAGTCGACTCCTACGATTCAACCGTTACCACTGTGGCATGTGTAGCACTCACTCTTCCACCCACCGACGCGAGTGCTGCGTCGGGCGAACAATAAAATGCAATCTGCTATATTCGTTTCATTACTGTCGTTGTTGTTGTTTGATGGCGGGCGTAGAAGTGTGGTTGAAGCAAGGTCACGAGAGCGAGTCACGAGACAATGTTATGACGTCAGGCCGATCGCTGGCTTGCATAGATGCGTCGGAAGAGTTTCAGTGCTAGTCGGGTCGCTTCTAATCATCATGGAGGATGGCGGCGGCAGCGGCTAACTTGAAAATTTCATGCTTCTCTGAATAGATGCATCTCAATGTACAGTACAAATCATCTTGTTCTTTTCCCACAGATCATCCACTAATCGTTGGCCATCGCAACTTTTTTAAGCATACTTGTTGTTATCAATAACTTGCTTTTAAACTTGCCAACACCGTATGCTGTACTGTGCAGTACGGTGCTGTATCGTCAACAGTTCAGTGATTGAGATGTTACGGTTACACACATGTGTTTAGACAATACTGTAGTGTATTGCACAGTAGCAATACAAAACCATTTTCCTTTGGGTTGATACAGTATAAACATTTCGTGTCTCTTTCACCATTCTGATCGGTTCGCTGCACGTTGTTTGGTAGTTGTCACATTCTCACAGCTGTCTCATTATTTCTGTCGTATCAATCTTGAGCTACTGACTAATTAGTTTGTTCAACTTGGCCAAGCGTTCGGTTGGTTCATTCGATCGATCGATCGTTCGATCAATTTGGTTACCAATTTATGCACAATTGCAATCGCAAACACACACTTGCATTCTTGCGGCCTTGTTACAGTACAGTAGATGAGACCGTCGATCTCATGCTACAGTACCATTGACTGTACTGTACAGTACTGCACTGCACCAACACTTGGCGTTGCTTATCATTTACATTTCTGTTGGCTTCCACAGTTTGCTTGCTTTTTTTTAGTACAGTACTGTAGTTGAATCCTTCGCAACTGTGCGAGCGGATCATTAGATCCACTACAATGCTTACTTGCTCTGTTATGGTGTACTGTCCTGTCCTGTACTGTACAGTACCGATACTGTACTTTCCTACTTACGCTGTGTTCTATTCATCTGTCCTCCCTTAATTTTCAATGCTACTGTCCTGCTAGTGCAGCCATGTTCTCGCCTCAACTTAATGCACTACTGCACTGTACTGTATGATGCCTTACTTTGTACGGTGCGCGCTTTTTATTTCTTTATTATTACAGTACCAATATTTTAGTCACTACACTACTTCGTACCGTATCACAATCTTTTTCTTCTTCTCTCTCTCTGCCAGCTAGATGCGTTTTCGTGCAACCCGTGAGGAGTGGTTTGTCCTACCGAAAGTTTTCTTCGATACTGTACAAGATGTACTGTACGGTACTCTCTTCGAATCGTTTTCCATCTTATATCAACGCTTCAGTTTCGCTGTAAGTTTCGATGGACGCTTCGCTGTTTATTTTTTTTCCATTTTACTTTTGCACTGTTGATCTGTTTTTTGCTATAATTTACTGTACCTGCCCCTTTTTATATTTGTGCCTCGACTCTTCAGATCGTCCACTCGTTCTCTTCTATCAACTTTAAAATTTCCGATACTGTATCTATAGAACTACTGTACCTCGTAGTAGACTGTTCTAGCAATGCGGTCCTCATATTTTAGATAGTGAGTTGCTATTGTGCTGTTTACGTTCCAAGATCCTCAGGTTGGCCGCATGCCAACACCCGAACACAACACTGCTCCCTTTTTCTCGCTTTCTCAAACATCCATTCTATTGGTACGTGGACGGTAGGAATTCTGCGGGTGAGGCCCTATTCGCATTGCTTTCCAGCTTCCATTTTGTATTGCTGAGGTCAGTTCAATGCGTGCGTGCCTGCATGAATCTTCTCAACCCTCGATTATGTTTTCTCTTCGTTCTACGCTATCTTGCTGTGAAACCTGGCTACGTTCCATCCTCTACGGTAGATGCTGTGCATCTCACTTTCGTAAACATCAACATTTGAATCGTACATGCTACTGGTTAGAGCGGCTTATTGTGGGGTATCTCGACACCCTGCTGAACGAGGCCTTGAATGTGACATATTAACTCTGATGTCGTCCACTCACTTGGTCGTCATTCATTTGACGTGGCACCGAACCCTCGGAATCTGACAGGTTTGATTACCACACCTGTCGTGACATAGCTGATGTGTTTGCCGAGAAAAACCTGTTATCCGTGTAACGGGTTTCTAAACGGAACTACTACAGTAAATATACTGTACAGTACAGTCCTGTACTATGAAAAGCGATTGACTTATTTCTCGGTCATGCAGGAGGCTAGAGAGCGAAATTTTGAGAGATGGCTGTACCCAAGCTATTTGTTTTCTGCATGAGAAACCTTTGTTTCTCAAAGTGATGCAATACAATTTGAGTAATATTGGAACGGTAAAGGAATTCATAACTTATTTCAACGACGACTTGTCTGTATCTTTCGGGATGACTCGGAAAGGTTGGCAATATCGACAGCAGACTAGTGAAATTCTTGATTCCGCGATGAATACTAAGCCATCGCTCATTGAGTCTTATACAGGACAAGCTTACGACGGTAGTTGATATACCGCTATCGTACACTTTACCAAGCTACGGAGAAAAGGTTCGAACATATCTCGGGTGTGGCGCTCGCACGTTTTGTGATTCTTTGTCTTTTTTTGTTCCGGGGAGCTTCACTGTGCAATTGCTACACTGTGGAATTTTACTAAACCAGATCTTCTCTCGCTTTTCTCTTGTCGTATCAACGACATCTGTGCCCGATTGCTGGGACAGCAATGGGAACGAACGACTAGCCGGTAGGTACAGGATCCCTAGCTTCCAACATGAGTCGCGGATGACCCATGAAATGGTCTTCCGTGCCATACCTATTGTACAGTGCAGTACGACTGGGACGCTGACCCTAGTTCAAATCGAAAAGATCATGACGATCGCTGGAAAACTTGGTCGCTCATTTTTTCGAGGTGGCAATGAGATAGCACAATATCTACGATTGTCTTCGAGAGGTGTTTAATGTCGCAAGCTTAATTATCATTGTCTAACAAAAACTGAATACTCATCTTCATTGACGAATTTGTAGGCAATTGTCGCAAGGGCACACTTGACCGTGACTGACCTGGGGTAATCGAGTTGATAGACGGGTTAGAGCTGCCCATTCTATCGCGACCACCCGATGATGAGGAAATAACTGTGTTGCTAGGGCGGGCAACTTGTCCGCAATGGCTTGGATTATTCGGAACTGGAAACCTTCTTCTCCAACGTATACCGCAAGCGTTACACATAAGGATCCGTCCTGTTGCACTTTCCAGTCAGTTATACGGCTTTGGCGAAGAGCAACTCATTTCGAAATGACAATAATAACTCACGATTCATTGCGTAACGCCATTGGGTAGTTCGTGAAGTTCCGCAGTGTTCACATGTGCGACCGGTGAGATTTGAGAGCCTTGGTGGTGGTTTTGGTCTTTGCGGAGCGTAACGATAGTCGAGTTGAGTTCGGCGAACCATCTCATCTAGTGAAGCTTGTTCGTGCGGATACTTGAGGTGTACGGATAATGGAATCGAAAGCGAAGCCAGCCGAAACGAGACGCCGAGTAGAGTGCACACCGCAATGCCGCGTCGTGATTACATTACGTATACGATCGAATAATGGGAAGAAAGCACCAAAGTCCTTATGACATGGCGTTCTCATATTCATGCCGCCGAGTATCAATGGGATTTATAGAATTCACACTTGCGATCGTGCTAGACGTGTACGAGACAGGTTGGTTGGTTTTTTTAGTCACAGTCCTTATTGTATTCGAATCAGCTACTGTACAGTGCAGTACATCTGGTTCCTTCTGTTGTCTGCGAATAACATCAACACATTATCATCCAATATTTTACTAAAGTTAATGTGTTACAATCATTTTTCTTAATGTTTTGGACAACATTTTGAACATTCCATTTCATTCTTATTTCACACTAGAAACATATGCGCATCTTAGCCGAAAATCGACAGCTTGCTCGCATTGAGATAGGTTTAAAATAGTTGGATCGAAATCCTCTCATATCTCATTGTGTCGTGTCGGCATTAACATAATGATGTTATTCGTTCAAAGGCTTTCGAAATTAAGAAAGTTTTCAGTGGGCACTCCTTTTCCACTTTTCGTCCCGAATCTTATCCTCACCACCACTCCTCCTTGACAGTCACTTTATTTTGTGTGTAACTGTACCATACCATTACGGTACTGTACGGTCTACCGTCCTACAATTAAGTACTGTACTGTACAATATCTAGTACTGTTCATCGTTAGTGTAATGGATTTATGAAGACAGCAAGAACGAACGCAAGTTGGAACTATGATTTGTGGCCGTGAATGAAAAGTTTCTAACAAATTTATAGGAAAGATCATCGACTCATCGAAACGTCTGCTTCTTTTCAATTTACAGTATTGTAAGTGTTGCTAATTTCATACAGTACTATATTTCATAATAACGCGCACTCGAAAGAGAAGAATGCTTCCCCTTCCTTTTTGGAATGCTTACCTTACACATCGCATGACAAATTACTTTCCAGCACATCCTTGCAAAGATTTTCATAACTTTGTGTCTCGCTGCGATTTGTCGTGGGTCTCGTTTTACTGTAGATCTAGATTTAGACAACGTGTCGAGTATCTTCTGAAATCATTCATTAGTGTATTTTGGCTAAATCGATAAGCAAATGTACTGTCAACTACTTCCAGTGCCAAAATCTCTGTTTACTTCTGTTCAGGCCGTAAGTCGAGCTGTGATCAAAATGTACGCTATCGTAACGCTGTATCGTTAAAATGTCGCGGTGTGTTGCAATCCAAACACACTAATGCGAGTCATCGCCAATTGGTCACGCCTACACAAATTCCATAGAAAACTAGAACACGTTTCAATATTTATCCAAACAATTGCCGATTGCAAGCGTTGCAATCCAACAATAGTAGAAGGAAAATTTTAGAAGCTTTGTTCTGTAACCAAATGTTGTCTGCCCGTTCATCTAGACTGCAGTCGATCGGCGAGTACTGTTGTTTGTGCTCCCATGAGGCTGAGTAGGGGAGCATTATTACGAGTATTGACGATCTGTTGATCGAAGGTGGAAGACGAGACTAAGAGTGATAGACGTTTGGATAGACCACAAACGCTGAACAGGACCACGGCAGGTATAGTTCGGCACGTGACCTTGGCATTGGTGTTTTGTGAGTAGCTTGTCTGAAAACTTGTTCTTTGACAGTCAATAAGATTATTTTGTAGTTTATAATTGTATTCTTGATGGCAAATCCGCGTTGTCGTTCAGTCTACTGGGGTGAAAGCAGCAGACAACCACTTTTTTCTTTCTGTTTATTGTCCAACCGCCATAGCGTTTCCTCTACTCTGAGTTTCACGTCCTCGATTCGCCGTATACTACAATAGTAGGAAGAGTAGAGACTGAAATATTTGCTAACACACACTGCTCCATCACTCAACCGTGAGATGGCACAAGGACGAGACGTGAATACTTCAGAAGCAGTTGAAGGTTAGTAACTAGATAATCTCGATTCGGATCTGATTAAGTACATACAATCTGATTCTTGCACTGGTGAGAGGAGTAATTATCGAATTTTCTTCTCTACATTTAATGCTATATTTCAGTGAATTCAAGGCAAATGTTAAATGCAAAGTTTTCAGCGTGCTTGCGTAACGTCACGTTACGAAAATTTCTACCTGTTGTTAGCTTGTGCGCCGACAGAGCAATATAATGCAGAAGGGTCTGAGAAAAACACAAAATGTAGAATCTTCATCTATATATGGTTTTAAGGTTTATCGTACGCATAGCACAGCACTGTGTATTACGTCAAATGAAAAACAAAACATTATTTTTTTGTTCAATCTAAAAGCCTTCAAGATGGCCTCCTTCAACTTTTCTAATGTAGAAGTGTACAATCTTAATTCTGTGTTTTCTTTCATTAGAGCTTCTCAAGTTTTCTTTCAGCCTTCTCATATTGTTCGTCTTTCATGATCTTCTACTGACGTCACTGATTTAGAGGTGCCGGTTTAGTATGTCCAACCCCCGAAATCATAACATCAAATAAAGCGAGTTGAATTCAACTCGAGTAGTGAATGGGGTATGGGCACGGGTGGGTTCCAATGAATCGCATTGCCAATTCATAGCAATTCATAGCAATTTTTGCTCGAACCCAGCATTGCAATGAAGACTTCAAATTGGAATGATACTGCAATGAATTGCAATAGAACGATAATATAAAATGTAGGAGCCTTATGTTCAGTAAACAGGATAGAAGTTTGTTACGAACATGAGGGTTCCATCGAAAAGGGACTGCGTTCAGTCCTTAATGACATACGTTCGTGGATAAATGAGAGATGTTGCAACTGATGATCCCGAAGTTCTACGACAAGTTCCATATCTTGTGTATCAGTGTCCAAGTGGAAATGGATGTCGCGACAACCCTGCTGAAGTTGCTTTCAAGAAAGGGAGTGGTTTTACTAACCCATTTGACCACCTCGCAGTTTGCTACAAGCCAGAAGAGCAATTTCATTCTGAAGTTAGACACCGAATGACTGACTATTCATGCTGAGTCGCAAGGCGGGCCGTCATCTCAAGAATTGTTTTAAGACACTTCAAACGAACGAGAAAAGGCTATGCTGGCTTACCTTAATCCTATTGTTATGAGATATGCTCCGTCGTCTTGCGTCGAAGACGAAAGCTATCGCAATTTTTCGAAGTTTGACTACAATTTCAGTCGAAAAACCGTCAAAGAAGTGCTCTTTTCGGTAGCGGAAAAGTTGAGAACCGCATTTCATCTGAAATGAAATCCACAAAAGGCTCGATTATGCACGATGAATGGATTTCATTGCGTTGGATTGTTTGCTATTTACATTCGTGAACTCCGCGGAGTGCAGAAAGTAACTGCTCTATTGCTATCTATGATTCTGATGAATGCTCATTTCAAATGTGAAGATTCGAACGATTGCAGTTGTGCTTCTGCGACTGCCGACTTCAATGCTGGAACTCATGCTGAACACATTCGAAATGTCTTTGGGCTCTACTCAATTGATTTCGTTCTATTGTGACGAAGCTCAAGATTCTCCATTTTGGCTGCGCATCCATAAGTTGAACTTGGAAATCGAAGACATGATCAAGTCAGAGGTATCGTTGAAACATTATGTTGAATCTGTGCACAGAACGATGTCTGATTGTAAAACAAGGATAAAAACAGGGCTAGGTTACGGAACATAAGAGCACTGTCCCCGATTGTCGAAAACAAAACTCGCCAGTCGGGTAAGTACTCGATGCTGAATCTCTTTCACGCGGTATACGATCAATTGCATAAAGTTACTGAAGACGGGAGAAGTACAGTGGCTATGGATTTGACCCCGCGATTCAAATAAGATACAGGACGTTACTCCAGAATGCTTAAACAGCTCAATGAAGTAACAGAGTTTCTGCAAACTGAAAATTTGTCTTTGTCGGACTGTCGTCTCGCTCTCGATACGATTGCTGAATCTGTGGAGCGAAAGAAATTGGGTAACACATCTGCTTTATACGACTGTAAGTGGAAACGGCGCAAGTTGAACAACAATCTGGAGACGTATATTGATACTCAATTTATTTGCGGGTCAGTAGCAAAGGTCGGGCGTCTATGGTCGCTTGCGAAGCATATACTACAGAATCATCGCAAGTCTACTTCAACTACTCTTATCGAAGCAATATTGTTCTTGAAAATCAAGAGAAAGTAGTGGGATGTGTCTTTGGTATGTGAAGCTATGAAGAACTGTTCTACGGAAAGAGTGGCAGACATTGTAGAAGATGAAGAAGAGTGGCACGGTAGATTGGTAAACTAGTAGCTCAAGCAATGGACTACATTGCAATTCATTGCAATATCATTCCAGTTTGAGGTCTTAATTGCAATGCTACACCTGCCGCATTGTACACATTGCAATGTAGGGTTTTTGTCATTGCTCCCACCTCTGGGCATGGGGAGAAATAGGGGGAATGTCGACACTTTATTGGTGAAAAATGAGATCGTTCCGTAAGCTATTGAATGTTTATTGCGCTTCGAACTAGCTGATCTCTGTTGCGTTCTCTAAAACCCCTGTTTCAAAAAGTATGAGCCCATGATGCATTCTTTTGAAAAAGATAAGCATAGAGTAATACTTCGAATATTGACAGCGACTCGATTGGTTTCTGTTCAGCACTAAATTCCAAAAAGTTGCATTCCGCTTGGTTACGAACCATGATCCTTTCTGCCGAGAGATTGTTTTCATCAAAGTATATTATTGCAAGATTGAAGATGAAATCGCGCAACTCACAGCGCATTGCGTTTTGCCAACGCAATGAAACGATTTTCATGAGACTTATATAAAACTTATGCGCTCCATTTGACTGTGTAGGACGATTTTTTGTCAATGACGGTTCAATATGTTTTTTCAGATTCGAACAATAAATGATTTGAATGCATCAAGAATTCTCCAGTGTTTTCTATAATTCGACCATTCGTAGCGGACTAGATTGTTAACAAATCAAACGATATCAAAATATTATGGAAGAGATTTCTGCTGCAAACTAGATTCCTTTGGTTTCCGCACAATATTGCATAAACGTCGTACGTAGGTTCACTAGCGACATCAGCATTTTTAAACAAAACTCTAGTGCCAAATTGAGAAAGATGCAAGAGTAAATATCAAGGTTCGACTGATTCGCCGCAAATTGTTTGGCTGAATTATTGCCTTTGCGTTTCGGAAAACTTAATTTTAACTCAAATAGTTCGATGCTCTCATTACCTTGTCTAAAAATATTCAAGAATTACTACTTTTGATCATTCAGAACACCATGTTGGGTATGATTTGCGGCAGTGTTGCTAAATTAA
>JAAUYH010153227.1_pt1 | contig 15941 bp, 15 predicted proteins | sample 7278061 | NCBI WGS metagenome assembly JAAUYH01 (sample SAMN14350203, study PRJNA611818) | marine sediment metagenome | isolation source: surface marine sediment (0.6m) | place: French Polynesia: Moorea | collected 2018-08
AGCAAGAAGTACTTGAAAGTGAAATGCCTGTTCTGGTAGATTTTTGGGCACCTTGGTGTGGTCCTTGTCGAATGGTGACCCCCGTAGTTGATGAGGTTGCTGCGGAATATATGGGACAGGTAAAAGTGGTTAAGCTGAATACAGATCAAAATCCCACCGTTGCAAGTCACTATGGAATTCGCAGTATACCTACACTCATGGTGTTTAAGGGTGGTAGACAAGTGGATACGGTTGTGGGTGCAGTACCAAAAACAACCATTGCTAAGACTTTATCACAGTATCTCTAGCAGATAAAGGGGCAAAAAAAGTTAAACAAGTTAGGGAGAAAGCAAGGTATATTAGTATAACTTTTCGGGTTTATTCCTTTGTTTATCTTTGCTTCTCCTGCTTTTTGTTTTGGCAAACACTATATTTTGCTTGCTCCCCCTGTGTCATTTTGGTAGTGGGTAATGGGTAATAGGTAATGGGTAAAAGTCTGCGCCTTACGACGTTAGCAAAGCGTGCGCGACCTAGCGTAAGCGTGCTGTAAGTATTCGCTTCACCGATCGCTGGTGACTGTAGCCCGTAAGGGCGTGGCTAGCCATAAACTGTTAGCGCCTAGCGGAAGCGTACCGTAGGTATTGCGTGCGCGACAGCGCATTAACTGAACAACTGATTGTTATCTGTAAATTATTAGTTCGTAAAAAAAGTATATGATTATTAACCCTTCTGAAGTACCCAAGGAAACGGGTACTAACTACCCAGAGCAATTCAAAGCTAAAGTTGCAGGAAGAATTAAACAGAGGTTAGGTAATGCTGCTGGTTTGAATGATTTTGGGGTCAACCTCGTGCATCTGCAACCAGGAAGCTGTTCTGCATTAAGACATTGGCATTCCCAAGAAGACGAATTTATCTACATCCTGGAGGGGAAACTCACGCTGATTACCAATTCAGGTGAGGAAATTTTAGGCGCGGGTATGACTGCTGGTTTCCCTTCTGGAGAGGAAGATGGACACCATTTAGTAAATCGCTCTTCAAAAGTCGCAGTGTACCTAGAAATTGGCGCTCGTAAATCTAACGATGAGGCTAATTATCCAGATGAGGATCTAAAAGCTAAATCTAATGAGCATGGTATCATTTTCACTCACAAGGATGGTACTGTTTACAATTAATTTTTCAGATACGAGAAGAAAATACTACCCATCATAATTTTAAAAATCTTGCATTAATTAAAAATTATTACAGTAATATTAATTTAATAACATCAAAACTTAGAGACGCCCTGTGGAACGTCTCTAAACCAGGCTTGGTCAGCTTTAAGTAAAAGCCGTGTAGCATCAATCGAATTAGATAGATTGACTATAATTTTACGGAAATATTTAACTCCGGGAATATTTAAGCAAAATCGCAACAATTTTGTACTTTATCTTCTTTGATAACTTATCTTTTCCAATCAATCACAAACAGTCAATAGATAAAGTAAAAAAGATAAAGTATCAATTTTCCCCAAGTTCAAGCAACTGGGGTGTACGATATGGATGATTAATTTGAAATTGAGATGGATCGCAACAACCATTTTCTTCCATAAAGGTTTGTACATTTTCTCGATAAATTCGCCACTGTTTATTGAGGTTGCGAATTAAATCGGGTTGCATTTTGATAATATCTGTTTGTTTGAATCCTGCTCTCGCCAACCAGTCATTGATGTTTAAAGTTTCACCTTTTGTACCAAGCATTTTACTTTTCTCCGAGATTTTACTACTAGGGAAATACTGAAAAAGATATTTTGGGTGCAATCAATATTGGTATTTTCATTCTCGAACTTAGCCAATCTGATTGAAATTTATTGCACAATAAATATTATTAAGGAATCTAAAGCTGGAGGTTGTTCTAGATATTCATCAATGATTTTATCCTCGGGATACTTCTATTCCGATGGGGATTTAATGAAATATTATCTCAATTAGCTATTTTTTGCGAAGTAATTAAGATGGAAAGTCCTTAGGGAGGAACTATTTACTTCTGCTATCTGGAATAAGCAGTCTCTGGTTTTTTATTGATTTCGATGTTCTATATAGTGCGAACTAACTTCAAGCAGTTTAAGTCTATATTTATTGAAGTCCGTAATTACTTTTGCTTACTTCCCAACATTTGCAAGTGAGAACAAAACTTAAGTGGAGCTTAACAGAATCTATGCTTCCTCGAAGCCAGAATTAATTGGATTCTTTAGTTATTTAGGTGTAGTACTTTCCAGTAACCTAGAAGAGACTGGGATAAGGTTATCTACCGCATGAGTAAAAGGAATGCGACAAAAATTACTACAAATATAAGGCTTTGAGGAACATAAAATATGAATACACATACAATATTTTACTTGTTAAGACTAGAGGTAAATCGGAAGAAAAACAGTATTTATTGGGGTCTATTTGTGAATTTATGAATTGCGGTCAAGTTAGGAGAATAAAGAAATATGCTTTGCTTTCATACATAATTGATTTTGCTTTCGAATCGCAACAGTCAAAGTATTGATTTCTATCTTTTAACTGCCTATTTGCCAGTCTGAGACTCTATCTATCCTTCAACTTATGGGATATTGTCCGAAGAATAAATTTACAAATTTTGTAATCATATGCTTCTATGTCTTAGGATAGATATAGATATAGTCTTCTACTACGTTTTCCTTGAAACAAATAATATATCACTTTAGTTTACACTTTTTACATTTTTTACATTTAAAAAAAAATATATATGTATATATTATTAAATTAATAAATAGTTCAAATTACTTACTGTGCCTAATATAAGCTTTGCTCAATACTTGATGTTGTGAGTTATTTGTTAGCGTCCAAACAACAGAAAAGCTGTTATTAATCCCTGAATATACTGATAAAAATTGAAAAATTGATATGTTTTTTGTCATTACTCTGTGCTCATTATGTCGCAAGAAAAATCTGGTCATTTTAAATACTGTGACATCTAAAGTGTTTTTTGTTGCCATGTATCTATAATTATTAATTGCAAAAATTATATGCGCACAAAAATCATTGATGTAGCATATATACATATATTATTTGTCACTTTTGTATATAATTTAATAACTAACTTTTAAAGTTAAGACTTACGCACTCGTTACTTTAGGATAGCGAGTCCCGAAGGGACTTATTTCCATTAGCGGATCCGTAAGGTAGCGGCTCCATAGGTAGCGCAGCTATAGCTAGAGGCTCCGGCGTCGCTGTTAAACCTTACGGTATGGCTGCGCTTACGCCTTTAGGCGCGTCTCAGGCTCTAGCTTGACCGAAAGGTCATTGGTTTGAGATTGCTATTTCCTTGCGGAAACACTAACGCTAACCTGCGTCGCAATTACTGTAATTGTGTTGTCCGTGCGTAAGTCCTGAAAGTATTGCTATTTTTGCTGTTGAGACAGTAATAATAATTTTTAGTCATATTTCATATGAATCAATTAATTTTTGCTGCTCGTCCAACCTACTAAATAAATTACAGCTATGTATCGCCGTAAATTATTAACAGCTTTATTGATTCTTTTACCAGTTTTGGGAGCTTGTAATCAAACTTCTAGTAAAAATACTAAAGACTCTGACAATCCATCTTTTTCCGGTGAATCAAAAAAAGAGATTGTAATGGGACTAATCCCAATAGAGAACAATGAAGAAACTATTGAAAAATTTGAGCCCATGCGAGTTTACTTGGAGAAAAGACTAGAACGTCCAGTGAAAGTCTTTACTGCAACTGACTATGCTGGCGTAATTGAAGCAATGAAAAGGGATAAAGTTGATATCGCTTGGTTTGGACCTTTATCTTACGTATTAGCTGAGAAAGAAGCTGATGCAGAAGCATTTGCAGTCGGGGTGAGAAAAAGTACAGGTCTTTCTACTTATAAAAGTATTTTTGTTGTTCCAGGAAATTCTGAGGTTAAATCAATTCAAGATCTTAAAGGTAAGAATGTTGCTTTTGTCGATCCTGCTTCCACTAGCGGTAGTTTAGTTCCTACCTATTTAGTAAAAAAAGCAACTGGCAAAATGCCTCAGGAATTTTTTGGTAACTTAAGTTATGCAGGAGGTCATGATGCTGCTGAATTAGCTGTAAAAAATAAAACTGTAGATGCAGCGGCTGATAATGACATCACTTACAATAGGATGTTAAAAAGAGGCTTAATATCCAAAGAAACTAACCGTATTTTGCTTGAATCCGAACCACTTCCTGGTTTACCTTTGACCTATCGCCGTGAGTTAGATGAGTCTCTAAAAGCAAAAATAAGGGATTCAATTCTCAATGCTCATAAAGACATCAAAGTTAGTGGGTATGGAGAATTAGAGCGTTACGATCCAGTCGATCCCCAAGATTACCAATTGATTCGCGACATGGTTAAGGAACTGGGTTTGGGGCGTGATGAAATTCTTAAATAAGAGTAAATTGGTTGATATTATTGTATCTCAGAAAGTAGACATTTTTGGCGAGTATAAACTTACTCACTAAGAGTGTCTTTATTTTTTGAGAAGAAACGGGAAATAGAAAGTTGGGAAGAGAAATTAGAATTTAGGATTTTTTACTAGGAAAAATAGCTTTAGCTGATAAAAGCTTCTTGATATCAAAAAATAAGAGTGATTCGAATATAGAAATTATCTGGCTGCAGAAAAATAGAGACAGAAAACTTGTCTCCTGTCAGTAAAACTACTTTTTTATTTACTTTTGAATTATTAAATAAATATAAACACAAACCAAAATGTATGTAATTGAACTTAAGCAAGTCACTAAAACTTACAATAACGGCTTACAAGCACTTAAACCAACAAAATTAAGTATTTCTGCTGGTAGTTTTACCGTGATTTTAGGACCGAGTGGTGCAGGGAAATCAACTTTATTGCAAATAATTAATGGCTTGGAAAGTACCACATCAGGAGAAGTAATTGTTTTAGGTCAAAAATTAACACCTCAAAATATGTCTCGTTTGCGTGCTAAAGCTGCAATGGTATTCCAACAATTTAACTTGGTTGGACGCTTAAATGTGATGACCAATGTTTTAATTGGGAGATTGCATCATAACCCTTGGTGGATGAGTTTGCTGTACTTATTTAAAAAGCAAGATAAGACTATTGCCCGTTGGGCTTTAGCCAGAGTAAATTTAACTACAAAAGCATGGGAGCGCGCCGATTGTCTCTCAGGAGGACAGCAACAACGGGTAGGTATTGCTCGAGCTCTTGCACAGCAACCAAAAATAATTCTCGCAGACGAACCAGTAGCAAGCCTCGACCCTGTAACCAGCGAAGAAATATTAACACTGTTACAAAAAATTTGTCGTGAAGATGGGATCGCTGTTGTTGCTAGCTTGCATCAAGTCGATTTAGCCATGAATTTCGCCGACCGAATTATTGGTCTCAACTCAGGAAAAGTAGTTTTTGATGGTTCCCCAAAGGAATTAGGGAGCGATGCTATACGGAAAATTTACCTGCGGGAGGATGGAAATATTGATGAGCATATTCAACTGGGAATGGTCAACTAAAAATGGTCTACCGCATATAGGTATTATCATTGGTATTACTATTATTACTGTACTGTTAGTCTTAACAGCCCCAATTGTGGAAATGAACCCCCAGCACATTTACAATTCTGGGGATAATTTATTAGACTTTCTCAGTCATTGGTTTACTCAACCCCAATGGGAATATTTGCCGAAGTTGGCCAGTAAGCTTTGGGAAACAATTGAAATAGCTATTGTTGCTACTGCTTTGGCTCTAGTCTTAAGTTTCCCTTTGGGTATTTTGGCTGCTATTAATACTACACCTCACCCTTTGGTGTATCATATTACTCGCAACATCCTTAGTTTTATGCGCGCTCTACCAGAACTTGTATGGGCGTTAGTATTTGTATCTGCAGTTGGTTTGGGTCCTTTACCCGGAGTAATGGCGCTTACTTTTGTCACCACTGGATTTCTCGCTAAATTTTTTGCTGAAAGTATGGAGGTAGTTAATCAAAAAGTAATATCTGGCGTTAAGGCTACCGGAGCAAGCAAGTTACAAATATTAATGTTTGCGATTTTACCCCAAGCTTTACCAGATTTTTGTGGTGCTGTACTTTATGTTATTGATCGCAATGTTCGTGCTGCCACAATTCTAGGTTTAGTTGGAGCGGGTGGTATTGGATACGAGTTAGTTTCAAGTATTCGCTTGTTTTACTATAGTCGTTTGGTACTAATTCTCTTCTCAATCTACTTAGTTGTTACTTTTTTTGATCGCCTATCTAACACCATTCGCAGCAAAGTTATCTGAAAAAGTAATTTGGAAATTTAATTTAAAAAATTAATCTGAGAAAGTAATTTAAACATGCGTTCCCACAATAATTTTCTACCTCCACTGCCGCCAAAGCCCCGTAATTTGGTACCATTATATACAGGTATTTGCTTGATTGTTCTAATTTTAATGATTAACGCTTTAGAACTCTCTTTTAGCAGTCTTGCTTTAGGTATAACCAATACTTTTGAATATCTCAGTCGTTATATTTCTCCAAACTTTACTAATTTTCCCCAATACTTAATGTTAATGGGACAAACTTTAGCGATCGCATTTTGGGGAACTTTTATCGCTTTTAGTGCGAGTATTTTACTTGCACCACTAGCAGCAAAAAACCTTTCACCTAATCCAATTGCTTACCGCTTTGCGCGGGAAATATTAAATTTTTTAAGAGCTATGCCAGATTTAATCTTAGCATTGCTTTTGGTTAGTGTCTTGCGGGTCGGACCCCTACCTGGGGTATTAGCCTTGGGAATTCACACTACAGGTTTTTTAGGAAAATTCTTCGCCGATAGCATGGAACGAGTTAATCCTGGTATCTATCAAGGACTAGTTGCAACCGGGGCAAACTTCGTCCAACTCATCGTGTTTGCAGCTTTTCCTTCAATGTTGTCGGAGGTAACTGGTTATACCTTGTATCTTTTTGATCGTAATATTAGGATGGCTACAGTTTTAGGTTTAGTAGGAGCAGGTGGTATTGGTTTAGAATTGCAAAAAAATCTACGTTTATTCCAATATGACTCTTCGGCAGCTTTGATTTTAATCGTATTGCTAACTATTGTTACCATTGATTACATCTCAGTTTGGCTACGCGGGAGACTTATATGAAAGATATTCCCCGCAGTCAATGGGTAAGGGCATTAACAGCCCATCCAGAGACCATGGTAATTGAACTAGCGAATTGCCTCATGAAAGGTTGGGAAATTAAACATGAAGCTTTGCCTGAAAATGGACTTTCTTTACTTCAAATGCAGGATGGTGTTTTTGAAGAATCATATTATTTGGGCGAAATACCTTTATCTACAGCTTGGGTGAAGTTAAGCGCAAATGGTGAAAGTTGGCAGGGAGCAGCATCAGTAATGAATGATACTCCTGATTTAGCTGTAGCATTAGCAATCTGTGATGCAATTTTGGCAAATCAGTTGTTGGGATGGGAACAAGTTTTACAAGCCGTCCAACAAGGGATTATCAAAAAACAAAAGGAAGAAGCATTACGTGGAGCAATATTAGCAAAAACTCGGATTAATTTATCCCTACTTACACCAGAAGTCGATGATTGAAATCGAATTAGAGCCGATTTGGCGCGGTGACATCCAACAAAAAATTTTTCGCCAATTGTTAGATTGCTTTGCACTTCCTGGAACTATTGCCGATTTGAGTAATTTTTTAGATGATAGTCCGGCATTGTTGGGAGTTTTAGCTGTTTTATTAGATGCCAGTGTACTTTTCAATGATAATGGCAAACTACTTCAAGATAGGGAACGACGTTTACTCAGAGCCAAAGAAGTTGAGGTTTCAGAAGCAAATTTTGTGGTGGTTGATGCAACCAATCCACCTCCCACTGATTTCACACCTAATTTAGGGACTTTACCGAGTCCAGAAAAAGGAGCAACCATCCTCCTTCAAGGAAGCAGTTTGGGAGAGGGAAATACAAATTTAAAGCTAACAGGACCCGGTATTCCTGGGTATCGTTCGGTCAAAATTTCTGGTTTCGATTCTACTTGGTGGCTGGCTCGACGGGAATGGGTAATTGATTTCCCTTTAGGTGTGGATTTTTTACTTTTAGCTCGGACAAAAGTTATAGCCATACCGCGAACGACTCAAATAGTAATAAGTAATAAGTAATAAGTAATAAGTAATGAGTAATGAGTAATGAGTGTGTGATTTATTTACTCGTTAATCATAATTTAAAATAAATTATTCATCTTATTTTCCTGTTCAATTCTTCTTTTCTGTATGTAATCATCACTTGTTAATTATTACTTAAATCGGTAAAAAAATTTGTTGCCTATAAAGATTATTGGCGAAGAAATGATTAAATTAAATCCTAGTTAGGATAACAAATATTGGTACAAAATTTGACAAAAACAATGAGATAATTATTGAATAATTAATATCCTGAATGAATAAACTGAAGTAAAAACTATCTACTAATTACTACTCATTACTCATTACTCATTACTCATTACTCAAATAAATATGGGATACGTTGCGATTAAAGGTGGAGAAGGAGCGATTACCGCAGCTGCAGAATTATTAGAATTTTTACGTGCCCAGGAAAGTAATCAACAACCTTTAAAGTTAGATACTATTCGCCATCAACTTCATGCTCTCCATAGTAGGGTTCTTTCAGAAGGAGGACTTTACCACCCACAATTAGCATCTTTAGCTATTAAACAAAGCGCTGGAGATACATTAGAGGCAGCATTTTATTTACGAGCATATAATTCTACATGTCCTCGTTTGGGATTTACTCCGCCTCATCAAGGTAAAAATATGCGTTTGATTCGCCGTATTTCTGCCGCTTTCAAAGATATTCCTGGGGGACAAATGCTTGGTCCGACTCCCGATTATCTCCAGCGTCTATTTCGATTTGAACTATTGGATGAGTCTCCAGAAGAATTTCGCCAGATAACTCAAAACTGGCTCCAGGACATACCAAAGGAAAATCTTCCGACAACTTTTCCTAAAGTCCTGGAGTATTTACGTAAAGAAGGTTTACTTCCTCCAATTTCTCAAAATACTGCGTCAGCCTTCGATATTACTCGTCAACCCTTAGTATTTCCTATTTCTCGTTCTGCTGCATTAGCAAAAATGACAAGAGCTGAAACTGGATCTTTATTAGCGATCGCATATTCTAATATGCGCGGTTATGGGGATATTCATCCGACAGTAGCAGAACTACGAGTTGGTTATTTACCGGTGATGTTACCCCACCCAATTACCAAAGAATTAATTGAAGCTGGGGAAGTTTTAATTACCGAATGCGAGATAGTTGCAATGTACGACAAGAGCGAAGAAAACGGTAAATCGAAATTTGGTTTGGGTTATGGTGCTTGCTTTGGACACAACGAAGTAAAAGCAATTTCCATGGCGATTCTCGACAGAGCACTACAAAAAGGGCAAAAAAATGGAGCTGATAACCCTTCAGAGGATCCTGAATATGTCTTATTACATATTGACGGTGTTGAATCAATGGGTTTTACTTCTCACTATAAAATGCCTCACTACGTCACATTTCAGTCAGACCTTGATCGCTTGCGAAAAACTCAAGGAAGGGAAGGAAAGTAAGGAGTAAGAAGTAATGAGTAATTTGTAATTTGCTCTTCCCCATCCTCCAACACTTCCCACACTTCCAACACTTCCCACACTTTCCCCAAGTCCCCAATGAAACAACAAACTCATAAATACCACTTTGGTTTTTTGGATGAAGATGCAAAAAAGGAAATTCGGCGATCGCTACTCAAAGCAATTGCTATTCCCGGTTATCAGGTACCTTATTCTTCCAGAGAAATGCCGATTGCTAGAGGTTTTGGTACGGGAGGATTACAAATTACCCTTTCAATATTAGGTACCGATGATACTTTTAAAGTTATTGATCAGGGGAGTGATGAGTCAGTAAATGCGGTTAATATCCGTAAATTTATCAGCAAAACTTGTCCGGGGGTATCTCTAACAAAACATACCCTGACTGCAACAGTAATTCAAACTCGTCATCGCATACCAGAATTCCCTCTAAAACTAGGTCAAATTCTTGTTTTACAGGTACCCTATCCAGATCCTTTAGTGATGGTAGAAGCTAGTGAAGCCAAACGCAAACAAATGCACGGTGAAGGAGATTATGCAAGACTCTGGGTCAAACTTTATGAGGATATGGTGCAATTTTCTGAAATTACAATTTCCCACCGCTATCCTTGTCAGATTAATGGAGCTTACGTGATAGATCCTTCACCTATCCCTAGGTTTGATGTTGCTAAACTACATCAGTCAGAGGGACTTTATTTATTTGGAGCGGGAAGAGAGAAGAAAATTTATGCTGTGCCACCTTACACTAAAACTAAACCTCTTTCATTTAGTGACGTCCCCTTCCGCGTTGAAGATTTTATAGACCAAACCGGACAACGTCGTACTTGTAATCGTTGTGGTTCTAATAATAGCTTTTTAGATGAGTTCATCGATGATTTTGGGCGAAAAGTTTATCAGTGTTCCGATAGTGATTATTGCAATATGCAATTGCTAAAGTCTCTGTTAGAGAAAAGGAAACAGGGAGCAGGAAGCAGGGAAAAAGACAAAAGACATCTCCAGAAATGAGATATCACCCCTGACTACACAAGGCTTTTATATTCTTTTTCGGAGATGTCTAAAGGAAATAGGGAATAGAAGTACTTGTTTCTTATACATAAAATCAAAATTATAAAAAATCAAGAACTAGTCCCTCAAAACTAAATTCGCAAAGACTAAAGATGGCTAAGGTTTTAGAAGTCAACAAAATCACTAAGATTTACGGTAAAGGATGTTTGGATTGCTTGAAGATGACGGGGGAAGCCGCAAACACTAATATCTGCCCTAAATGTGGTAGTGTCGTAGCTTTACAGGATATATCTTTTCAACTACATCATGGAGAAATTCTGGGGGTGATGGGGGAATCAGGCAGTGGTAAATCTACCTTAGTGCAGATGTTATATTTCGACCAATTACCATCAGCAGGAGAAGTAATATTTACAGATAAAGAGACAAAGTACGACATATTCAGCTTAAATGCTGCCCAGCAACGCTGGCTACGCAACCATAAGTTTGGGATGGTTTATCAAAATCCTCATTTGGGCTTGAATTTCCGCATATCTGCAGGAGGAAATATCGCCGAACGTCTATTAATGGGGGATTTATTTGATTACGGACAAATTCGTGATTGTATTCGCCGTCTATTGGAACGTACAGAAGTATTAACTCAAAGAATGGATTGTTTACCTGCATCATTCTCTGGAGGAATGCAACAACGGGTACAAATCGCTCGTGCTTTAGCAATAGATCCACCACTGTTGTTTTTAGATGAAGTGACTACAGGTTTAGATTTATCTGTCCAAGCTAAAATACTGGATTTAATCCTGGAAATTCAGCAGCAACTGGGCGTAGCAATGATTGTGGTGACCCATGATTTAGGAGTAATTCGTCTTTTAGCGTCCCGTACCTTAGTTATGAAATATGGACAAGTTGTGGAGTCAGGTTTAACAGATCAAATTTTAGAAGACCCTCAACATGCTTATACCCAACAATTAGTTGCTTCGGCGCTTTGAGGTGTTGGGGATTAGCGACTAGCTACTGGCGATTGGGAAAATGACCATCTTAGAAACAACTTTCCAAAAACAACAATATACCAATCGTCAGAGCCCACCGATGTGCGTCCCTACAGATGAAAAATAATGGTATTGCAAAATTTAAATTTTTTCTGGAAATCCCTTCATGCAAATCGTCAATCCCCATATCATGTGTTGCATCACGCAATAACTGTAGCCGCATTAGGGGTAACGCCAAATTCCCATATGCCTTTTGCGGTGGGCGTATCACCAATCCCTATATGGCTGACACCACGCAATACCTACGCTAGCAACGCTATCGCCAATCTCCAATCACTAATCCCCAATGAAACAAATCCTACGTATCAAACAATTAACCAAACAATTTGTATTGCACGAACAAGGAAAAATCATTCCTGCAGCGAAACCAGTAGATTTAACTTTAGAAACAGGAACATTAACCGCTTTGGTGGGAAATTCTGGTGTCGGAAAAAGTAGCTTACTTAAATGTATTTATCGTACTTACTTACCTAGTAATGGCAATATTAATTATCTTGACGTTCAAAATAACTGGATTGATTTAGCTACTGCAAGTGAATATGAAATATTAAAATTACGGCGCTCGCAAATGAGTTTTGTAACCCAATTCCTTGATTTTTTACCACGTCAAAATACTTTAGACGTAGTCGCAAAACCTTTGTTTGATTTGGGAGTTGACAGAAAAGAAGCAAGAAATAAATCACAAGCAATTCTTGAAGAATTAAATATTCCCGAAAGATTATGGAAAGTTTCCCCTGCTACTTTTTCCGGTGGAGAAAAGCAACGGGTTAATATTGCTCGTAGTTTAATAATGCGATCGCGACTTTTGCTTTTAGATGAACCAACAGCAAGTCTCGATCCTGAAACAAGCAAGAAGGTGATAAGTCTAATTAAACGTGCAAAAGAAGAAGGGACAGCTATTCTTGCTGTATTTCATGAGCCAAAAATTATTTCTGAACTAGCAGATAGTACCGTAACCTTAGAATCAAATAGAGTTTCTGTCAGATAAATTTACTTTGAATTAAAGCTATCATTTTACTGAAATTAAATTCTGTATGTAAGTCATGGGACAGAAATATTTATATTTTCAGCCTTACAATAGATGAAAGTTAAGCCTTAATGTGCATATGCGCGATCGCATGTAATTTTCTAATTTTTTGTAATTAGTTTGTGCTCGCTGCGAGAATTACATCACAAATATATTGTTCTAGAATTCCTTGCTGTGAAGGGTTAAATTTCCTCGAATATATTGAGGATTTTAGGTAGATATGAAAATAGATAAATTAGTATCATCTAGGTAATTTGTAATTTACAAATTCAAAGTTACAAATTCAAAATTACAAATTCAAAGTTGTAAATCTAAAATTACAAACTCGCTAAATAATCTGGGGTTTCTTTGTCGAGGTTTTATTTAGATTAACTTTAAACCAGTAAACCAACTGGTAGGAGTATCTAAACAATTTAAATAATCTGTATTTTTAATTCAAATTACTGCTTTAAAATTTATATATTTTTGAGTTCTCATAACGTTCTTGAAAGAAGATGATATATCTTTTTTTAGAATTAATCTTAGATGCCTGGAGAAACATCAAAAATTTTAATTTAACTAGTACTGAAGTTATTAATCATTGTCTAAATTGTCTCTTGGAGAGATACTAATTCTCATCTCTAAGAGATTCAGGATCGCACGCCTCCATTCTTGATCCCCAATAAAAATTACAATGAAAATCTATATTACCCATGCTGATATAGTGACATCTTCAAATGTAATAAAAGATGCTTCTCTACTAATTGAAGATGGTTACATTACTGCAATTAATCCAGAGTCAACATCTGCAGTTAAATCTTTTAATTTAGATCGCAAATTGCTGATTCCAGGATGCGTTGATTTACATTGTGATGCTATTGAAAAAGAAATTGAACCGCGCCCAAATACCTTTTTCCCAACCAAGTTTGCTATTGCTCAAATTGATAGACGAAATGCAGCTGCAGGTATTACGACTCCATTTCATGCTATTTCTTTTGCTAATGAAGAATTGGGAGTGCGTAATAATAAAAAAGCTGCAGAAATCGTTCGGGCTATTCATGACTATCAACAACAAGCTTTAGTTGATAATCGGGTTCACTGTCGTTATGAGATTACCGATCCCACTGGTTTACCAATTTTATTAAAACTACTACAGCAAAATTGCGTAGATTTATTTTCCCTAATGGATCACACTCCAGGACAGGGACAATTTAAGAACCTACCAGCATACTTAGATTACATATCTCGCACATATAACAAGACAACTGACCAAGCACAAGCTCTAGCTAACCGTAAATTAGAAAATGCTGCTGGAGCATTAGAGCGAATCAAGATCTTAGTTTCAGAAGCTCTTAGACACAATATACAGGTAGCAAGCCACGATGATGATACTCCAGAACGGATTCAGACAATGACCGCCCTGGGAGTAAAAATAAGCGAATTTCCAATTAACTTATCCACAGCCCAAAGCGCTAGATGTCAAGAAATGAAGACTATTTTTGGCGCTCCTAATTTGCTGCGAGGTAAAAGTCAAAGTGGCTCGATTAAAGCAATTGAAGCAATTGAAAATCAAGTTTGTGATATCTTATGTTCTGACTATTCTCCTGCAAGCCTACTTGCATCAGTCTTTCAACTGCCCCATTTATTAAATTGGTCTTTACCTGATGCTATATCTTTAGTCACACGTAACCCAGCCCAAGTACTTAATTTACACGATCGAGGTGAAATCAAAGTAGGTAAACGAGCAGATTTGATTGCAATTAAATTTACTAAAACCTTCCCTCAGATAGTTACTACCTGGGTTCGAGGTAAAGTAGTTTTTCAAACAAATTACACTTATTAATAAGCGTTAACTTTTAAGTTGAGTGAAATATATCAGAGATGATTTCACAGCATCAAGAGGGTGTTCCACTCTACCGCAAAATAGCCTACCAGCTAATTGGAGACATTCAAACCGGAGTTTATAAACCAGGTGATAAACTCCCTTCAGAAAACCAACTTGCAGCACACCATAACGTACATCGTCTAACGGTGCGGCAAGCCATTGGTATGATTGTCGAACAAGGAATGGCTTATCGTCAGCAAGGAAGGGGTACTTTTGTAGCCCAACCGCGTTTGCATTATTCCATTAATACTAAAACCAGTTTTAGTAATTCTCTTTTAAAACTCGGTTATCTCCCCAGTTTGAGGATTATTAACGTCCAAACCATAATTGCTTCAGAACAACTAGCAATTTTGTTGGAAGTTGCTCCAAATTCGATCTTGATTGAATTAAAAGTTCTTCGTACTGGTAGTCCTCAAATCACTGGGAATAGCATTCCCGAACACGAACCTTTATGTGTTAGCCTTTCTTATTTACCTTTGGATAAATTTCCGGAATTACCAAACCAAATTTACAAGTCTTATTCTCTCTACGGTATTTTACAAAAATTTTATGGCATCGAAACTAAACGAATACGGACTTATATCGAGACTGAAATTGTTAGTCCTGAGGATGCTGCATTATTACAAATACCCACTGGTTCCCCTCTTTTAATTACTAGAGCAACTGCTCAAGACCAGCATCAGCAGATTATCGAACATACAATAAGTCGTTTTAGGGGGGATAGATTTACCTTGGAAGTTTCTGGTTGATAAATAACTCTAGTTTATGTGTGATGGAGACAGAAATTTAAAGTAAATGAAATAATAAATAATGATATCCACTTATTATGCTGGATATTTACTGATGATTTCCTATTTTTGATTATTTAAAGTATGGAAGTCATCTTTTTTCATGTTTTTTCACGTTATACCCTTAGTAGTTGTAGTGTTGAAGTAAGAATTCACACTGTAATAATTTTTGCTACTATTCGGTAACTTCATTAACAATAGGCATTAATCAATAATTGTAAATGCAAATCTATTACTAATAATAGGAAACAACCGGTAATTATAGGTAGTTATAGGTATTTTGAACTACAAATAATTTTTATACTATATATTTATTTTAGAGATTAATATCGGGAATAAAAGATACTTTTACCAATAAAAATAATTTACAAGGTATTTGTATTTCTGTTCATTCCCAAGCATATTCTTCAAACAATAATCATGGATGATTAATAGATAGGGGTATAAATATGTTCCAAATCAAATTTTTACGTCAATGCTTTAAAAGCAGAACTAAATTGAGTCATTTCGCTCTCAGCAATTCTCATTTTGAAAACGTAGTACAAATAGATACAGAATGAAATATAAAAATAGGAGATTTCTTCGAGGCGATAAGCGGAGCATGCGCCTCTTTAGAGGCGATCG